>JGI24158J21664_10000614_pt1 | contig 34304 bp, 23 predicted proteins | sample Ectturendosymbi3_FD_21664 | JGI IMG/M metagenome (IMG submission 21664)
GAGGATGTGTAATTTTACGTGAAACGATTTCCTATTAAAAATTTGCTGATCGATTCCTTGCTTACACCCATCGTGGAAAGTACATACTTCAACACCAGTATATTCTACTGTAGATAAATCACACTGCATGTAGTTTTTGTTATGCTGAATCATGATGCAGCATTAGTGTGCACCAATAATTTGATAGTGCAAACCACTGCTATAAGTTGTTCTGCCGATACTTTAAGCTTTGTGACATAAACCTGTAACTTTTTTGAAGCTAAATCTTAATAAAAGCTCATTGTTAATCAGCTTATTTCACCTAATTATGCACTTTCACGTTGATGATATTCAATTACATGCACTTGACCTTCTTGCCATAAGGTCTACCTTAATCTTGCCATTATATATATTGTTATAAAATCTTATGGTTATACTCCATCACATGAGGTTTGTGGTTTTTAGGCTTTGTAGGAAATGGTGCGTTGTGCTGACCAGATATTTTTAGACTTGGATCAGGACAAGATCTTTCTCATCAGGTTGATCCCAAGAGCCAAGCCACATCAAACATCAGAAAGTTGAAACAGAGACAAACAGTATTTTCTAAATTGTTCAACATTAAGACCAATCCTAAGAAGGTCAGAGACCTAAACTAAGACCAAACGATGAAGGTGAACAAAAACTCTGGGTTTCTGTAGGCATTTGAGGAATCAGCCGGCTGGGCTCTGCTTTCATCTTTTTACGATGATTCAAACTTGCGCATACCTGCATTCAAGTAACTCCACAGGTGAAACAAGCAAAGAATTGATCGCAAATTTTAAACAGGAAATCAATTTCAAATCACGCTACGCATTGTCAGTCATTACATCTTATTCAAATAGAATCGAATAAGATATAAGATCTGGCAATGCGTGATGTTCCATGAAATTGATTTCCCTTTAAAAATTTGCGATTGATTCCTTGCTTGTTTCACCCATGGAGTGAAGTTTCTCAAACCGTGAAGACTCATTGTAATGGAACTTAAAACTGCATCCAGTTATATATATGATAAAAGCTTGATAAAACAATAACGTTTGACATGGCACTAAATAGTTAAGTGAAAAACTTGTTGCAGAAGATTAAACATGTTGTACCTGAGTTTATGAGAACCGGAAATATTTGTGAGATGTTATTTGAGGCCAAGAAATACCAAGTTCAAAACTCAAGGCTGGGACAAGCCAAATTCAACAGTGTTTTTTGGTATAAACTTAGATGAAGTTTTAAGTTATTGTTGTGAGTCTTCAAACAAGTGCTCAGAAAATTGATCTCAAAATTCCACAGGTGGGGCATATGCAACAAAAAGAATCAAGGACAATATTGCAGTTTAGCTGGAAGTGCTTGTGCAATTTTTCCAGTAAGAAACAAGGTCCTCTCACAGTGTTGAAAGTATTGAATTTCAAAATCAATTTTCAAGACCTGGGGAAAGCATTGAACTTGGCCAAAATATGCACAGGGTATTGAAACAGTATGGAAATTCTAAAAGAAAATGAAATCAGACATATCTGTGCAGGATAGTCTTTTATTACAATGATTAGTTTAATTGTTGTCTAAGATATGTATTGAGTGATCTTGCAAGCATTCAAGCGTAACAAACAAATCTTTGGTACACAAGTGGTGAATATCAGGGTTTAGCGGTTTTAGTCTACTGTGTAGCAGCAACCTACACTTAATTTCACAATCTTTTTGGGAAAAAGTGTGACTTTTTATTGTGAAAATAAGAATGCTTTCAAGAAAATTGCAAGAAAGTTATGGTCTTATTCAAGTATCATGGTTATTAATTAATGGTTAGTGCACAGTAATATTAGTTACTAATGCGGTGCTTTCCCAATGTTTTGGACAACTTATGTGCAAAGTTTTACTTTTCCATGGCTAGTTTTGCTTGTTTGCAATATTTGACTTATATGTCAGGACATGTTTAAAGTCTAGATGATAAAGATTTCAATTCCTGTTTATTTCTGTGTAGTTATTTTCTCACTTTGATCTTGGGTTGGCGCTTCTGTGTTAAAATTCTAAACCTGCTATGTTTTGTTTATTGGAGCAATGGCAGCTAGTATTTCAAATTAAGCAGAAGTCGCAGTATGAGCTGTTCCATGTTGTTCTGTGACTTATATCAATCTCCATATCAGTTCCAGTGCTGTTGCACATGATTAATTCGCGTGTTATGCTAAACGGACTTTTGATGTCTCCAGCATCATCTTTTATTTCATTTTTGTGGGCCTGTTCTCCTTGGCATGGTTACCCATTGACGAGTGAGATGTATCTCTTCCGCTAACCGCGAGTGTGAGCTATTCACTTATGATCGAAGTGTCACTGAATTGTACATTTGCTTTGGTTAATTCGTTATGAGTAGACAGCTAGTACTGACACAGGAAGTGTAGTACTGCAGCAGTGCCTACTTTGAAACCGTTCACAGCAAATGTTGTTTTACTTGGTTTACATTTAAACGCGTGCAGCTGGATATCACCTCAAGGACATGTTTTTAAAATAGATTGGTGTTATTACACTATTCTCAACGATGCTCCTGTTACTTTTTTTGATCAGAGTTATTCCATTCAGGATTTTTGCCAAAATGCTGTGACGGCAATATTTACGTTGCAAATACCCTCAAAGTAACAGAGCATGGTTTATATTTTCGTTAAGAATAGCTACGTCCAACCCAAATGGCTAACTGAGCCAAAATTACAGTATGTACAGTACTAAATTTAGCTTAGCTAATGTACTGAAAGTGTTCGAACCCTAACTACTTCTACAATGGTAACAGACGTGATAAAGTGCCACTGAAGACCACCTTCATCAAAAATGTCAAATTCGAGATCATCAAAAACAAGGACAGGTTGTCAGTATATATAGGATACTTATACTACAGCGAAAACCTAAACTGGGCCGCGCAAAACTTTGACTGGGCCACTGCGTGTTGGACATAGCTGGTTTAAAACTTACGTTTTGGAAGATTGCGAAATAGATGATGGTTTGGCTTCGTCAGGTAAAGTTTTGAACCAGTGATTCTCAACGTGATCCAAGTGGACCACCGGTGGTCCACCTGGAATTTCTAGCGGTCCACAGAGAGTTCCAGGACCCAGATTGAACATGCCCTTGTGTTCACCGACTTAAGTGCAATACTGTTACACAATTAGTTGTTTAGATGTCAACGTAGCAAAGTTGCCCATCGGGTATTTTTTTGTGAAAAAGATGGTCCATGGGTCAAAGAAGGTTGAGAACCACTGTTTTAGACGGTTGTTGCCAAAACGCTTGACACACGATGGTAAAGTTACAGCAGCTAAAATATTTTTTGTTGTTAAAAGTCTAGTTTTTTTGACTTTGGGTTTGTTTTTTTTCTAAAAAATCTTCGACACCCTCAGATAAAACGCTCAGGATTTTTTTCCTTGTAGCTTGAAAGTCTTTTGGACAGTCGTTTTCAAAAAACACTGCTATGGTTTTAAGTAAACGCCATTAGCAAGAGAAACATGCATTTGCCTGGCGTTCTATCCAGGCAATACTAGACAAAACTTGCAAAACATTAAATCGTGGTAGGCACACGCACATTTTTTGTATTTATTAGTGATCAATTAACTTGGGGAAACTCGCGGGCTCGTCGCGGTTCTTCATGCAGCATATTTATTGATCAACTTTCAGTCGTAATGTGACCTGGTTGCCGTTCATCCGTTGCAGAATTGGTTCTAAATTCTATTGATGCAACATGCAATCTTCGTTTCGAAAAACGTGTCAATCTAGGTTGTCTAAATATATGTTCGATCGCAGGGCTTCGGTTTGTGCATGCTACGGGCTTCGAGAATCTTTGGTGTTGGCCACCATGGGTTAGCTATCACTCGATAATCTTGCAGACAGTCTCTGTTGTTGAAATACGCTATCTTTGGTTATTTGGCATGCAGACGTTATTTTTCAATGTCAGATAGACATTAACAAAGGCAGCGTAAAATCGGGCGTCACTCACTTGTAACTTGTAAAATTTCTGGTATGCCGCGATGATAGGGACAGTTTGATTTACTAGTTTTTCGCTTATTGGTATCTGTAATTAGACTATTGAATATTGATGGTAACCAGTAGTGGTAAAGCATGCCGGTTGTTCTTCTGTCGATATGTCTTCAGGTGTTTTCTGGTATATGTGTTGTGTTCAATCTATGCCTTTAGTGTGTGAGAGCAGAGACAATTTTTGCTGCAGGGAGTAATTTCCAGGAAAATTAAAATATCTGACGTTATTAGTTGCTTTCTTCGATACCTTGAACAAAATCTTAAACGACATTTAAGTGTAGTTGGCCACATTTTTGTCTACAGACTGTGTTTTTATGGTTGAATGTGTTGGAACTAAAAAATACGTTTGTACCAGGGGTGGGGAACCTGCTGCCCGTGTGACTATTGAATGTGGCACGCGTCAGAATTTTCCTTCCCAAAATTAGAACATGTCGCGTCAAAACGAAATTCCAAGATAAGCAAATAATAATTAAGCAATAAGTCAATAGAAGTCTCTCCTAGTTTTCTCTCATTATTGTTCTTAGAAAGATAGCGTCGAATTTTAAAATGAAACTAGATTTTTTTTGGGCCTGTCCGTGGCATTCCAATCATGCGCCCCTTGATGGTAAATGGCTCCCCCACACCTGCTTTAGACCCTCACCAAGAACTCCGTTTACTGTAGCTAAGCATATGTTAAACATGCAATTGTTTGTTTGAGACGCAGTGCACTGACTAAGCTAGGACAGCGAGATAATTTTAGTTGTTTAATTTGACGAATTGAATGAAGTGCCGGTAATTCTAATCTAATTTCTGAAAAGCATGTGTGCTCTAATTTTGCTTCTCATCCAAGTTCCGCTTTACCGAAACTGCGACTGAGTTCAACGGCGTTTTTCAGTAAGCGGTAAACTGAAAGAACGTACGTCACGCAAAAAGAAAACCGCAACGAAAAGATCAAAGTCCCATTCCACGGTCAAATATCATAGTAGGATTGTGACGAACAGCTAGTACGTCCTACTAGTAGGCAGGTAGGCATTTCCGGTATAATGCAGTCTGGCACAGGTGAGAAGACGAGAGCATGGACGGTAATGTTAAATCAGGGTAGCGGAAAAGCAAACATCGTTTCTCTCATCTGCTCAAGAAAGAACTCTGAGGAATGCCAGTGACATTGGCTTCATTAGAACGAGTTTTCAGCCACGCAGGAGAATTGCACAGAGTGAAACGCGTCAGTGTGGGCGTACGAATTCTGGCCATTCTCATACATATACGAATGAATTGCTGTTTGGCATGAATTGAATCATGCTTTTAATCAAACATAAATTTGATTAAACATAAGTCCACTTTGGAGTTTTGTTTACTTTCTAGTCTTCGCAAATTCGGTAATTCTAACCTGATTTGGAAAACAGAGTAACTCTAAATTCAATTCTAATGCGGAAAAGTTTTAAAAATTCTAGTTACAATTTTGGCTCTGACCAAACATCGTTTCTGAAGCTGTTGGAGTTAAAGTTGCTCGTAAACTGCTTTATTATTTCGTTTGTTGTCCATGTGCGAATTTACATCACTTGTGTGGATAACACTTTGGGTAGAGTCACATATTGCACAGCACAACACAAACTGTATACAATCATTTTTCACAATTGACTATGTACATTGGAAGGATATGTCCGTCCACCAGCGCCGAAGGTGTTAATGTCATTCGATCCACCCACACTACCTTTGAGATGATTGGTAGTTTGCGATCGACGTTTTCAGCACCCCTGGTCTCTAGCATTTTGAGCTTTTTGATTTCGAGTCAACGGAAAGCTGCTAAGTCATTCTATGTCAAAAGTATATGATGCATAGTTTTTAATTAGACTCCAACTTTTTTGACGTAAAATGTTTTGTTAAAGTTCTGTTCACATTCAGCAGCTTTCCTCAACGCTGCTGATAGCAGCATTAACATCTTTTTAACTGCCTTGTTTTGGATATCGACTTTTGCAGATTTGTGCACTTTACTTGCAGAAAATATGTCTTCAGAACAGCAGAATGTCTCAAGTAAGAAATGTAAGTGTGCATAATGTTATATTGCTTTCCTGAGAAAAGAGATCGCGTTTTGTGGACCAGAGTTTGCTGTGTCGTTTTTCATTGAAAAATTACGCATCTTGTTATAGGGGTTTTTAGTGGCTTCTCTTTACTTTCGTGTTACGCGTTTTTGTTTAACATCGTCCATAAAATGCAGGGCACCATAAAGCAATTCGTCGCAACATATCCAAGTCGAAGGAATTAGTACTTTTTGTTGGCAAGTTACCCGAAAACCTCTCCTCCGACCGTTACTTGACCTATGCAGCTCAGTGTACCAACACCGGTAAGTTTTATTGCCACATCAACCTATTTCAGGATAGGGCAGTGTTTCTCAGCCAGTGGACCATGGCCCACTGATGGGCCATAGTGCAGTTTTCGAGTGGGCCATATATGATTAAATCGCTACATTAATCTGTGCTGTGCGTATAAAAGCGTGGCCCATGCCAACAAGGTAGTGGGTCACGCAATTTTTATCAGAGGTTATCTGGCCGATGTAAGATAAATCGTTGAGAAACACTGGGCTAGGGCCATGTCGCAAAACAATTTATTCAGGAAATTGTTTGTCACTCCAGTTACCTTAGGCCTGAAGGTACTGTGCGTTAGTCACGAGATGTACGTCAGGCCCGTTGATAGCTTGTTTGAATATGCGTATGCTGCAAGAGTTTAAATCTTTGTGAATGGCAAATTAACTGTGCAGACCACGTGCGGATGAGTCTTGCTCGAGTTCTCAACCCTCTTCTTGACATTTTCTCATCGTTTCTGAAGTTAACTCTGTTTATCACAATATTTAGAGCGCTGTGATTTTGCATTTTCGTAAGGATTATTCCATACAAGTAGCAAGTGATGTCGCAAAGTGGAAAATCGTCAGTTGGAGAACTGCTTGAAGATTCTTTATCCATTCGCCGAATCCATTGGTGCGGTTAACATTGTTGGCCTAAAAATAAAGCTTTGACTCATTTGCGTAAACAGAATTCGTGTTTGAACCCCTTCACCTCACACTGTACAGCCGTTCGTTGCAAAGGAGGCAATGGAATTTTTGTTTATTTTTAATATAAAAAACTTCAATCGTAAAACGATGGTTTTCATAGTTGTCAGGTGTAAAAATTTAAAGGCAAGGAAGCAAAATCTTGAAGACCTTCCAACAGACGCTTTCAAGTTCTTGCGATATTCGGTGACAGCAGATTCAACTACCGATGCAATTGTCTCCCTTCTCTGTAGTGCGCAGCGGTTAGGGTTTGTGGGCGTTTCTTCTTCTGCTTAGCCACTAAACCCACACTGTTAAATCACGTCATTCATAGCAAACATCTGTGGTTCGTGAAATACCGATGAATTTAGTTTTTCCATAACTTTGCAAAGCGGCCCAGGACCCTGGCTCGATGTACCTCGAACTCCTCCACGTGACGCTCAAAGATTGACGCGTATGACACGTCACACAAATATCGGTGTTGAAGAATTATATTCCCGGGGACGCTATTTCGAACTTATTTCGTTGGTAGGTTGAGTACGATCATGTTGGCAATTGTTCTTATTTGAAGCCTGTTTAATGACATTAGCGTGAGGCATCAGGACCTCACACAAACCAGTCACGAAAGTCAAAGCTGATATTAAGACATCGAAAGCTCAAAAGGCGCGTTGTGGATTGTTACTTGTCCACCAACCACATCTGCTGCAATCAAGCCTTCTTGTCTTGCCATTGAATGTTGATAACGGCACGAGATGTGCTCGCTTTTTGTGAGACAATGGTTACCTCATTCAGAACTTTTCGCAGAACATTTATCTCTAGTCACCTCTCGCCAGTGCGGGTAGAGTGGTAAGAACAGGCGTTTCTTCGCTTGATCCTGGGAATAATTAGTAAAGATTTGAAGCGTGCCTTTCTGAATCTCCACGTATTTTTGTCGAAGACCTTGGGGAGTTTGAGGTTTAAGCGTCAGCAACGCTTCTGATCAAACTGTAGAGATCCCTGATTTACATCGAACGTAATTAATACTCAAACAGTTAATTAGCATGCCACAGTTTTTCTTTCTTTATTTTTATTTATTGAAGGTGAATATCATTTTAATAACGAGGAACGTTTGACGAGGCATACTGTAGCTCTGTTAAACGTAGCCATGCGAATAGTCCTTTTTATTCTTTGATACACATTGCTCTTATGCCACTCTCTGTTTAAAAAATCCGTACAACATCTGCTTGTTGTTCGAACCCATGTGCCCTTGTTTTACTTTTTCATATTCATGCCATTTTTTAAAACAACTGGTGCTTTTCCTGGTAACCTCACACAAATTAGTTTCATTCTAAGAAACACTGCTGCGATTCAATCTTTTGTTGCCCCATGGACATGTCTTGCACATAGTTCAATAACTTTAATTGGCTAGTCATCACGGAAGGAACTTGTTAGAATGACAGTCCTTGACCTGGATAGCACCGTGAAGAACTGTACAGTTATTGCTAGAAATACAAATTTTTCTTTCCCCCTACATGACGCGGAATGAGGCAGTTAGCGAACTGGTGATTGTGTACTCTTCGTGTACTTGATAAAAGTGTATCAGTTGTGATAAGCAACAGTTTTCGCTTTCCTTAAGATCGGTATTTATGAGGTGAACAACGGATTGTGAACACTATTTTTAAACGGTCTATGCTCTTTTTTAGGTAAAGCAACCGTTGATCCGATTTATCCAAAACTGGGTAAGTACCCTTTGGTAGCAGAGTCAAATAGATTTATACGAAATACTGCGTCTCAGTTAAATAGCAGCTCCTAGAGTTCTGATGGTGCTGCCTCTGGAGTTGTCGGGCTTATCGTCGTCACAAAAGCATTGGAACCGATTCAATCGGTACCGCGAGAGCATCGAAGCATGCAACAGTGTATGCTGCAAATGCCTTGGCTGCGTTAGCCGCGTCGAGCAGTGAACATTTTTCCACAATCCGCTTGACTGAATACATATCGGCCGTGTCGACTTGACGATCGGTGAATTTTCGCTTTCGCACGATCAACGCAGTATGTGTGGAAATAATAGATTCCATGTGTCCGGCCAAGATGTCTCTGTAAACTGCGGGGAAAAAATTAGACTATTGACATGGGCGATTGCTTTGTGATCCTCATGTGATCGGAATGCGATCTCAATCGGTTGTCGCTTGATTCGCAAACCTAGAAGAAAGGTACTTTGAGAAGGTTTTTAGTCATCTGACGTAGGTTTCAGCGGTACTTAGTAATTAAGATATTTATAACTTTCGCTATCAAGTAGCTGGAATAAACCTATTAGTTGCATCAACACCAATAGTTTATTTTCGCTCGCGTGTAGGTGTTGTAAAGCCTCAGTCACAATCGCAAAAAAACGCATCATAGTCGCACTGCGCCCTGCTGCAAGGCGTATACCGATACTTTTTAGCTTATGTAAACCAAAAACTGATTGTTCCATAACTCGACAGGTTTTTTTTTTATACTACTAAGGAGGTCGTCACGCGTTACAAGTGTTCTAACAGGCTGCTTCTGTCACTTGGTCTATGGCGATTTTTAACTCGATGTTGCTCGTCTTTTACGAAGGTTGTTTTTTCCTCACGTTCACCACCGGAAAGGCAGCCGCAGATGCGCTGAAGTGTTTCTCCTTAACGAGATTGGAAGGAACTCAGCCAGAACTGTTACTTCTTCCGTACATCCACGTCGTAAGTCAGCTGCGTGAAGCCTGGATTTAACGTTTCGTATTCCTGTGTTTCTGGTTGAAATTGTGTCGGGACTAATCGCTGGCGTGACGAGGAGGAAGTAATGGAAATCGCCAAACAAGCTCGCGAAGAGTCATTTCTCAATGATTCGTGCTTTATGGTTGCGTTATTTTACTGTAGCGGTGTAGAGAAGCAATCCTTCCAGCATAAAACGAATGTCTCCGTGTATTGCAGACAAAGCCATAAATGTGTCTGGAACACAGGTTTACTGCTTTTTATCCCTGCTGTGTTCTGTATAGCCAATGTGTTACAGCTGTGCTTCATTAGCACTTGCACTTTTTAGTTTGTCTTTACTATAATTGCTTCAGATTATATCTCCCAGTTGTGAAGCCACTTGTATCGATTTCTGAACTAAAGAAGGGTCAATGGTTGACACTACAAAATAAAAGAGAATAGATGTCGTTGCCGACGAGGCAGTCGCTCTTTATTTCACAGGAACAGTCTAAACCAGGCATTGGCAAACTGCGGCCTGTTAGGCTCTTTTATCAGGCCAGCTTAACTTGGCCAAATTATTTTTTTAAAAAGCCAATTCATTTTTCTGATCTCATTTATATTGGTTCACACAAAAAATCCATCCATCTGCTCCTGACCTGACCCGCTGTTAAGTTTTAGAATCTAGTGCTGCCCGCGAATCGAAAAGTTTGCCAGCGCTCAGTTCAGATCCCAAGTTCCTCTCATCCACTTGCTCATTGATCTTTGTCTGAACTACTTAGGTATATCCTGGTCGTTAGTTGCGCCAACGCTAAAAATATCCGTATTGTCTGAATCCCGTAACTCGTTTCGCTTCTGACAAACCAAAGCCTTGCACCACATTGGGCTTTACCGTTCGTGCCGTCATGCGTTGCAGAAGTCCTTGAGAGTAACACCGAATTCCTAGTGGTTTAGCATCGCCAGCCGACCTTGCTTTGTCAAACACGTTTAACTTTGCACTTTGATGAGGAAATAAACACAAAAACGAAAGACTTCTTACTGTTATTTGATTGCCAACCATTATGACATCGCAGCGCAAAGTTCTAGAATCGAATGATGACAAAGCGAAGGTTGCCTATTTTTTGTGCCATATGCCCAGTTGTGCGGTTCTCGCATCTGTGACAGTGTTTGTGGCAGCGACACGCCAGTCTGAGTTTTTTCATGGGAATTGTGAAGTTGTCGTTTCATACACGCGAACACGCTATGCATGTGCTTGTGCTCCTACAGCAGTTCTCTGCTTGATCTGCTACCAAAATTTTTTAAATTTATTTGCTTCCATTTTTTATTTACATCTTTGTCTGAGACTCAAGGTCCATTCAGGAAAGCATTGGTGATAGCGGTAGATCATTTAAGCCCATGCTTAATAGTTCCTAACGATGGTTGGACATTACTTCACTGAGTTCAGATTCACTTGTAGGCCAATGAAAAAGAAATAAAAAAAGTTTTTCACTCCAGGAATCACGCTTATTTTCACAAAGTACCAGTGGAAAGCACCATATTTAGTGCGCTGGCAATATAAATGCTGCATGCACCGCAAAGCTCGAGCATGTTTCGTAAAGTTCACGCATTAGAAGAAATACCAAAAGTATATGAGGTACACGTTTTGTCAGAATGTTAGTAGCTCTAAGTCAGGGCTCTCCAAACTTATTTGACAAAGGGCCACATAAGTTATTTGACAAAGGGCCACATAAGTTATTTGACAAAGGGCCACATAAGTTATTTGACAAAGGGCCACATAAGTTCGAGGGCCGGACATCGTACGTAATGTGATTGTTTCGGGATATGTTACATTCTACCAAATCCACAATTTTACTGAAATAGTATTTTTTCATTATTGACAAAACGGCTTCGCGGGCCTGATGTGGCCTGCGGGTCGTAGTTTGGAGACCCCTGCTCTAAGTCATGCTTTGGGCGAGCTTCTGATAGCTAAGTATTTTTGTAAAACCGCACAGCGCGTGGCAAATCGAAATGGCCTTTCACGTGACACTGCTTTTGATAAGGTAGGAAAACCACTGTGCCCAGCTTAGTGTTAAGTAACTAAACCTGGCAGCGATCAGGTATTAATTGGTGTGGACAAAAAAGAGTAACGTAAGCAGTTCATATCAATTACTAGCAACCATAAAAGCGATGGTTGAAATAATTCATTTGGTTGAAAACGTGGCTTTTCTGAAATACGCTACTAAATCTTTCGCAGTGGCGTTGGAATTAGTCTGGACAAACTGCTCGGGTGCACTTGAAAATGTGAAGCGTTGGTTTTCCACATGTTCGAACTGATCGGTTTGCAATACTAAATCACCTCTTTAGCCGCAGACAGCAGCAGTTGGTTGGACAAAAACGCTTTAAAAATAGGTTGTTTTGCATCCCTGTCCATTTTTGAATTGGCGGTTTGCTGCTATTGAAAAATATTTACCGCAGAGACGATTGGTTCATTGTGTTTCTGTGACCTTCAGGCCTCTTGGATAGGTTGGTTTATGGAGATTGTGGGCACAGCAGACCATGACATTTTGTGGGCCAGCAGACCAGGATAATTTTAGCATTACAATTAAGATGTTGATTTGGACAATGTGTGCAATAAAACTGGTTTAGCGCACCAGTTATCACAACTGTTTTTAACAATTTTCTGATCTAAAATAGTTTGTGCGGTACTGGATATCGCGAAAGCACGTTTTTCTGTAGCTGCTTGTCGAATAAACGTTACTGTCAATAGTCAACCTTGCAGGAACGTTGTTAAATGTTTGTGACTTGAGGGTTCGGTTGACTGACCTTAAACTGTTTCTTTCGGCCACCGAGTTCAAAGCGTCGGTCAACGCGTACTAACTTAGTCTCGATGGCGAGGAATTGTTACATTAGATTTTGCGATAATGTTAATTCTTTGTTTCAAACGTCGTAAAATCTCAAACGTTCAAGCACAAACCGGGCCCTTCAAACAATGCTAGCGAAGAAAGAGGACCACGCAAGGTCAGCGTTTACCAGGTCATCAATCTCTGCTATGGAGTTTGGGATATATGAGTAGGACCCATACGGGGAAGCAAACCCTTCCAAAAGAGATCCAAACTTTCATTTGATCTTGAAAGGGTTTGAAGCGGAGGAGAGTTTGCATTTCCACTACCTTCCATACCAATAATTTAGTAGAATTATTACTTCTTACACTTGCATACTATGGCACAGAGCAGTGGTTTTCAGCTACCGTGCCGCTGCACATAGGTGTACGCTGTACAGGGTCCGGATTCCAGGACTCGTGAGTCGGGCAGGAGACTGCGCATTTTGAGCTACTCGGTCCGGATCCTGACTAAGGCTTTATTGGTGGTTCCGGATCACGATAATGATTTTCAATTTTAACATTTTGCTATGTAACACCAACACGATTATAATTTGAGCTTATGTAAACATTTTAAGGAAACAATAAACGTAGTTCATGTCAATTCCTCAGGTGGGAGGGAGGCGCTGTTATACCGGACGTGTGGTGTATCAGGTTCAGCACAGCGTAGTGTCAGATTACATTTGTAAACTGTGTGTTGTTGAGGACAGAGGCGTGGTGTTGTTGTACCTATTTTCCTGTAATATCTCTTTTGGGGTGCACCGGTGTATAGTAACTGCTAAGCTACATCGGTATCTGCTAAGCATGTCTGACGACATTTTGCAACTTGGAGTCCATAAGAAAGCGGTTGCTGAAGAAAAAACTGGACCTTTACGTCGCTCAGGGGAAAGAGCACGAACTGGTCGAGGAAACCAAACGATATTACTGGATGTTCTAGGCATCTCTTTGACTAAGCGTTGTGGTTCTAACACTCTGGAGCTGGACGATGGGTAGAAACTCACTCCTTTACTCCGGCGTTGAGCTAGCAAAGTTTAAATATGTCTGATTTAGCTATAAGCTGTTTCGATTTTGTTAAATCTGGTGCGATTTAGCTAAAGCTGTTCCGATTTAGCTAAATCTGTCTGATTTAGCAGTTTTTTGTGCTAAATATGTCCGATATTATTTTTTTACGAACGGCGCCCTATACACCGTTCAGTGTTGGACGTTCGTGTCAAACTGGGTGCAGAACTGACGACTGATCACCACCCTGGTGGTCTGCAACTTACGTCTTGAAAAACCAACAAGGAGTTCACAAATGTTTAGGACTATAGGAGGACCTACTGAATAAAGTGGGAGGTCGTGATGGACAAAGATGTAAAATAGACCTTTGTATCGTCCTTGTTCCGAAAACTCCCTGAATGCACAGAGGACGCGGATATGGGTGGCGGCTGTTCAAATCAGCTGTAGCCTCATCTGCTGCTCAGATATTCGGGTATGTAGACTGAATCCACTCCGTGTGGCGAATAATAGCAAAAAGGTGGAACCAAGAGATGAAAGATGCTTTTCAAGCGAAGAAAGTAGCCTACAAAGCATGGTTTTAAAACAAAGCCGACTCTTCTTTGCGTTCACGGTACGCTGCGGCGCGAAAATCCGCAGCGCCTGTGGTGATAAAGAGTAGAAAGTAATCTTGGGAGAATTTCGGATGTGCACTGGATTCCAATTACTGGCAAGCCAACAAAGTGTTCTGACAAACCATCCCGCATCTCCGCGGCAAAAATCTCCGTCAAAGACCAAAATGTTGTCTTACTCAGCAATGAGGAGGACGTCCTTGGCAGATGGAGAGAGTATTTCAAAGATGTTTCGAACCCAACCACTCTAACACCATCGAACACACAGGAGGTACGTTTGGCGAGGAAAGGACCATCTCTGCAGCTGAGATCTTCCTAGCTTCTCAAACATCTGATGGGTGCAGGCTGCGATGAAATTCGACCTGAAATGCTGAAAAGATTTAGGCAGAGTAGTTCTTTGACTGACTCATGTGTGTCAAGTTGCCTGGTGTTCTGGGAAGGCATCGAAAGATCGGCAAACTGGGATGATCATCCCCATATACAAGAAGTGAGACAGGAGGGAACGCACGAACTACCGGTGCACCTCTCTGCGTAGAAAATTATATGTTAAGTGTCTTGAAAAAAGATGTCGCGGAATAATTGAACCAAAGCGGGATGATACCCAGGGCAGTTTCCATCCCGGCCGTAGCACTACAGATTAATTTTTGACAAATCTTGGGAGTATGTCAAAGATGTCTGCTCACGCTTTGTTGACCTCGAGAATGCACAATACGTGGTTCCTCGTCAAAAGCTTTGGGCTTTTTTCTTCTTTTGAGCGAGTTCTTCTTTTATCCAATGCTTGGCCGCCATAGATTTCGGGACAGGTGTTGCGCAGCCATTCGGTTGTCTCATCGTCCAGAACCGTCAGGCCGTGTAGTCCATGGGGAGGTCGATGGATTGGATATTGGAGGACAACGTGGTCGACGGTTTGTTCTTCTGTGCCCCACTCACAGGCCGCAGGGGAGGCCATACCCCATTTGTACAAGCAGGAGCGGAAACGTCCGACACCGGTGCAGAGGTTTGGGTAATGCTGTGGGAGTACGGTTTTGTTGACCGCCTGTTACCGGCCGTCAAGTCATTGTATTCTTGCTCTGAAGTTTTGTGTACGTGTCGGCGGCTAGGAGGCCTTGAGAATGGGTTACCTCACAACCTTTCACCGATGAAGGCGGTACTGTCGGAAGCTGCAGGACTAACAGTGACCTTTTTGCGAAGGATTTAGCACTGCTTGCATCTTCTGAACAGGATCTTCAACTTATGCACTTGATCGGTTTATAGCTGCCTGCGCCCATGGCGGAATGAAAATCAGCACTAACAAGATCGAGGTATTGTGTCTCTGCAGAAACCCAAGACAGTGTACGCTGCAAATAAGCGGCAATAGCTGGTCGATAAGTTAAGTATCTTGGGGTGGTATTCACAAGTGACGGAATACGGAACAAGGAGATCGATGCAAGGATTGGTAGAATAAACGCAGTTCTGCGTGAGCTTGATTGCTCTGTGGTGACAAAACGGGAGATTTCGAACAACGCTAAGTTGTCACTTCAAATCGGTCTTTGTTCCGATCTTCACCAATGATCATGAACCTCGGGCAATAACTGCAAGAGTTCGCATGTCCAAGAGACGTAGACGGGATTTTTGCGAAGAGTTCACGGTATGACACTTCGCGACAAAGATTGCAGGTGTGATATTCGTAACGCCCTGAATGTTGAGCCGCTTCTCCGAATTAAGAGATCCGAAAACGGCAAGGCGCTGTATACTATGCTCCATGACGCTATGGAATGCAATACATTGAGAAAACAAAAAAAGACTTTGAAACCATCAAAAATGATCTGAGACACGAATTACAGCGTTTGAATCGGACTTTACCAAAAGGCGGTTTGTGGATACGTTTTTTATTAAAGCTCAACAAATTCTCAGTGGTAAACAATTGGGTTATTCCCCAATATTTAAGAAACTACCTTGGGTTGACTTCAGTTTCGTTTACGCGTTTGAAAATTATTACACGGTGTTACTGTGATGGTCTGTTTTTTCTCAACTGGTTGCAGGGGTCAGTAATTGAAGACCGCGTTTCAAGCGTTCGTTCAGAGCTGGGTGGCGTTGCAGTACACCAAACCTATATTTTGATTTCTTTCGGTATTGTAGGTCCGCTTTGGCTTATGAGCGTCCTAAGGTTACCGTTTTTCGTGTGCGCTTTTCGGAAATGTGGTTTTATATCTATTTCTTCATAGTCTTCCGGGAATTGCAAGACCGACGCTTTAACATTTGTACTACACGGCCGGATTGTGTACAGCAGCATGGCCAAAATGGAAATTCAAGACGGTGTTACTATTAAATTGCGACTGCCAACCCGTAATTGCTTTTGTGCCCCTTGCCTTACAGCGTAATTTTAATGTTCAGTTGTATGTGGCGCCCAGCAGTTGCACATAATTTGAAACACTGAGTTCACCCTGGTGCCGCGTTCCACAATGCGTTGCTTACAGTGTTTGTTGATCCACACACCTTTTAGTTGAAATATTTGCCGGCAACTTTATGTGGTACAGCCCACGCATGCTGCGCCGTGCATTTGCTGAAACAACCATTTTTGATTCAGTTAAAGAAGGCAGTCGCTTTTGCAATCTATCGTAGAATTCTAATATAGCAGTAATCGCTTAATAAATCCACCGATAATAAATCAATCAGTATTATTAAACGTTATTTCCCTGGGGATGGAAAATTTCCATTTATAGTACATTATAAAGTCCCGGTTAATAAATCCAGACTCCGTTTTATAAAGCCGATTTCAATTCTCTGTGTCCTAATTTGTAAACGAACAAAGGCTTATTTTGACGCTAAGGATTGTTCTCAAATGCATCACCATTCTGCGTAGCTTTATCATATTTCTCCAGTCATTTAACTCCAGAGTCATATTTTAAAGCGTAGTCGTTGCAACCGAGGTGTGTGTTCTGCGTTGCACATTGAAGAGATTTAGACAAGTTAGCACAACAGCTGAAAATAATTGCACAGCTGATGGCATCTTTACTTTCAAGGTTCGTTGCCGGTATCTCAAACCACCGCCTATTGCATCCAAAATTTGCCGGGCCAAGGTGGATTTATTAAACGGTGTCTGCTCTATCTTTGTTTTAAGTACGGGCTGAGTGCATTCACTGGTTTGTAGTTTCGCCAATGAGCACAGGTTCTGCGCATGAACGAACGTTTTATGTTTTTTTACAACTAGTACGCCCACACGAAACTAGTACGCTCCTAACTGAAAGCTGTTGCGAGCTGTCACATCGTAATTTTGATTAAACTGAAGTGGTAGTTTCCTGCTTGAAGCAGCGGCGTCTTAACACCGGATGTTGGCTGCCAGCTAAGTTGTCCGCAGTCCTGGACGCTTTTACGTTTCATTTTCGCACTGAAACTCTCCACGGCCGGTAAATTTTCTCATGCAGCCCACCGTCATCAGCGTGGCCGAGTGCAATCCTTTACTGGTCTTCATCAACTGCAAGAGCGGTGGAGGGCAGGGTAACCTACTGTATGATTTAATGAAGCGACCGCTAAATCCTTATCAGATATTCTTGATGGACAAAGGTGGTGCTGCGTCGGGGTGAGTGGAGCGCATCTCATGACAGTTTAATTTTTGGTGACGTTATTTATGAATTTCTTGATGACTTTGCTTACTTTTTGATGACGCAATTAGCGCAGTGGCGCGTGGGTAATGCGGTTTGTATTAGTGATGGTTTACGCTCTCATGCAACGTGACTATTGAGCTTGTATGAGAATGTTGCTTCTTGATGCCGAAGCAACACCTTGCGTTTTTACGAAACGCTTCACCGGTGTAGCATCGTACACAACAACCAGCGATGCAAGAAACGCAAATGGCCAAAATCTTACTCCTGGCCGTGGGTGGTCGTGTTTCTGAAGCCATTTCACCACTTGGGATTTTTTCGTTTAATGTTCGCTCCTCAAAGTGCAAATGCCGTTGTGTGTGGCTTAGGTTTCTGAGCAAATATGCGAATCTCATGAATAATTTACCAAACCGAATTGTCAGTTCAAAATTGGCGGAAATCAGAAAATGGTGGCCGGAATGGCAACGCAGTAACACAAGCCACGTTTCTTTTTTTGACCCAACTGATGTGTCTGCAGTTGTCAGGCGTGGAGATCGTGCGCCTTTTGGTTATATGTTCGGCAGTACATTTGGATGGGGTGATGAAAAAGGATTTTGCTATAATGCATGGTATCAACTCGCATTTTTTGCTTTACGCGGTTTTGTCTGCAGATAAGGCTGTGAAAACTTGACACAGACGCATCTGAAAGCTGAAAAAACAAAACAATGGGATGTTGTGCAGCGGATGTATCTTTTCGGGCGGTAGTCGGTTTCAAATGCGAGCCAAAAGCATACAAACACTGACCGAGTGACATTTTCTTACTGCGCTGATTACAATACGTCGCTAATGACCGACTCGGGATGTTTCGTCAGTCGAATTGGGTTGCATTCATTGTTTTTCAAGGTTTTTATGGTGCGCTGTGTAGAAAAGTTTTGGATTAGTTTGTTTGAAATTTGGACGAAGTTGTTGAACGCGCCACATGACTTGTTTGTCGTCCAGGACAAGGTTGCAATAGCGGTGTAAGAATGCGCTCCTGATCAGCCGGTACCGCAACACCCGAACTTAGCGTCGATCGGTTTATCGACCCAAGACGTTTTCGCGATCGTTTGGGAGAACCCTGATACCAACTGTCTTCTATATTGTTTGCAGCCTGTACGCGTTCAGGAAGCTTCCGCGTTTCCGTATCCTGGTGTGCGGCGGAGATGGTACAGTGGGGTGGGTGCTGACACATTTAGAAGAAGTGCGATCTCGCTTGCAATGCCGCGATCCACCCATCGCCGTTCTTCCTGTGGGAACGGGCAACGACCTCGCTCGCGTTCTCGGCTTCGGTTCTGGATGGGGAGGCGAGGACGTTAAAACATTGCTTGCGCAGGTAAAATCTTCTGGTGGCCCCCTGAATGGATTCAGTCCAAACCTCTACGAAAAAGCAAAACGCAGAGTTGGTTGAAAGAAATAGCTAAAATAGTCGTCCGTCAGCGACAGGGCCGCTTAAGCTTGCTTTGTCGTAGATCCCGTTTGAAGCATTCGAACATGCATCGAGTTTTCCCCGTTTTCATTTTGAAATCGTCTCTGTTTTTGTTGGAAGCATGATATGCATGTAGTTCTTTACGGTAGTCGTAAATTTTCCAGGTAGCTCTTCTATTAGGTGGACACCTGCAGTGCTGATAGAATTTGTACGAAGCACATAGAACACATCATCTTCACAAAATCTATGGAAACCAACCAGGAGCGGCGGAACGAATTTTTCAGGGTTGCGGAGCCGGAGCGTCGGGCATTTTGAAAGTAGCCGGGGCTCAGTTTAAAATTCAGGACCGGGAGCTATGACTGTTTGAGGGGTAGCTCCTGCTCCGGGTTACTTCCTAGATACAAAAGCTAGGACTTTACCTAAAACAGTGCTCGTTACAGCACAACCAAGCGCGATTGTTACAAGTTACGACACCGGGCTGCAACAGTGGATCTCTGATGTTTTCGTGGTCATCTCTAAAACTGTGACATTGTAGCTAGACAGGCGTGGTGTTTCTTGTAGAAGTAAGAGAAACGTAAACTACCACAACATCTTACTTTCTAGTCAGAATGATCAGGTCTGTAATAGTGTGCGATCTAAAAAGAACTAAGCTATAATCAGTAGGTATATACTATCCATAGCTTTTGTAGCTGTGCAGTCATGCTGATGGTGTTAGCAGAAAGTATGATTCAGATATGATATCATTGCAAGTCTAAGCGTGAAATGTATGTCATGCCATTGTAAAGTAGGATTTCTATTAGAAACCTTTAGGCTTACTAGCAATGTTTGCTAGATTACTGGCAAAGGTTATTTGGAACCATTGCGTTTGCAGACATAAGATGAGTTATAACTAATTGGTAGCATTCCGGCATGGTTTTGCATGGCAGCACATTTGCAGGAGGTATGAAAATGCAATGTAAACAAATGTGGACCTGATTTTTTGTTTTTGGAAACAAGGTTTGTTTTCGGCACGGTTACCGTTCTTATTTTCTCCGAAGCTTCGCCGGTTAAATTGTGCTTTGCTTTGCCATTCATCACTGGTTATTATGATTGCGAAGATAAGAAATCAGCCGTTTTAGGAAAGTCAAAGATGAATTTCCCTGAAAAGTTGAAGAAAATGGAGATGTTTGTGGAGCCAAACTGGCGGCAAAAAAGTTCAATTTGAAACAACATCTCGAAAGACATCGTGTTGACATTTTCAAACGTGTCGTAGAAGCATATGAAGCTAAGACCAGTCAAAGAACTGCAAGCAGTGCTGCATGTAAAAATGAATCGCTGTCAAACTTTTCTACTACGAAAAATTTACTATGTCAATGACTAAACAAAAATTTTGAAAGCATGTGATTCAGTCAGTCGTGGACAATGGTCTAGCTCTTACAGTGCAATCTTCACCGTCATTTACGTCATTTACCGAGTTACTTGCAGAAATGTTTGACAAACTGGGTGTGTCATTAGAACGGGAAAGTATCAGGAATATGATTTTACGTGAAGCGTTTTCTCAATTTAAAGTGTGATATATTCTTTTAGTTTTGTGCACAAGATATATTTCATTTTCTGGTCAACTTCAGGCACACCAAGACAATTGAAAATACTAATGTGTGAAGACGAACAGCAGCCGGAGCCATTTTCATGAAAAAGAAAAGCTCCGCAGAAGTTTCATTTTCACGACCGCTCCGCAGCCCTGGAATTTTAAAGTGGGGCTTCTCTAGGTTCCGATTTAGGCGTGTACTGCCTGGATGAGTGCTTATCAACCCCTGGGGCGGGACGCAAAAGTGGGTCGCCATTTGATTTTTGTGGCTTGCCTAGTCGCCGTAGTATTATTATTTTATTAATTATTCGCTGACATTTCACGAAGTCCTGTTTACATTGAGTATTCTGTTGCATAATTTTATTTCTAACAAGGGAAGTCTTCTAGCAACCAAGTGCTGCAGAGTGACCAAAAAAACATAAACCATAAAATTTTTATTAAATCCTACAAAGATCCAGTAAACTTCAAGCACTTCGCAGGTTTTAGACTTCAGTCTGTGTATAATCATTCCCCAAAGTTTCAGTCATTGAAGTCCCTTCGCATAAAAGACATGTTCTTTGCAAAATATGCTGCAAATGGCCTACACGGGGTCGGAGGCAAAGTCGTGCAAAATTGTCAATGTTTGCGTGTTTCCTTGCGTCCCAGCACTCACCGTCCGACCAGAATAAGTATACCTCAGACCTTTTGCATTAAGATTTTGCACAGTCCCATACTCTATAAACTTCTGAATCCAGTCAAAAATTCTGGTTTTGATGGAGCATGACGACACTAAAACTTTCTCGGAAAACTTGCTTGCACTACTTTGCATGAATTGTTATCGAAATACGCCTCCGCGCAAAATACCTTCTCTTTGATTGACCAAGACACGGTGGTAAAAACTATTGTTGCAGTATTTCATGCACTAAGTCTAGTACCACAACCTGAAAAGGAAAATATGAATAATTAAAAATTTTATTCAAAGATTTGTAGGTTCTGTTTTTTTGAGTCACCCTGTGTAACTGCTATTGTGACATCACAATGCTTACACGTGCCGGTCTTGGCGGACAATATGCTTACTAGCGGTTGTGGTCCTTGTTTTACAGTTGTTAAAATGCCTTTGGACCTTTTTGAGCATTTTTTACGTTAAATTGTGTTTCTTCGTGTGCAGCTCACTTTGTAACTATGAAAAGCAGTTGCGTGAAAAGGGGTTTCGTAAGGTGGATCGCCACAGCTGTGCATATTACTTTACCCTTAATATTTAGGTCGTCACAAAAGAATGTTGAGAAGCTTGTAAATTGATCAGGGACCATTCAACCTTGGAATGCCCATTTTGCACAATTTCGAAAAGATTGAAATGCGAAAAAATGCACCTGCACTTGCTGTGATTTTACAGGTTTTCATATTTTGTCAAAAGGTACATGATTTCGTATGAAGAAAACTGCGGTAAAAAGTGTTAATTTGCGAAAGCAAGATAGGTACCAATTTTCGAATAACGCCGGTAAATTATAGACCAATAAAGACGTTCTCGTCATATCCGTTCGCAAGACTTCGTATCTTAAAGACTCTGGGCACCAACCGCTTGTGAGAGCCATATTTATTTAGAACTACGTAGCATTTTAAAGTTATAGTGCGCACTCGACCGTCCCGGGATTCATGGTTCACTTGTCGCAGAGATATTTTCATCGCCGTTTCATCAGTGAAAGATGAGTGACACATGTATGGTACAACGACACAAGATTGAGATGAAACTTAGCTGATTCGTCGACATGATCAGGAACTCAAAAACAATTTGTGTATGTTGTACTTCATAACGAAAAACTAAAATAATGGGGGCACCTTGTATCTCGGATCCTTTAAAACACAATAGGGTATTAGGACCCCCTGCCCTTGTTGTTCCGCCGCCCATAAAGACAACTACAAGCACTTTTTATCCACCCCAATCATCTCCAGCTTGATTGCCGAGCTGCTGAATTTTGATATCCACCATAACGTATCTATGATGAGTCACCTCGACGATCCTTGATCAGCAGATCAATGGTTTTCAACCTGGCTATTTTTCGTTGAGACATTTCGGTTGTTTGTTCCATAATAGTGTTAAAACTCGCCGTAACAATTTTCAATAATCTATATTTTTAGTCATTATGACCCAAGTTGACTTGATTTTTCTCGGCCATTTCGAAAAACCACGGTCAATGACCGAAAAAAACTAGTTCTCAACGTTGAACCCACGTATCCCTGCGATCCGCACTGACTGGTAAGCACAAAAGCACAAAGGTTTTAGGATGTCAATGAACTCATTTGTTTCATGGCATGAATGGATGCGACTATTAACCAATTACGAAACAAAAGTTTAGCCGCTTTTTTTGCGAATTGCGCTGACTTGCTCATAGTCTGAGCTAAGGTTTCCGTGCATTTTTGGAAAACCGTTTCTATTACGAAACTGCTGTTTTTGTGACGTAAATATTTTTCGTACTTTCTGTCAGTGAGTTGAGCATACGTTTTTTTAAAGCTAGTGGTCAGCGCACTTACAATTGTGTTGAATTAGTCTGTGTCTAACAAAAGGTTCAGAACCCCTATTGCCGGGAACCGTTGATCTGAGCCAGTGGTCTCCAAACTTTTCCGTCCGAGGGCGACATAAGCTATTACACAACAGTTCGATAGCCGGACATTTTACGTAATGCTATTATTTCGGGATATGTTACATTCTACCAAATGAACAAGTTTTTCGTGAATATAGTTTTTCATAACTGACAAAATGGATTCGCGGGCCGTAGTTGGGAGACCCCTGATGTAAGCTGAAGTAATCGAGTGTTTACAGCACACACAAACTGTTTCTCAATGGCAGTGTGCGCTTTGTAACTCGGGTATACCACATCCTAGCCACGAGCAACATCAAGGGTTGATCCAGAAAATGTTGCTGTGCCGTGTTTCAGCATATCGATTACTTCGTGGTTAAAGCAGTTTTTTTAACCCTAGTTTATCTGACTGCCCTTAAAATGGTGAAAACGTTGTTGCACGTAAGTTCAAAAACTAGCCATTGAATGCTGCAGCACAGAGGTTCCCAACCTGGGGTACATGTACCCCTTGCCTATCTGAAGGGGGTACCCCTCGCCTATCTGAAGGGGTACATTTAAGGTTAGCAATAGAAGGGAAGAATATATCTACGTATTATTTATTCCCAAATTTTGTGCATATATCAGTGAATATTATTTTCAAAAATGAGTATACGCTTATTGTTAAATATATTAACTTTGGGACATAAAAACGGAATCTAGCTTTATATTTCCATTAAAAAGTCAATGGATTCTTGTCAGCCTTTTTGTCATAAGAAAGTTCACGGTACATGCTCATCTGTCGAAATACTGAATGAGTACACGGTCAAAGAAGGGTTGGGAACCTCTGCTCTAGCAGAAATCATTATTTCAACGATTCAAATTTTGAAATCTACGCAACTTCGTTAACATCGCATGTTAAATCAAACTTGAATGTCATTTCCAGCAACGGGTTTGCGTTGTCTCTAAAACTGATCTTCGCGCATTAACGAAAATTCGTGTGCATAAAATCCCGTCTCTGCGTTAATCTTCGCCGTGGCGTAGCCGTGTGCTCAGTGCTGGCAAAGGTTCTGTGGTTCCTGACGTCACGCGTAAATCTGTCCGATTTGTCCTCCGACCGACGTAATCCGCCGTTCCAAAATCGCTACTTTGCCACGCTTCGTAGTGAGAAATATTTCACGCTCGAGCGATCGCGTTCACGTCTTGAAACAGAAGTAGAGCTTAACGCGATTGACGTTCAATGTTGCGTCGTCGAAGCTCACGCTTAATCGAGATTATCTCGCGTGACAGCTATCCCAGGTGTCTTGGTGACAGTGGAGATGAAATACTAATTTATGTGAATTGTCTGGTAACAGAGCGCAGTGCAAGTTACCTTACTTTGCTGTTTGCAATGCAAACAAACCCTAACCCAGGCTAGGTAACTTTGCTTAACGCAGGAATATAGCTTTTGTAATTCGCGAAATGATTCCTTTCCCCGAACCGCATACTGTGCCTCCCCAAAATATTTGTCACTTTTGTATCCTTATTTTATATCTTTAATTTTGATTGATTGAAGTGAAAAATCACGGAACTGGAGACTTAGAAAGTAAAGATAATGGCTTTGTTTTTTCAGGAAAAAACTGTGGAGCAGGGGTGGGCAATTAATTTGGCTCGGTGCCCACTTTGTGAAGCCCGCGTTTAGCGGAAGCCCATGCCTTCTAATTTTGATCGTAAAATAGATAAAACGAAAACAATAATGGTACACAGAAAAAGTTTTTATTATAGTCTATTTGTTCTTGTGCAAATACGCTTTATGCAGCGCAAGCAATTCAATGAGACAAATGTAACCTTACACAGTTTTCAAATAGTTTCAGGATTTGAATATTTTTCCTGAATCTTTCGCAGGCCACTGAAAACACTTTGGCGGGTCATATGTGGCCCGCGAGCCACTAATTCCAAACCACGTCCTAGATTGTAATGCTGTCACTGGACAAAAGCATTATAATGTGCAGTGAAGTGTTTAAGGATGTAAATGTGTTGCGCTTTTTGGAACCCTGCGCTTTGCATTAGCAGAAGTGTGAAAAAATGCAGTTTGTAGCCTGGCTAAGTCGATTTGTTTGATGTCAGGTACAAGATACGCAGACAGTGATGATGGATCGGTGGAATATTATTTTCGACTCCCACCCGATCGAAAGCGATGAAATAAACACTTCGGGCGAATCGTCGCCTCTCCTGCTTTCGGACGCTGTCACTTTCACTGGGCTTAGCAGTCATGCGGATGCCCGCCACAGCAGGTCAGAACTGTCCCTTGTCAGGGGGTCGACCGCCGCCGTGAGCATGATTGTGAGCATCGGCGGTCAACCAAACGGTGCCTCCGTCTCCCCTTCGATTCCGAGGGCGGGGAGATCATCAACAAGACACCGTTCAGTGTCGCCGCGTTCTAGTTCGAGCGGTTCTTCCAACTGTGCAATAGCGTCTGTCGACAACGCGTCGGAACGTTTAACGCCGATCCCAGTCGGTCTCGTTGACGCCAAAGACGGTGACACGAGTGACTTCGACGCAGATAGGGCTGGAAATGGTCCAGATGTGGAAGACTTCCGAAGCTTGACCGACGACGTCACGTTACCAAATGAAAAGGGTGCTTCCCCAGTTGTGAGACGACAGAGCAGAGGTTCGGGCAAGTCGCCCAACCGTTTGGCGCACGTGATCAGCGATACGATTTCTGGGGATAAAGCAGCTCCCGTCGACTTTGCTACGAACGTCAAGGACAGGGAAGAAATGTTAAACCTTTTGCGACTGAATGACGGGTCGGACGCCAAAGCATCAAATGAGTCGTCGGACTTGGTCGACTTCCACGCAGGTGGTGAACCTGAAGCCGAGGAAGGGTCACGTGATGCCCCTTCGCTGCAAATAACTGGACCTGAAGAAGAGAACGCGCTGAAGAACTTCTCCAGACCGTGCTGGTAAGTTGGCGCTGGTCTGTGACCTCTTGGTGTGCCATCTTCAACCTTTTAAATGCGTGATATAGTATGAACTGCTGATTGCAGTTATTGAACGCGGTATGCCGTCATTCAAGCCAACTTTGCATGTGTACTATTCGCTGATAATTACCACTTTGAGTCGTGGCGCTATTTAAAGGATTTAAGCTGGCCGTTTCGCTTACCGAAATATAAACAAAGCAGTTCGCAAGACCTGTTTGTTGGGTGAACAGTGAAATATTTATCGTCTATGAAGCTTGACAGTTAACATTTGCAACCTGTCTTGTCTTCTGTTTTTATTGCAATTAGAGACTTGCCGCCATGGAACGTTAGTCAAAGAATGCTGAGTGCCCTGCATTGTGCAGATCTGATAACACGTTCAGCGCACTTCCTTCTTGGTTATATTCTGGCCGTTCCGTTTGCCTTCGTTCCAAGCACAATTGCAGCAGTAGCTATAACAGTTGCCAGCAGCGTGCGGCTGGGCCAGGCGCTATATTTAGTGAACGTGCTTCCGTCGTGGCTACGCTTACGTGCAATGCATCGTCAGGTGTATTTATATACTCGCTGCCGCGTTAGTTGTGGTTGCCGCTTTGAAAACTAAGAAACCTGTCGTTTATCCGTCACCTTACTTTTGCACTGAACTGTACTTTTGCAGCCCCAAAGGTCGTCACTTTAGCCTGGCTCCAGATCAGAGTCGAGTTTCTCTTCAACCTGATGGGCAAAGCGTTTCGCTGCAGAAAAAGTACTCTTTGCCAAATGTCTTGTCTTTTAAACCTTCGGACGAAGAAAAAAAGCCGGTTAGTTGATAAGCAAGTACTAAATTTTTATTATGTGTTGATGGTGATGAAGTTTTCAGCGAGTGCTTGAATTTTTGCGAAAGAAAAATCGTAACTGCAGTTTTCGCATGTATAGTGACCGTTCTCGAACGGGAAATTCACGCAGTTGAATCAAATCAGCCTGAATGTTGATCGCCTTGCCATGGTAACAAATTCTTACCTCATATGCTGTTAGCTAGACAAGGGCATTTTTGCTCGTCTTTTTTGTGAAGTCATTTCTCATTGTTTCGCTTCAAGCTTTATGTCAGATACGCAAATCATTGCGTTCAGTGACAGCTAAAAATTTTGAGGTTGTTTGAAAAACTCATGTTCCTACGCGCCTTTCTTGATGTTCTGCTTGTAGAACTTCTCTAATTTCTCGTGGCGCAAGTGTTCGCATGGCAATATAAACTGTCGTCCTCGGAAAAAAAGCCAACAGAAGCCAATTTTTTCATCTGCTTACCAGACAAAACTCGATTCCACTGAAAACCTTCTTCGCTTATCGATTTCTGATTAAACTATCCTCAGCGATTAAATTTTAAAGAAGGTTTTGCGAACAAAGACATTGGAATTGTACCACGGTCTTCACCTAATTTGTGCCAGCACAGTCAGCGTGTGAAACTTCATGAAAGTAGTATTTGATTATTGTTTCACGCTTGTTTCGTGTGAAACCTCAGTTTTTTGTTTGTTCGGAAAATGTCGCCCAGCAGGCGTAAGAAGTGAAGTTGCGCCGTTGTTGCAGGAACCTCCTTCCGGGTTGAAGATGGTGGCGATGAACAATTACCTCGGGATGGGGATCGATGCAGAACTGTCGCTCGCCTTCCATTTGGCAAGGGAAGAGAACCCGGAAAAGTGTACAAGCAGGTGCAGAGCGGTGGTAGTTTTGCGAAATCACTTCTATAGTGGAGCATGACATTTGGAGCCCGGTCTGTGCTTTTCACACATACCACCGGGCCTGAAGTTACCTTACCGCGTTTACTGATTCGAAAATTGCGCAATGCCCAGAAACAATCAAAAGCCAATGGTGTGCGGCATTTGGCATCCTGGATAGAGCCAGGCCGGTATTCCTCCACAGATTTTTTAGCAATGACAGATGATTTTCGCCGCGGTCGCCTTCGCACATCAGTCAAATCACACACAAGATTTTTAAGAAAATCCACTGCTTACGATTTTCATTACCCTCCTTTTTAGTAAAACCACTGTTTTTGCGCAATTGTATGTCGGTCCTCTGTGCGTTCGGGAATTCCACTTGGAAACTTCTTGACCGGATCATTGACTGTTTTCCGGTACTTGATGCATATAAAATGTAACATTCAATAGAATCACAGCCACCGAAAAGACATCCGATATTTGGAGCACAATGGACGCCTGCGTCTCATTCACTCGTCGGAAGCCATGCCTACGTTTTAGTGGCTGACTACCACTGCGCCGTGGACAATCGACAATTCACTGTCGGTCCTGGAGAAAAGAAGGACTAACTTTTTTTTTACATTTTTAGTAAAAACCAGAGGTTCTGGGTAGTCTGTGTTTGTCACTTTTCATCTTCGTGACAACCCCTCCCTCATTTTTCATCTTCGGAACAATCCCCCGTTGCACGAGGGCTGTGCCACGCGGCCCACGATTTGCAACTGCAAGCTTTGCTCGTTCTGTTTGCTGTGCAAGCCCGCATCCTATCGTGGTGCAAAAATTCAGTCCATCCTTCGAAAAAATGTCCGACCGCTGACCAACCAATTGAATGTCGACTGGGTGTGCAGGATAGCGCCTGTTGAGGAAAGAGGCGGACAGAAAATTTGCTGCAAATAATGACGTCCTATATAAAAATTACGGAAGATGTACGTAACACGCTGTTCTGCAACTGGAAGTTTTAGCGAGATATTACTCTGTCACCTAGCCAGCACCGCGTGAATATAAGATAACAATTTACCATTTCCTGGTTTCGGCACCCTGTTTGTTTGTGTTTCAGTACTTTATTCTTAGATATAAAAGCATCATTTTGCATCACCGAGACAAAAAAATCACTGAAATGCAAAAATGGGGCTCGGTAGTGGAAAAGTTCTGAACAGAATTTCCAACATTTTTGTATGATGTTCAACCAAAACCTTTTGAAACGGATAAAACAGTTTTGAACCACGACAACAAAAATCTAAAAAATATTTGAAACGGTTGTTGTCTGCCTATAGATTTTGAAGTGCTAGGAACATGGTTTATAAAAAAAATCTTGCGGCATGTGATGAAGCTCCAACCTAATTTTTTTTTCACTGAGACATTTCGGTCATTTGTCCCTCAGTTGTAGTAAAACTCACCGTTACAGTGTTCATTACCCTATATTTTCAGACATTCTGACCGAGATGACTTAATTTTTTTCGGTCAGTTCAAAAACATTTCGGTCTATGACCGAAAAAAAAATCCAGGATCCAGCAACTCGAAAAAAGATGTTTTTGGAGACGGCCGTTTCCAACGTAGCGGGTTTCGATGATCAGGATTACTCCGCCTCTTGGCGAAGAAGTTCGCCTGAACTTATCTTTGAACTAATAGCAGAAGTTTTAACTGGTTTTGTTTGGTTAGCGGGCGATTTCCACAAACTTACCTCGGTTTGCAAACAAGGCTAGGACAAGCTTGCTTGCTTTGCAGAACATATAACGACGGGATTTGTTGGTAGTTTTTCGTCTTGAGACGTTGCGAGTATTCACTGCGTGAAACAAAGCGCTGGCGGATATTTTAGTCGTTGCGGAACGTCGTAGATTGTTTGTTCAGGTCGTGCGTCTTCAATGACGCACAGCGTTTGCGCCAGTAGGGGAGTTCTCGCTCACGCAGACTCCATTGTTAAATTCCGTTGTGTGTTGCTGTCTTGCTGATTCAACCTGCCCGTGCAGCCACTTATAGCAACAACGTGTCGTACATATGTCGTCAGAATTAGCTGCGCCAACATTGAATTTAATTCATCACGAAACAGGGTTGCTTCGCGCTTTCATTCTTAATCATCCCAGGAAAGTCACTTGCGTGTGGTTGCGTTGCAGGAGGCCCTTCCTGTTCAACCACTCTAACAGTTCCTCCTCGTATCAAGCTTAATCGGTTAAACAACGTTAGCCGTTGTACTAGAGACATGAGCCGTTATGCGTTATTTTGCCGCGTGCGGAACGTGCCGCGCGTGTTGTTAAAATTGTCATCACGTGATTTCCGCGTACCGCGTAAAAATATAAAATCTCATGTTGAATTTTTGCCAACATGGAGTCGTGGAACTTACTTTCTGGCTGATTGTATTCTTGCGTTTTAGCGCTGCCAGTGGTCCAATACTCGCAAGTAGGTTTTGTTGATGTTCTTCCTCCGTGTGACGTGACTGTGTTGTTATTCGGCGCAGTACAGGACAGGCAATAAGAAACGATAACAATTATTGCAACAAACCCTGTTGTTTCAGTAGTAATGGAATCTGTCAGCTGGTAAGTGATGTTGACGCCAAGTATGAAACCATTCTGACTACTAAAACCAGCATAAATATATTTACGTCGCTGAATACATTAGTAACACCCACATCAATTGAAAGCTGACTATTAAAAAGAGTCCTGTACTTTTGCCATTCGATGTAGAAAATGTCTCATGGCGTTTACTACTAGTTCTCACAACACGTTTCTTTGATTTCTATGGTGCACTGTGGACATTTTATCTGTATGTATTGCGTACTTAAATATTAATGAGTAATTACGTCACACACCTACGATGCAGGCAAGGTTTGCGGTATAGAAATAGCCATTCCAGCTGAAACGTATTCCGCATGACGTGTCCGTTGCTCATATGCAACAGGTGGGCAAACACTTTTTAATTGATACCTCAAAATGAATGCACCTTTGGCACCAAATAACAGTAAAGTGTTTGTTTGCGGAAAGAGTTTGGTATAACTGATGCCAATGTTACGAAGTGGATTGGCTTGCCACAGCCTACAGCAGCAACACTGCTATGGTTGTAATGATGACTGAGGGAATGCAGTGGGTGAGAACGTGAAACGACGAAAAACATATTCTAGAGTCGTATGTGACGCTTCCATGTTAAATTGTATTGTTGTGAGACTGCGATTCATGAATGTTCTCAACAAACAAAACGCGGTTGTGGTGCGGGGCGCGGATAAAAAGTTCCTGTCCGCTCTGTCTCTGGTTCGTGCGACTTATATTTCCATGTGCCTTCCTTGAACGTAGAAAACGCGTTAATCGGTGTACGTTGTCCTTGTTTCACCGACGACTTGTGTTCAAGTTTGCCTGTCTGCTGACACAGGCTGCGCAACAAGGCGATGTACTTCAAAGCCGGCTTGAAGAAGATGACCAGTCGCTCCGTCAGCTTAAACAACGTCATTGATCTCGAGGTGGACCACAACAAGATCACACTTCCCTCAATCAAGGGATTGATCTTTTTAAATATATCCAGGTGGCGCATGCATGCTTATCGATCGCGCTTGCCGCTACTCGGTGTTTGCGTTTTTTCGCGCATCGATTGCTTTCTCGATGAATCGACGTAAATTGCTTGAACAGAAATGGCGGTGTTTAGTAAATGCTTAGATTGAGTTGTTTCTAACAGTCTGTTGTTTTCTTTTGTCGCGCTCAAATCCTTTAGGTTTTGTTGCAACCAGTGTTTTTTAAGTTGTTACAACCAGTGCAACGAGAGACGGTAACGGTCTTTCAAAATACAGCAGAACCTCGCTTTGCGAATACCACCAAAACGCACTAAAACCTCGCTTTACGACCATCTCGGTATTCACATAAAACAGTTGCGGTCTCTCAAAATGTCTTGGCGGTCACCAAAATCAAACCTTAAAAAGCTTGGCTGCAACGACGCGTATCGCTATTGTCGTTTCCTTTGTATGACACCATATGCTTTTTCTGCTCCGCTACCGTAAATGCAGGTTGGGTGTATTTAAGCATGACTTCCTCGTTGACGCTTCCAATTCGCTCGCTCAAAGATTCAAAGTCATCGCTTGGGGTTTTGCGCTTCTGATCGCATCGAAAGCGCATCACTGCAAACATTGCTCTTTTTCATCAACTCTCGATGCCGCTTTTTATGTTTTAGTTGGGGAAGCGGTGCCAATGCCTGGGGATCCGGTTCGAGCAGAAGATTCGTCCCGCAACATCTCGGAGACAACCTCTTGGAAGTTGTTGGCGTAGGAGGTGTAGCCCACATGGTATGAACGCTTTGTTCGTCATTGTTTGATCGCTTTCGGCCAAGTACGACGGTTTAATGGTTGCTAGAGTGAATGTCACACTTCGTGTCGCTCGGCCTGATTTCGTCGCCGGCGTCCCTTCCGGGCCAGCTTTAACTTTAGTTGTCCGTCCATTGACCTGACGCACGCCGGTTGCATTGTACGAAATCACCCATCACCCGGCAGCTTGTGGTGGACACAGATGTCTGGCTTGGTGAACTGATTTGTTTGGAACAAAAGTGTCCATTTTGATGCAGTACTAATATTCTTTGTGATGAACATGCTGTTACTTCAAGAACTGACGCCATTTCCGATTGCAACGCCGCTCAAGCATCGAATTACGGCACCACGAAATCTCTCTTGAAGAGCGCGAAGTGACGATAAAGGTGCTGTCAATGCGAAGAGGCGTTCACGCCCTAAGCAAACGCCTAGGGCAGTGTTTTACAAAGTGGGTTAAATTACCTCCCCACCGGGCTATTATGCGATTCTTCGGGGGGGTAACGCGGAACCAAAACCACAGTGTTGTTCTGTATCATGAGCGATAACTGTTGCACTGAGTGTTAATACGACAAGTATTACAGCACTGGCCTCGCAGATACAGTCGAATCCATCACACTGAAAACAATGTTTTTTCTTGCAGCGACTACGTTACTAAAAACGATGTAAATACGAGCATAGTTGTTACATTCTCTTGTCAAGTACTAGTTCATGGTTGAATTGTTCCACTGATTTTTGTTGTAGTGATTGAATAAACTTACTGAAAAGTAATGAGAACAATATAGGCACAAGTATACTGGTTGCGTTCTTTTTACGACCCAAAATACTGACGGTAATAAGGTCCTAATCTCTGCATTGATTTGGGTGACGGCTCGAACAATTTTGGGAACCAATGGCCTAGGGAGCAAACGCGCCATGGCAGCAGAGGTGTGGTGCAGACCCACTGTCCCTAACTTTCTCTCTGAGCTCGTCTGTTTAGTTACGCGTCAAACTTCGCTGCCGCTCTGGTCGATCATTGACGTGATGCGAGGCCGACGTCATTTGTCTGTCAAAGGTGCTTCCGTGAATCGAGACGCTTGCTCAGGATGCATGCTGCTAGTGGGCGTCCTTCCAGCGTCTGCTCAGAATGAAAAGACCTCGATCAAAACACTCCATTCGAAAAAAGTTTCTGGCTGCTTTTTGTTAACACCACTTAGGCGAAGTCGCACAGGCCCTCCTAACAGTGACAGCTTCACGATTTGAAATAAAACTCAACCATCAGTTGTCGTTGCTTAGGTGACGCTAGTTTTGTCGGCCTTGTCCGTTATTTGGTTTCTTAACAGACCTTGAAAAAATGCTCAAGCTGGCGACTTTCAGCCTCTGCGGCGTTTTCACAAAGAACGCAACTGAAAACAAACTTCGCTACATTTTTGTTTTGAAATATTGCTTACTGCAAGAACCCACACCATCCCCACTTTCAGCGAGGAAGAAGTACTCCAGTTACTGTAGCTGAGGATCAGGTGGTATTAATGCAGTGTCTTTCAACCAGCGGCGGTTATAAGAAAACCATTTCCTTCTCCCACTTCTTAAAGTCGTATTATTCTTTGTATTGGACTGCACATTTGCCTTCCGGCGATGCGTTTCACTCTCGAACACGTACTTTTTGGAAAGCTGGAAACACTGGGCTCCAATTACCATTATCTTTTGCTCTGCAGTGCTGGATGCAGATTCTGAAGGGCTTCATACGTTACGATTGTCTTTTGGATAAATGCGTGTTCAATGCTTCTAAAGACTTTCAACCAGGGCTGTGGAGTCGAGGAGTCGGAGTCGGAAGGATTTTCAACCTGAGGAGTCGGAGTCGTAGAAAATCGTAACGACTCCGACTCCGGGCAGACCTTTTGCTCACCAATTATGACTGTATGTGCCACAAACGTGCGTCAGCGTCACACTTGGCAATTTAAGCAGCTTGACGCTTAAACAAGAGATGATCCGCCGCAACTTGCATACCTTCACACAGGGGCCATTCCAGATCAGCAGCGTCCCTTGGGCTCATCACGCAACCTACACTTTGTGAATGCAACCGTTCGGGGCTTGTAT
>JGI24158J21664_10000615_pt1 | contig 34302 bp, 23 predicted proteins | sample Ectturendosymbi3_FD_21664 | JGI IMG/M metagenome (IMG submission 21664)
AAAAGGGGTAAAGCCCCCGAAGCGGCGGACCCCGCTGAAGAGCAACTGCAGAAAAGGGGTAAAGCCCCCGAAGCGGCGGACCCCGCTGAAGAGCAACTGCACAAAAGGGGTAAAGCCCCCGAAGCGGCGGACCCCGTTCGCTCAGAAAGCAAAACCGCCCGTGCTTTGGCCGAGCTCGACGTATCGGAAGAGGGTAATCCCCGCGAAAGTGAGCCGGAGTCGACGGTGCATAACGACAGTGACGCAACGAAGCTTGACGTCCGATTGGAGGATCTCAGTGACGACACAGTGCTGGTGACGTCGTCGGAGGCGGCTCCGCCGCTTATTGTGACGACGATGGACCGGCGATGTAAGACCGCTGATGACGTCGGCGATTGGACGATATCGTTCGAGCAGTTCTTCCCGTCGATTTTGACCGAACCTGCGCTTTGTGAGTTTTTCGAACGGAAACACGAAATCCTCGACGCAGTCGCTCGATTGCGTAACCGTCACGTCATCACGCGACAAACATCGTCGACGTCACTCGGCTCGTTCGATGGCGACCCCCCGTCCCCGGCCCGCACCCCCGTCTTTTGATCCGGATTCACACACGCTTTGTAAACATAGCGCCGCGTTGTTATTGTTAGGTCATATTGTGACGCAACAGTGAAACGATCAAAGCTTTCGGTCGCAGTCTCTCGGGTACAGTATTAGGTTGTATTGATTTCTTGCTTGCCTGATTGTCGTCCATCTCGTCGCGCGTGTAATGAACTAAGGCCCCCCCCCCGGTCAAACGAAGCTAGGTTCCTGTTGTTGTTTGAAATTTCTGGGAGAAACGCTTAAGCGACGCTTATAAAAGTGTTTTTGTCGAGTCTACAAATGAATTCATGCAACTCCAGCAAATAGTACTGTACTTTGAAAAATTTTCTATGTAGAATTTTTTTTTAAAGTGAGTCCACTTCATCCAACGTCAATGGTGCAAAATGGCAGCCCGTCGGTGCGTGGGGCGGGCGTCTACTTCTTTTTGTTTTGTTTCGAATAAATTTCGAACACCTGTCACGGCCTCTTTGCCCAACTTCTTCACCAAACCACGATTATACATTCTAGCGGACCTCGCGATCCGAATCGCAGTAGAAGGCAATGCTGTTCATAGCTTATTCGCATTTGCTCGTCGTCGTAGCGCGTTCACAAAAGATCGATCTTATCTGTAGCGTTGCAACGTCCTCCTAACCGCTGTAGCTACAGTCGACATTAGACAGTGATCTTTCAAACTGCCGTAATAAGCGCAACATCCTGCACACCTTAAGTTGATTTGGTTCAACGCACGACAGATAGATTGTGGAACAGTTCAATCTATTTGCCGTCGTCTGATATCAGTAAACTAAATAACAAAATTCACTGTAGTGTAAAATCTCAATTTCGTGCCACCCCCACGACTCGTGGGGCCTGGGACAACTTCCGTTGCCCCAGCTTGACGTCGTGATGGAGGTTTAAGAGTGCATCCGCGAGAAATTATCGAAACAGTTTGAAGAACGACTTAATAACACAGTTAAATTCTCGTTAGCGCCGAGTTATTGCAGGGTTTTCAACTTGAAAAAAAAAACGTTTCAGTGAAGTGTTGGATAACAACAAAATCAGTGAATAGTTCTGTTTTGCGCTTGATGCTTAACTTTTAAAGTATACTGCAACTCGTTACTTTCACCCAGCACCCCGCAGTCACTGCCCGTTTCCGTTCAACATACTTTCCAGTTGCGCAACCGACACGAAAATCACTCGACGCCTCTTATCAAATATTTGCCAGTTCGTCTGCGGCGTTGGTACAAAGTCGACTGCGAATAACTGATTTGTTTCGTTTTGTAAGTACAAAAGCTGAAACTGTCGAGGTAACGAGTTTGCATAAGTAAGCATCCTTTTGCAATCAAAATACAATAAAGTAACGATATTTTTTCCCCGGGATTGTAAAGTCGCTGGTATGGTCGTGCTGTTTTCATATTCCTACAAAAAGGTACAATCTGTTTTACGTCTGTACTGTTTTCAGTGCGTGGTGCCGATTTAGTTGTTGTCGTGAACCTCAGGCAAATGTCTGCGCTCCACCTTACCAAACAATATACGCCGCCGTTTGAGTGTTGCAAACAAAAAAATGCTACTTGTGTCTTTGAAAACATAATTGAAAATGCAACACGCGATGACCGGTATATCGCAAGACCCATTGCCTGACATGCTATGTGCTTTCGCTGAAGTCATTGTTTCTTCAGCCAGGAGGGGTGTTCTTTATTTCGAGATCATGCATTCGCTTGTTACAGTGATATTTGTACCACACAATGAACAAAGCTTGCCATGCGGTTTTCAGCAAAGTTGTCGTCATCATCGATTTCACAGTTCTCGACATCGTTTTTCCGTCGGCATTCCCTTCCCCCCCAAGTGCAATGAAGCTGTAGTTGATTTCCGCGCTCGCTGCGTCTTGTCACGGTGCATGGACACATATTATTTGTCACCAATTTGTGCCACGCGTCTCCGTAACTGCTCGATTGTTTCACTGACGTCACAATGCCGTTAATGATCTACGCGCTCGCGCAAAACCCCCGGCCGAGCGTTCATTGGAATTCAAGAGAACAGAGTCCCAGTTCGTTGTTTGAATGCCGCCGCACATAAAGGAAGTGAGCTCACAATCTGATACTCATGCGTGCGTGTTTTCGCACTCGCGATTCACGCGCTCTCGCTTTCGGCCGAGCTACGTCATGTCCACCGGAAATGATTGAATCAGCGATTGAGCTGCGCGCCCCGGTACGAGTGAAGCTCATCAGACTTGCCGTTGCCCGTGTACCGCGTTTCGTTCGATCGGCATTCCCGAATCGACGTGAACTCAGAGCGACCCTCGCGATGCTGCTCATAAATTATTGGTGGCAATCACTCACTCGCGATCCCCCGGTGCATGAATTTAAGCGCGCATGACTATCCGTCGAAAACTCTCCGTGCACTGTTATATGATTTGTTGCCGTGTGTTTATCATCAGCTAGCTCATACCGTGCAGCTTCACTTTCACTGTCTGGTATAGACGAGTAAATGGTGGTGCCGTACTCACAACCTTCTTTCAGTTGGCTGCGTTGTGTGACTATCTGTTCGATTAAGCGCTCGCGAATGTAGTAATGATCTGAGTGCGTTAACCTCTTTGCTTTTGCGTTCGCTGCATCTAACAGCATGCCTGTGATGAAGAAGCGGTTGAATGTTGTTACGAGCGGTTGACGTTCAGCGTTGCGCACAACTTCCTCGCTTTCCCGCATAACCACTAATGGCGTCAAGCGTTGCCGGCTTGACCCTACGGTGTACGCGCTGGGTTTCCTTTCTTAATATGGTCCGACGAGTGACCTCTGACCCGACGCGTTAGACACCGCTGCTGCATCAGGAGACTGGGCCGTGCAATATTTGCTTTCGGTGTTTGTCGTCGTCGTCGCGCAATTGCATGCAGCGTTATGCTGGCGCAGCATTAAATCTCTGTACTGTACGAACGCACTGTTGCGCTGATTCGTGAACTCAATAAATCAATGCCCCACGTAATGGGTTGTTTGCAAATGACATCGCGTGATATTTAACTGCTAGCTACTTTGAGAGTGTAATAAGGCAGCGCTCTTCAACCGGTGTGGAGTGCACCACTATCACACACACATCGATCCATCGATGAGGGGGCAATTGAAAAAGTGATTGAGTTATTGGTTAATAACATGTAACAACAAAAAAAGCCATTAAATATATTTGCTCGATTTTGTTGCGTAATAGTGTACTAGTAGTCTCTTTGCAGGATGATTTTCATAAACTCGTTTTACCTTTTTAAGTAAATAGGGTGCATGAGTTCGTCAAAGCATCTTTAAGGGTGCACCAAAACAAAGAAGGTTGAAGAGCACTGTGATAAAGGAACATGGATGAACTGCAGATAATTTCCGCGGTTGTACGATGAACACAATGTTGGTTGATCCATCGATTTGAACACGTTGCCCCTGACTGGCATTTAGAAACGCGGCCAATTACATCAATGCAGCAAATAGCGAATAACAACTCCGCGTCTATGATTTGCATCGGTCCAACGACGATGACATTAGTGACTTTTTATTTGACCAGTAAAGTTAAATGCACGGCACAGAGCGTGAACCGCAGACGTTGCGAAGGTAATGTAGAAAGCAGAAAGCTTGGGCTGCCGACAACGGTTAACCAAGCTGTGAACGCAGCTTCATAAACGTTTCTGGCGCCTATGCTACATACACCTAGTAACTGGACAATAGCTTCAACTAAGATGTTCGGATATTTGAACACTTCTATTCACACACATCGGGTCAGCATGGTGGTTTGAGTGGCGACTGAAAAACGAACAATGGAACTGACAGAAAGAAATCGATTTCTGTGAAGAGACACGATGTTGGCATTACACGCAGTATAAACTTCCAATCTTGGTCATTGCCTAACGAAAAGTAAGCGTAGGAGCGACGTGAAAGTACAACAGGAAAGCTTTAACATCAAGGTCTTAAGCAGTAGTGTCCGTCGGGTAAAATGCGACAAAGTCGCTGCTATCATGGCAGCATTCGTCAGTTTAACAATGCACTCCGCACGCAAATCAATTTTCTGTCGCATACAAAATTCCGCACTTCACAATTCGTGTGATTGTGACGCAACTAACGGCCAAAGCCAACAGCTACGAGCAAAGGTTTTCACTCCACACACCGTCGAGTACGAGCTGATGAAGGAAGCTTCGTACGGCGCACACTTGGCTTTTCGCACAAAAGCAAGGTTTTCGCAGAGACACACAATCATGCCTATGTAGTACGCGGCAACCGCGTTATGGTCACGCCACGAGATGATGAGAATCGAGTCCGGAAAAAACTTGCGTAGTTACAAGATAAATAAAGGAAATCAAGAAGCTAGCGCTATAACGAACATTTCGTAATTCAATCAAATGACAGAACTGTCTGTGGACGAGTAAAACACCTATTTTTTCTGGTCAGACTCCACTTTCATTCCACGAATTTCTCCCTTGTGCCTCATGTCATCCAAATCTTTTTTGGTTTCATCTTCGAGGGCTCTGATGTCATCCATTGTCAAACCGTACCAATTGTCCATCCAGCAAAACACTTGCCGGTGGAATGTGGTGAACAATCGCTGTTCCTGGGTTTGGATAATATTTTCAACACGATTTTGCAATCCAAACCACTTGAACTTGCACGTCACCAGTTTGTAAGCACACATGTACTTCGGCTCATCCGTACCATTGACCTGCTGACCGTCGCGAACGGCTTTTTGAGCTTTTAGCTGATCTATCCAATGGGTTCCAAGAGGACCTCTTCCAGACTTTTCTGACTTAAACTTTTTTGGGTCAAACTCAGGTTTGTAGTCTGATCTACTGATAAAATCATTGGCAATATCAATTTTGACCACAGTGGTGTTTTTCCATTCACTCTCTGACAAGTTATGTACATTTTCAGATGTCCCCAAGTCAGGTAAATGAATTGTTTTGATACAGAGTTCGAAGTTATCTTTCATATACTCATTTGAAACTACAGTTTTGCATTTAGGATAAGCATTCCATGCTTCTTCATGAAACTCCAAAGAGCCTTTGGGAGCTAACAGCCGCAGAAACTTAGGCACTCTTGATTCAAGATGATATATCTTGTTAGTATATTGTCCTTGTTCTCCATCTTTTTCATATGGCTCATTATTTAAAACCTCAATTCCTTCACCACCACCAGTTTCATTTTTACTTGCCTCAGCAACTGACCACAGTTGAGCAACTTGATATTCTTCAACAGAAATCGGAAGAATGATCCTATATTCTTTGCGTGACATGCTAATTATGCCAATGAATCAAAATAAAGATAAATCTGTGAAAACAAACAGAATTAGAAATGATTGCACAGCCACACACACCACACTGACCGCAAAGCATTGAGCACATAGATTTAAAAACTATTTACTCAATATTGTCATAAAACACTGAACTTGATTCAACTTTGGCATAACTGTTTTCTAATTAAGTGAAGAATTTAAGCATGAAATTTGTGACTGAGTTCCCATTACACCCTTTTAGGCACAGCTTCAATCGTTTCAACCTTTTTTGGAGATTTTCACCTGATTGACAGTCTTTGTCAAACAGGCTATCAGCTTCGCAATCTTGCAAAGTTATTCCACCCCCTTATAAATATGTAAACTGTATTGTTGCTGACAATGAAAAGATCCAGGTTTGCTGTAAGCTTTCAAGGAATATGCCAACTGGGTCTGCTTTCTTTTTGTGATGATTCAAACCTGCACATATCCAGGGTTCCCATGCAATTTGGAATATAAATTTCCAGACTTTTCCAAGGCTTTCTCAGATTTAACTTTTCCCAATGACATACTCAGGTCAAATACAGGTACAACTGTATAATAGTTAAAGGAAATTATCAATCTTGAATAAAATATTATAAAAATGCATGTTAAAACATCAAGTCGGGAACATTATTTTCTTTTCCCATACCAACAGACCAAAAAAATATTTTTTCCAGTCTGGAAAATGACTAAATTTTTTCCAGACTTTGTGGGAGCCCTGCATATCAGAATTCAAGTAACTGGTCTCCACAAATGTGAAAAACAAGATCTATCAGCAAATTCATTTTTAGTAGGAAATATATAACACACATTGAATAAGATTTTAGGATCGAAGATGCATAGTGTTACATGAAAGGGCACCTTCGGGTACCCCTAAGCTGTTTTTGTTTTCGGGCATAGACCAAAATGTTTGTGAAATGGCTGAAAAAAAGTATTTCATTTCAGTCAGATTGCCTGAAAATATAGGCTAATGAACACTGATAATGGCAAGTTTTAATGCAACTGTGAGACAAATGACAGAAATGTCTCAGTGACCAATATGTCTCAGCGAAAAAAACAGCTCCAAAGGGGTAAGCATATGCTTATTTGAGAACCAATGGGCTAGAGCATGAAATGCAAGCTTGCTTCATATGCATTGCGACATATTGTAAATTAGGCTTGTAAGACAAAACAACCTGAATGTTTTAATGTTAGTTGCTTCAAGTTCTTTTCATTCTCTACTAAAGTTTTGGAAAATACGTAATCTCTATACATTTGAAATTGTCTTTTTAAGCATAAACCTATGGGATACCAATTGAAAACGCTTAAAAATTACACAAATCAAGCAATTTCAGACACAGTGAAATGTCTGATAACAATTATTTTCACGCATGCTAACTAAAAATAGAACAGCAAACAGCAAATTATCATGACACCAAGAGTGGAGTGACACAAATCAGCCAGCTGCAATATCAAAGATGATTCTTGCATGTTCGCTGCATCTCACACCTGTGATTTTTCTGCAGATTTCATGCAAGTACGTTTTGCTCATTGTCAGAAAAGTACCTATACAAATTCATAGCAGTTGGAAACAGTTAAATAAGAAAAATAACCAGAAACTCCAACATGAGGTAAGTCATAAACAGTTTGCAAAAACTGTTGATCCAATAAAATGTTGATTTTCTGGTACAGCTCATTGAGCTGAAACCAGTGTTGTCAACACTCTTCAGTACCACTAAGACGCATCACGATAAACAGGTCTGCTGCATGCTTCACTGAAAATTTCACAACAAATATCACAAGTTTTTCCATTTTATTTAACCATGTGCAGTACACAGTGCTGCCAAGCAAAGTACAAAAACAAAATTGCTAAGAACACCACACAGGAAAATTGCACAGTATAGGTCAACTGAGGAAAACATTCTATGTATTCATGCGTTTTTTATGGATTTATCAGAAAACCTTATCTAACTATAGAGAATGTTAAAACTTCCAGTTGGTTTTAATTTTGCAGATATTACGTTGAAACCACAATGAAAAATCTTGAAAAATTACATTTTTTGTAATGCTTTTCAGATAGTGGCTTGATTACTTATATACAAGTTTTGCACCTGGCTTTCACATTGGTTATTTAAACCATCTCTTTAACACGGCTCAGTCAAAAACAAAGCACTTGGCGTGAGTTAAACATTTGATGAATCAAAATGCTTTGTCACAATATGCCTTTCAAATGCTTGTGTAAAAACCAAAACATTCTACCCATACTCGATTTTTCTAATGGTTTATGTCTGCCCTCAAGTTATGATAACAGGATTCTACCTACAATTATGTTGTATATGAGAAAGCAGTTATAACAAATATGATATAGTAGGGATGTCATCACAAAATACACATAAAATGAATTGCATAAAGATTTTCTACACAGGAAGAACTTCAAAAAAATATGCCTGGTAGAGTATTTGCACATATTTGCTATAATCACGTCATTAATCATCAAAAAATAATCGTGTACACAAACTTCACACAACCTACAATTTATTTTTACCTCCTTAAATGTAACTTAGTTATATCTGGAAATAATTAGCCAACATGTTAAGCTATATGACAACTATTCTGTTACTGTAGGCTTTGGAACCAGCAGTTCAACTCTGATGGCAGGGTGTGTTTAACATGTCTCCAATTAAGATTTCAGGAGATCCTCACACATGCGGCTTTGAGTGTAGTCAACCAGTGCAACAACACATTTTCTATGTTTAGCAGCAATGCTTTGTTTTGGTTAACCCCAATGCACTGGGGCAGTTACAGATGTACAGTTAGTTTCATATGATGGATTGACTTCAGTTACAACATTTTGTAGAAAAAAACAGGTAACAGTGGAAAAAAGCATTGCTGCTAATGGCAGCTAAATAATTCAAGACTGCAATGAAGTGAATTTAAAGGAATTAGTTCTTTGTTGAACGACAAGCAAGTAGTTGCTAGACCAGTGGTACCCAACCACCAGGCCACCGTTCAATACTGATATGTGAGAAGCACAGAAACAATGAATGAAGGGTGCATCCAGGAGTATACATAGATGTTATAACAAGCCTCCTTGTGCTACAGCTCATCTGCATTAGCACCGATCAAATATTTAAAGCTGCTGTCTCTAACTGCTTGACTGCACAGTGTAGGTGGTTTGGCAGTAGGCAACAGCATTTCTTTTATAACATTGTATACAATTTTTCCAAAACAACCACATCACTGGATTGTTGAAATAACAATGTACATGAAGGACCGTTTGTGAAAATAATCCATGTATCAAATCAGTTGGTCATGCAAAACAGGTTGGGATCCACAGTGACTAGACCACAAGTCTTAGTTTGAAGTCACCACAATTTGATCTAGATCAGAAAATACAAACAGCACAAAAAATTTAATTCACTAAAATATTGCACTGACAATGATTAGATCTTTTGATAAAGGAACAGTGCAGCAATTAATATTTAAGTGTTCATTGAGATTATTCATCCTCGTCTTCACCCTCCACCTTCATCCCACGAATTTCTCCCTTGTGCCTCATGTCATCCAAATCTGCTTTCGTTTTATCTTCCAAGGCTCTTATATCATTCATTGTCAAGCCACACCAATGATCTATCCAACAAAATACCTCTCGGTTGAAAGTAGTAAATAAACGACGATACTGTGTGTGCATCATGTTTTCAACACGATTTTGCAATCCAAACCACTTGAACTTGCATGTCACCAGTTTGTAAGCACACATGTATGTGGGCTCATCTTCTCTGTTGCTGTGTTGACCATCAACTGTAATTCTCTGTTTTTTTAGCTGATCTATCCAATGGGGTCCAAGAGGACCTCTTCCAGACTTCTCTGATTTCAACTTTTTTGGGTCAAACTCAGATTTGTAGTCTGATCTACTGACATGATCATTGGCAATATCAATTTTGACCACAGTGGTGTTTTTCCATTCACTCTCTGACAAGTTATGCACGTTTTCTGAAGTCCCCAAGTCAGGTAAATGAATTGTTTTGATGCAAGCTTCAAAGTTATCTTTCATATACCCAGGATTTGTAATGACTGTCTTGCATTTAGGATAAGCATTCCATGCTTCTTCATGAAACTCCAAAGAGCCTTTGGGAGCTAACATTCGCAGAAACTTAGGCACTCTTGATTCAAGATGATATATCTTTTTAGTATATTGTCCTTGTTCTCCATCTTTTTCATATGGTTCATTATTTAAAATTTCAATTCCTTCACCACCACCAGTTTCATTTTTACTTGCCTCAGCAACTGACCACAGTTGAGCAACTTCATATTCTTTAACAGAAATGGGCAAAATCACTCTATATTCTTTTATGATCATCTTTTTTATAAAGGCAGTTATTACCAGTTAACATAACCTATAAGAAAAATGAAAGCATGAGCAAATGGCTGTACAGTGGATGTACTTTTTCGCATTACGACATGCCGTTTCCTACTCACTATTGCATCCCGTACGTGAGATCTGGTTTGTCTCAACTCGCCATTCGCGTCAACGGATTTCGTGTGTGTGGTCCACTGCGTCCGCGCAAATAACCTCGATTACGCATTGCATTCGGTTTTGTCCATCGGTGTGGACACCACGCTTTGAGATAGTTGAGTTGTGTATCACTAGTGCATGGACCACGTTGGCTGTATCTGCTGTTGCGCCATCGTGAAGCTATTTCTGCTGCTGCTAATCAAAAGCCTTTTGTAAATGAAGATTTGTGCACCAGGAAATCTGTGAAACGAACTATCAAAGTGGTGCGAGCCAAATGCCTTGCTTCGGCTTGGCAACTTAAAATGTCAGGCAGTTTTAGTCGGGAGTAAAATCAGTACTCATGCAACGACTAGGCTGCCTCATTGGTAGCGTTTGGAGAAACCAGCATCTCTGCATGCAACAACAGGATTACTCGCAAGCAACATCCATGCTGGACAACACCCCAAACCTCAACATTAGGTTCCCAAACCAAGGAAACCCTACAGCTGAACTTGGAAACGAAATAAGAATAAGTATGTTAGTATATAATTGATTAATGTATTTTCCATGTAAGCACTAATACTCCTGTTCCTTTTGCTTCAACTATCTTTTAGCTATACTTGCACAAGCACAAATAGCACATATTGTTATGTCGGTTAACTTAAGAAAATAAGATTTTTGAGCATTTTCTTAACTTTAATTAAATTAGAAATTTTGAACTTTACACAAAAATATAGTAGTCCTTTCTGGAATTCCCAGTGCATAACTTGTTTTGTTTGGTTAACAAAGAGCTTGAATTAATAACTCTTCACAAATTTTCTTTTGATGTTGCACTGGTGTTTTTATTCTATTGATTATAAGACTTTCTGGCTGAAATCATAGTTAACTTTGTAAAGTCAAATAGTAGGGAACAAACTTGCAGGACAAGATGTCACAAATAATCATGACAGTGAGTGTATCAAGTATGATAGACCTTCAATAACTTTGGAGCCGACCAAGTTGCACTAACAGGTATTTTGCCCATATTGACCAAGTCTTTGCAACTCCATAACATGCCAGTCAATTGTGCTAGAGAGCTGTTCAAACCCTCATGTTGCAAAGTGGTGTGAAAATATGAGATTTACAGCTGAATCCACCCAGCAGCAAAGGTGTTAAGAAGTACCTGCTTGAGAAAGGCCTTACTATGAACTTCAAGTGACTTCTTTCTTTAAACTCTCTTCATGTGAAAGCTTGATTCGGTGTAAGTTTAAGGTCTCAATGAGCAACTGGTTAAACATTATACCTTTCTTTGTGGATGCCACCAAGGCCTCTCGATGTCTGGATGATGTCAATGAAAATCATGTGTTTTCATGAAACTGGCTTAACTTCCACTGTGAATCGAACACCTGAATGCCCACTGTTACAATGCCGTTCTTGGAAACATTTGTGTCAGCATGGCATGGTGTTGCAAGCAGTGGGCATGTAGTTGTAAGAATGGGACAAAAAGTAGATTTTTGACATAGCAAAGCTTTACATTTATTGGAAATGAAGTTAAAGAGCATGAGCAAAAGTTGCAGTTAGTTCGTTTCAATCTCAGTTAGTTGGCAGTGGTGGCAATCACAAAACATATGAAAAACACCTGCTTTTGAACTGTAGTCAGGGCTACAAACTGCTGTGTCAGCAAGGTTTGCTGGAAGAACTGGTGACACAATGCAAGCGAGCAAACCAAAACCAACACTTTTTTGTTAGATAAAACGTGAACACCATGAAAAGCTTTAAGTTTGCTGTAACCTTCCAAGGAATCAGCCGAATGGGCATTCATGTTATCTTTCTGGGATGATTCAAACTTGCACTATTGTATATTCAAGTGACTACTGTAGTATCCACACAGGTTAAAAGTTTGAATCAATCCACAAAAATGTTTATGAAAACATCATGGAAAGAGGTCAACAATTTATACACACGTTATTGTTTCCTTCAGCTGTTAGTGTTTTCCAAATGATAGCCCAACAATGCCGGCCAGATGCTGTGTACCTTGTTGAAAGGGCAACTATGATAATGGCCTTAAAGTACTGTACATCATGATTTTTAAGGTGTTTTAGGGACCCGATTCGGGTCCCTAGAAGTGAAAATCGGGTCCGTACTGGGTGCCTAACATTTTCCTTAAAAAGCAACCTGCTGTACAGGTTTTCAAATTTCAAGGTGATGAAGCACTGAAACAAAAGCAGGTATACGCCATTCGTAGGCATGACTCTGTGCCACCAGGACACCGCAAGGTATGCATATGTACCAAAAGTGCATGGCATCATGAAATATGGTTTAATTCAGAAAATCATTGTTGATTTTATTGCTGTTTTTATTTCCAGGCTGGAAAGTGGTCATGGCAAACATAAGATTTTGGTTATGACTGAAAAAGTGAGGATAGGTCCTCATTATTGCTGCGAAACAACTTAAACTTTTCCGCCTGATGGTGTGTTCCTCTCACCTGAAAAGTTAATGTACGTAATTCACAACAGACCCTATCTCGATACACTGTTTACACTTAGTGATGTTACTATTACATTTTTTTAGTTGAGCAGCAAAAAACATTTTTGGAAAACTGAAATTCACTAGGAAACTTCATCATTTGATGAGAAAACTGAACAACATGTGTTATACGCTTTGATACCAAGGCTGCTACCAAGAGTTGTCCCTTCACAAATGCCAACCTGCCCAGATTATTTGTTGGTACCAGCTCATTACACAGACTGAGGCTGTTTGTGTCATGTCAAAGAAAAAGTGAACATTTTGCAGCCGATCGACAAGAATATTATGTTTTAGTTGATGAAATTCACCTCCAACAGATTTTTTATTACGAAGGTGGTAGCGTTGTTGAAACTGGTAGCAACAGCAAAGACGCAACAAAATCAGCATTTTGCTTCATGATTAGCAGCATCGTGTGTAAGTGCAAGATGCAGTACATGTCCTGCCCACTTGCAAAATAAACGCCAAGGACATGTTTGCCAAAGGTCAAGAACTTTCTGGTGAAAAATATCTTTCCTTATGACAAGTTTATGAAAATTAGGAAAAATCTTTGCTTACTTTCTACTCTAAAGCTAAAACTGAAATTTAAGGAAATAACTTCGGCAAATTTTGATTCGAGTGACTTTGTTTGCATACCATATGATTCAACTTCACTGGCAGCAATAGCCAGGAACATTACTATAACCTACACAAGAGGCTATCTGCAGATTTTCAGAGAAAGGTACTTCTTTTAAAAAAAAGCATGGCCATGGTCTTTAAGCTATGTACTCAGGAACATTGGTGATTGGTCACACTGACACTAACAATAGATTTTTTGAACTTGTGGAAGCATTGCTACAGATTCACTCATGCTTTTTTTCACAGTGTAAAACTATGTGGCTTACCATTATCAGCAGTCACTGCCTCGCTGTAAGGCCTAAGAAAGAGGCGTACAAGAGGTACATTGTACCCAGGAGGATGAAAGTACACACGCTAAGTTTTTCTTTAATCAAGCCAAAATCTCTAGTGTAAGCCAGTATAACAATTAATCTACTTCCAAATCTTAGAATGGTACTTGTTTTATTTGTGTATACAAGTTTCAACAAGGGCCTCAAAAGTTAAGGTGGCAGTGTCAGTCTTTGTACTCCCTGGTAAAATTTATCTCAGAGGCCATGCCTTGCTGCATTAACTGCCAAGATGTCTGCGTTCTATAGTCACATGCAACAAAAAGCCCATTACCATAACTTCAAGTGAACCTTTGAAGATTTGTTGACATGTTTTTGCTATGCAATATAGCCTAACAGTATAGAACAATTCGCTTGAAAGTTTCACAACCTACATCTGCCGGCAAAGGAGCGGACATGAGTGAACTGCAAGTTCATCATTGCATGACACCACAACAGTGAACCTGGCTCTTGTGCAGTATGAGTGTCACACCGGCAAATAAACTATCATTGCAAAAATTAAATCAATCCGATTTAAACTGCTGACTTCATGCTTTGCCCAAAATTTTGGTTCTTAGTCCCAATTTCCAAGGGAGGGTAAATGCCCGTGTTGCCCCTCCTTGCAGACGCCCATGGGTCTGACCATACATCAAAATCATCCAAAACTGAAACAAGCCACTTGTTTCCATGATCAATCATGAGAGCAGTTTCTTCAGAATATACATTCTATATCAGTCATGGACAAGTTTACTATTCGTGCAGGTTGTGGGTAATTTAGCAAGCTAATGCCATTCCTAGTGCAATTAATCTTCATATACTGTTATTTGGTGTAGGGGGATACTACTACTAGATTTGCATGTTATTTTCAGCAAACCTTAGAACTGCTTTTGGATGAGCAGGACAAAATGGACCATAGGACACAATTTGCCCAACCATGTTCTCTACTTGCAACTATTTCCATTCTTGACGTATGTCAAGTTACATGGGAATGATTCTGTGCAGGTGTTCTTGGCGCACATGAATTTATGCTTTTTCTTTTCGAAGTTCCCAAAAACGTACAATGTACATTTTTTAAATTTACGTTTCTGGAAATGGTCTAAAAATGTGGTCCTAGACTGAGTTTAAGTAAAATTAGGTCTAGGAATGACAATCCAAACTCTGTGGCTCAGAGGCTGTTTGAAAGCATTTTTCTTTTGAGTTGGTCCACCTTGTCGAGACCAGGCAGCAGTGACTGTGATTTTGTGCAATGTAAGTATTTTGATATGATGCCAAATGCTAGGAAAACAAGAAAGAATGTATTAGAAATGTTTCTATAAGTATTTTTAGGCATTTTGATAAAGCTTAGTGCTTAATGCCAGTGTTAGCAGCTTTTATTGTCTCAAAGTAAACTTTTGCAAAAAAAAGTGGCTCCGGTAGGCCCTAACTTGTTGCAGTGGCATGTAGCCATTTTATATGTTGGCAATTGATTAGTGCAGCGGTTCCCAACCGGGGTGCCATTTACAATACCCAGGGGTGCCACGAGCTAATGTTTTTTTAATAAATCATAAAAATTTTCAATTTTTCAAACTGTCATCAAACCTTACTGCAAATTGTTATGGGTTCGCCACTAGGTGCCACATATATATCTTTCCTTTAGGGTACTGCAAGCTTGAAAAGGTTGGGAACCATTGGATTAGTGTAAAGGCAACAAAACGTTTGCCATGCTTACTATTTTAGCCTAAAACTAGAACACGCCTAGAAGTATCTACCTTCTGAGATTTGAATTTCTTGCCAAAACCACCTAGTAACCAAAATGTTGAAGACAACTTTAAGGAAATCATCAAAAAAAACAACATTAACACTTTTAGTCACTAGTCTATGTACCTGTACATAATGGGTTTTTCAGGACAGAAACCAGCCTATGCACAGATGATTATTTAACGCTTTCAATATGGATTTTAAACAAATCGATTTGAAACTTGATTTTTGGCCTGACAGCATTGTTTTGTGAACAAATAAACAAAGTAATTTCAATTTTATGTTATTTCTTTAGCAAATGTATTATGACCCGAAAGTGGGACATTTTTGTCCTTCCAATATTGTACCCTGGGATAAAGATCTCCCAACAGTATTGAAGACACACAAATACAACCAATGCTAGAAAACACGTTTTGCAGTAAATAACATTTTGTTTTGGCAACTGTTGCATTATTTTATTTTTTTAGGTGCGGTATGGTGTGAAACAAAGCATACACATCAGGCAGATTGCACTTTTTGCATATGTTGTTTTTTATTTTTTTCTACACGTACGACAGCGTCTTTTTTGTTTTCCTTTCAGCAGAATGTGTTCGTCCACATATTGTAGCAATTCTGCAATACCAAAGTTTTCTCTAACTCGTCTACTTCTTTGTGGTAAAGTGGCATGTGCATGATCAATTAGACATTCAGTTAAATGTTCAGTCTACTGAATGCGTGGTAGATTTGTAAGTCCCATTTCCAGGAAATGGCATTGCGAATATCAATTTCAATGATGTAAAAAATCGATGAAATACCAAAACGACATGATTATTATTTCTGACTAATTGGGACAGCTTTGTAACCACTCTTTTACCCAAACTGTAGTTCTAGGCAATAATCTCCTCTTTCAGCATAATTTTTGTGGCATACACATATCCAGTTTTTGCATCACATTTTGTTCATAATCTTATCCCACATTTTACAGCCTTCATTCCACGTTTTACAGACTTCGTCAAAGGAAATACATCTCTTATTGCCTCATCAAGTAAAAATGTTATACTAGCAATGTTTCATAAGTCTAGCATAACCAATACTGTTGGGACAAAAATAACCCAGTGTCAAATACTGTGGGGACTATATGTCCCAACACAAGAAAAAATTACAGAAAATATAATGTAATCATCATAAAGAAAAAAAAAGCTGCTTAGTAGCTCTCAATAGGAACTAAAAACAATTATGCAGCTTCAACAAAAATATGTCAATACTTTTACTTCTCAAAAAACACAAAATCATCTCAACTCTGACGGCAACTTCAACCAGATGCTCTCCAGTGTAAAAGCTTAAAGGGACGAATACATTATTAAATTCAACACAACCTACACCAGTAATACTGAATTAGCCTATCCCAACTTGATTTGAATGCAAAAAGGTGACAAACATACTCTAATGCTAGTGTCTTCATATCCAAATAACCCAGCAGTAGCAAAAGGGTTAAGTACAAAACCTAGAAGGGAAATAGCAGATTGACCAATTGAGGTCTTCATTTACAAGGTGTTTAAGACAGTAGCAAAAATATGGAAAACTCTAAAAAAGCTTGGTATCCAGCTTGTTTTCCTGGAGAAAACTCATCGTGCCACAGGTGTTAAATGGCATTTGCTCAGGATCGTTCTAAGTCAAAATGCTTCCAACTTCAACCATGATGCAGAATTAGATGAACTATTAAAGCGTGAACTTCAATAAGCTCCAGTTGCATTACGCAATATTTATTCTTGGATGTTTTAATGTTTTTTCAAAAAAGTGAGTGGTTCTTAATGTGGGACATACAGGACCCCTTGGGGGATACAAAACACCAATATTTTCAGGGATACACATCCTGAAAATGTCAACCAGATCTCTTTGTATATTAATCGTAATTCTTTGTAGTGTGACATAGCATGCTTTTCACTAAGGCTAAGCTGAGACTGGGTGGTTATGTGCTTTGAATATTATTTTAGCTTGCTTGTACAGAATTCATTCCTCAATGTAAGTTGACCATTCATGTTAGGGGTACTTAAGCATAATTAGCAAATTTTGGAAGTCAAGTATATTATATGAATATCAATTCATTTCATTTTTGAGAAACATGTCTAAGAAATGCAAGTGGAATGGGGACTATGTTGGATATTTTCAAGCATGAATGCTAAAACCACAGTGCATACTCTGCAACAGAGTATTTCGAGATGCAAATCACCTTCAACACTTAAGACTTTGAGAGCCGGGGTACAATATATTCGTACTTCGATTTCGGCCTAAAACCAGCAGTTGTCAGTTGCCTTACCAACACCCTAGCTCCTCCGCCAATTACGCTAGAGACCTCAATGGATCAGACAGTCTTCTAGATTGAACTCAAAAAAAATTTTTGGTTGGGGGTTGCGGATTTTTTGTGAGTGACGTCATAAGTGAAGTAGTTTTTGAGCCATTTTTGGCTCATGTTGCCTGGCCTAGGGCCCACCCGCTAGACCAAAGTATTTCGCTAAAGTTTTCATTGGAACCTAGGCTCGATGGAGTCTTTTGAGCCTTTGATCAGCTTTCTAGCGTTACTGGTTCAAATGTTATGATCTTAAAAAAACAAATTAATTAATTACCTAATTAACTAATTAGTCAAAATTTTTACTAACTTAGATCATAACTTTTGAACCCGAAACCCCAGCAGGTCATCTAAAGTATGAAAAGACTCAGATTGTAGCCTAGTTTCCAATAAAAACTTCAGTGAAATACTACCATCTAACGGTTGGCACCCAGGGCCAAGTGAAGTTGGCCAAGGTGGCCAAAGCCCTCCACTTATGACGTCACTCACAAATAACCCGCACCCCCAACCAAAAAAATTTTTTTAGAGCGCAAACTACAAGACTTGCCACGTCTTTTAACACTTCGACCAAGTCCGTAACCTGCACAGTGGCGGAGATATTCCTGCGCAAAGCCATGTGCAATCCAGCTGTTTTTTTGCGAACCGCTTGAATTAACCCGGACATCAAAGTGTTAATGAACAATTCAATAATCAGCATGGTGGTATGCTGTCTGGGAATGATTTCAATACCCTAAAAATCAAAATGGCGCAACTTGAAAAATAAAAATGGCACAAGTTAGTGGTGGAACTTTACTAAAGCAGGAATTTATACTGATGGAGATTGGAGAAGCAATTATTGCTGGCATCTTACCAAGTTGCCTTCTTTTGTGCTAAGAAGAGAAAACCTCAGTTGCTGAAGAACTTGTACAACCGTGTGCACTACAAATGGCAAAAATACTACTAGGAACGGAGGCAAAAAAGCTAAGGCAAGTGCAGTATCATTGTCAAATTACATAATTTGTTCCAGGATTTATGTCATGAGCAAAGACATCTTGCACCAGGTAATTGCCGATATCAAAGCCAGTCCTATGAAAGTGAGCCTTCAGTTGGATAAAGATACTGGTGTCTGTTTTTGTACAGTATGTAAGGGAGAAATAAATGATGGAATTCTTGCTTTTGTACCATTGACAACAACCACAAATGCAATTGGTGTGTCAACAATTTCTTCTTGAAGCACAGATTAGCACTTGATATGTGCAGTAGAGATGGCATGGGCAAGCACTTTTGCAGCTCACTAATAAGAAACCGCCAAGCCGTTCATCCTAAACGACAATAAATTTTCTGGCCCGGATCGGCCTGTGGCCAATAATATAATGTAACCTCAATCGCAAAGTAACAACACTTAAATTTTCAGTTCATTGTCCTTTGGACACTAAAACCATGCAGTTATAAAACAATGGCTATAGGTCTACCAGGGGACTTTCACTTTTGAAAATTTATTCATCCGCCACCTATAACGTGACACTAATGCACAAGTGTGCACTACAATTGCTAGTAATGTACTGAACCTAAACCTAACCCCTAATCCTAAACCAGGCCCTAAGACTGGACTGTTAATGGCCCGTGCCACCTCTAATGTGCAGTTCACTCTGCACTGATGGATCTCCAGCCATCTCAGTAACAAATCAGGTATTGCAGGCCTTGTCAAAAACAAGGTACTTCATATTGCAGTCACACATTGTGTGCTTCATGGCCATGCCTTTCCAGCACATCATTACCTGACCAACTGAAAAATGTGTTATCAATTTTTGTGAGTGCAGTAAACTTTATCAGAGTCCAAGCCTTGAATCAACATTTGTTAAAATTTTTTGTAAAGTGGCTATAGTAGGGTTACCATATCTGAAAAGCCTAAATTGCTGACAGTCCGAATAACTATACACTTTGCGCAACAAAAAACAAGTGCTATACGGCATTTTTCAGTATGTTCTTACAACTACGTACCAACCCACCGTACAACATCACTATCAAAGAAGAAAATATCGCAAACTCAATACACAATAGGTTACAAGCAATAAAATACAAAGGGCATTTTTTCACTCCCAATCCCGCATATTCAAAGTTTTCAGAGGATCTAAGGATTAAATCCTCCAAAACTGTCACAATACTGTACATTAGAGCATTTTTAAAAATTATTTCTGGACACAAATTTTAACACCAAAATTTTGGACATGTCCAGGAAATTCCGAACGCATGGCAACACTAGGCTATAGATCTATCGGTGGTGTCACACTTCACAGTTCGAATAAAACGCTGAATTTGTCACTCTAGTGGCACTGTCATGGTTGTCCAGCAGACCTGTCTACGTCTACTGTGCATATGGTTTTTGGTTCAGTTCTCATCATGGCACCTTTCATTTTGGTAGTAGTGCTCGCACTTTTCATGGAACCAGCTCTTCTTTGCTTTGAGTTTAGGATTACGGGTTTGGTTTAGGGATTATATTTAATTAGGGCAGTGGTTCTTAACCTATACAAACATGCCAAACCTTTGCATAGTTTTCCAAGCTTTAGTTGAACCTCATTTTTGCCTACCTAGTATAATGTAACAGAAAGTAAAAATGGGCTACTGAAATGAGTCAATAGTTTATATTTAATTATACAGTAGTCCCACGCTTTTAGTCATGTTTCAGATGATCTTCGTGAAACCCCTGAAACGGCTCTGTCAAACCCTAGGGCAGTGTTCCTTAACCTTTTTCTACCTCAGCACCCATTTTGGTCACACCTAAACAATCCAGCACCCCTACCATTGGCTAATACCTTTGTCCAAACGCATTCCTTTTACCTTTGACCGCCATATATGTGACCTTCCCCAGCACCCCCTGAAATTGAATTCAGCACCCCTTGGGGGTGCTAGTATCCCAGGTTAAGAAACCCTGCCCTAGGAGTTTGATCAGACCTAGGATAAGAACCACTAAATTGGGGTTTTACATTTAAAGGTTCAGGGTTTAGGAAAAGGCTAGGGAACTGCATTGGGGAGGCTTGACCCCTCCCTGGATATTTAAAATTGCAGCAAAAAAGGTTGTTTTCTTAGTTTCGACTGGGAAAAACCAACTTTGACCACTTTTGGCCACCTCCTACAAAAATTTTTAAAAAATCATCTAGTGCTCTCCCCCCTTAGAAAAAATCCTTCCTACGCCCATGGTGTTAGAGTTACGGTTAAGTTTGAGGTTTACCTTTTATATTTACTACGTTTCTACCAAGCTTACTGCACACTCGTTGTGCATTACTATGACGTTACAGATGGTGGACGATAAAATTTTTAAATATAAAGGTCCATTGACGGATCCGTAACCACTGCCTATTCTAAAATTATGGCCCTAGATTGAGTTTAAAAAATTATTACAGGTCTATCACCAGCTTAATCCTTTACTATGAGCAGGAATTGACATATACAAGAATCGGTCAGTTATTTCATAGATCAGAGGTCAGCAATTCTGCTTGATATGTTTTTTAGTCCTTTCAATGCGAAAACCAGATACAGTCGTTTAGACAAATTCGCAAACATGACTGTCAGGTCAAAAACTTAGAATAGGTCTCCTAAACAATTTTGGCATAAAATTCTAAACATATGCACAGGAATGAGCAACACAATTCTAGTGCAAAAGATAAAATCACTTCTTTTTGTTACCCTTGCTTCACACAATGACTTTGCCAAACAGCCAGGTTTACTGACCGCAGGGTTGCCAGATTTGGCTTTTTTGATGCCAAATTTCACAAATTTGGCTTTTTTAAAGGCAGTTGACGTCAAAAAAAATTGTATGGCTTTTTCTTTTCTATATTTGGCTTTTATTAGAAGCAGTTGGCACATACTATCAGACTGGCGTTTTTCTTTTTAAATATCTTACTGATGAGTGTTATTAGTTTTTTTTCAGAGAGTGCTTGATGCATTTTCTCAAAAGTTATCTGGCAACTCATGAAAGAATAAAGTTGTAGCATATCAGGCAACCGATAATGCCAAAGGTTCAAGTGCAAACATTGTAGAAAATGTGGAAGATGAACATTTGGAATTAGAGTGTAGAGTAAGCAAATTACGGCCCGTGGGCCGGATCCGGCCCAGCGCAGTGTTTCATCCAGCCCACTTGTGCCTGCCAAAACCATGACTATAGTTTGTATGGATATAAATTTCCATTGAAAATATCGATAAAACAAACGAATCGTCGACTAAAATAAATACCGTAATTCCCCATATATTATACGCACTTAAGTATAATGTGCAAAACCAGCCACATATACCTCAAACTCACCCATATGAATTATTTATGTCACTCTGAAACTCTAGCGTTCCTGCCAAGACTAGCGCCTGATATATAAGCATTTAGGACTGCAAATTACGTTTTTTGGAGAGCTACCTTCAAGGGCACTTTTTCGTGCGACTGTGCACGCTGCAACACACGTTTTTTCATTCAATCCGGTACATCAATTTCAGGACCTAAATCCAAATTTACTGTTTGTGCTTATGTCACTAGTGGGGCAATCCATTTATAATCAAAGACCCCTTGTAACCAGTAGTCACGGATTTTACTAATTCTCACATATGTGATAGACACTAAAAATTATGATAGCAAAAAAGTTTGAAACATCTTTACCGATGGCCGAGATACAGCATTGTGAATTTTTGGCCTCTAGGTGGATTTTTATAGGCGAGAACAACCATTTTTTCATTTCTCACGTTCAATTTTTGGCAGTAACTCTTTACCTTGACGGACCTTTACAATGAAAACAACTATTTTACCATTTTTTGACCCAAGAAATTCATTTTTGAAGTTAAAATATTGATAACATGAGGATTTCAACACAAAATTTGTGGTTGAAATTTTTTTTATACCCCATCTTTGAGACAATATTTTGGCCCATTGGTAAAAAGTTGCCAAAAACTTTTTTGTTATTCAATAAAGCAAATTTGGTGCTGTAATTTCACCAATTTTGATTGATGTAACTTTTGTCTTAAAGAAGATATCAAACTTTAAAGATCACAAGAAATTTACCTAAAATGACACTTTTAACAGAATTCCAAATACGAGTATCATTTGGTAGTTGCATAAGTTGCTGCAATATCTTCAGCTTGTTTTGCTTTTTTCAGATTCTGAACATTAATTAATCATTGTCTAAGCTACTACAACATGGAAAGTATTGTACACTGCTCTAGCTAATACTTTGGGACAAGGATTGGGAACCTATATGCTATAATGGGTCGTATGAATTGTGGATTATCACTGGTGAGCTGCAAAAATAATCTTTAAAATCCCACCTTCATTTTCCTAAGGAAAACAAATAGAGAAAACTAGGTCTATGTCAAGGAGTGAGATACTCATCTTGACTTACTGTCTGAGTTAGAGATCGACTGATATGGCTTTTTTGAGGCCAATACCAATATATCGGCCATTCATGGGCCGATACCGATGTTTCCAAAATTTTTAAATCTTGTTTTCTGCTTCATTATCAAACATATTATGTATTTTATGTCTTAACTTTTTTCCAAAACCTTAAAAATCAGAATTTATAAGCTGAAAGTTTTGAAATTGCAGCAATTTCAATACTTTGATTAGGCTAACTTGTTAGCATAGTATACATTGTTTACAATGAATAAATACAGTGCCATGAATAAAGAAAGAATGTTAAAACAACAAAGCAATAAGAATAGAACACTGAATGTAAAAGAACTGCCTACAGTGTTTAAACCTGAAAAAGCAAAAACAGTGTTTGAAAGTTGAAAGATGCTGAACAATGAAAAGGAAGAACAAAATGGAACATCAAGTTAAGGACGTTAAAATAGTACAACACTGTATTCAATTAACCATTACAAAAAATGAAAATATTTCCAAAACAGCAGTAACTTTTTTGGTATTTGATGGTATGTTTGTTAACAATTACTGTACTATATAAATCTTGTAAAATTTTGTTTTTGTACATATTTCACAAATCAACCTTCAGACTCTTTTGCAACTCAGTGGGTGTGGGTTTTCAATTTGAAAAGTCAATCCAAGTCGTAAAGAACCAAATTTAAAATTTTTATGTAATGTTACATTAAACAACTGCATGTCCTTAAAAAAGAAAAACTAGTTCCATTAGTTACTGCAACTGAAGTACTGGCATTGGTATGACAGGAAATACCCCAACTGATTTGTCAATTCTCAGTAGTTCCATATCAACAGTTTAAGATTGTCATGCAGAAAGCAAAGTTTATCTGCATTTTCACCAAGTAACCCACAGTGAGTTAGCTGGTCATCTACAACCTAGCCTAAACAAAAGCAGCACTAGGCTATAACCGACTACTGCACCTCCGCCAGAAGTAAATTCCATAAGAACAAGTCGCCATAATAATAGCTAAGGTGCACATGTGCACATTACACATCTGATGCGTATTGTGCAACAATGCCACTGTAGTTCTGATCCAATTACAAATAATGCGCTTTCAACTTGCGTAAGTTGCATTGTTGCAAACGCTGCTTTTGCTGATCATGTATAACAAACCGATGACAGCATTGTGATGCAACAATGAACACTGACTACCATGCTGCTATCGGACCAAACGGCAAATCATCGCTTCAATGTATTTGTGAAATGTTGGAGTAGCGCTCCCGTAGCTTGTGTGCCACATCCACAAACGCTGGTTTCACATTTGCAACAGCTTGGCTTGTGAGATCACAATTATCATCATCATGCCTCGTGGAATATGTTGATAAACCCACGAACACGATGTTTTAGCTTGCATACAGTATATAAACCCGCATGCTTATAGTCTAATACCTGAACTTAAGAAAAGTAGAATCCTTTCAAGATGTTACTAGCAACTGCTTCATAGCAACAGTTGTCGTCACTAATGAGTAACAATTGCATTTGTAATCATATTCATAATGACATAAAAGTTGCTTAACATAATGCAATTCATTTTTCATGCAAGCTTTTTTAAATTAATCTTTGCTAAACTAGGCATCAATTGGACTTCTGCAGCTTAAGTGCCAGTCAAACTTTTCATGCTGCCAAAACTTCCAGAAGTATAGCGTTTATTCGTACACAACACCTGCACGTGGTGGCTTCAAGCATTGTGAAACTTCCCGATGATGCTTTTGTTTTGGCTGCGACGGCCAACGCATGCTGCCATAATTTGCCAACCCCAGTAATAAATCCATCAGTATGAGTAACAAGAAACGCAAAGTGGATTCTGAATGCCGTGTTTTCAACGAGGAATGGACAAAGAAGTATTTTTTTACAGACACTGGTCCATCAAAAGCTGCCTGCTTGATTGGTAATGAAACGTGTGTGGTGTTCAAAGAATATAATATTAAGAAACATTTTGTAGCAAAACATAAGGACTTTGGCCAACAATTTTCGACACAAGAGCTGAAAATCTGCTACAAATGCAAGTTTTGTTTTGGCACACAAGATTGCAAAAGGCAACAAACCTTTTTCAGATGCAGAATTTGTGAAAAACTGCATAGTTGACGCAATCAACATAGTGTGTTCAGAAGTGAAGTCAAAAATCGAAGCAATTCCCATGTCAAAGAATTCTACAGTTCGTAGAATAAAAACCATTGCTGCCAACTTACAAGAAAATCTGTTGAATACGGCAAATACATTCAAATGTTTCTCAATTGCTTTAGACAACAGCACAGATGTATTGGACACAGCACAGTTGCTGATTTTTATCAGGAGAATTAACGAACATTTCTGCATAACAGAAGAATTACTGTGCATGGAGAGTCTCAAAGGCTCTACTACAAGGCAAGATATATTTGACAGTGTTATGCACTCCTTAGAAAAGTCAGAGTTATGTCTTTATAAGCTTGTGAGCATACCAACAGACGGTGCACCTTCATTAACAGGGAAACATTCTCGACTTAACAAAAGAATGAATGACAAGATTCAAGCTGATTACCCTCTTCATAAAGTTGTTTCATTTCACTGCATAATTCGTCAGGAAAGTCTCTGCAAGTCCAGGTTACATTTCAAACATGTTGTGGATCCAGTAGTACAAGCAGTGAATGTAATTTTATCAAGAGGACTAAATCATAGACAGTTTCAGGATTTCTTGCAAAACATAGATTGCGCTTTCTACGATGTACTGTACCACACCAATGTTTCAGGAAATGTGTTAAAAAGAGATTAGGAACTCAAAGAAGAGAATGTCATGTTTTTTGAAATGAAAGATATAGTCTGTGACTTTTCTACCAAAGTACAGAATACAGAATGGATGTCTGATTTTGCATTTGCTACAGATATTATGCAAAAAATGAATGAACTCAATAAAGAACTCCAAGGAAAAGGAGTATTTACTCATGATTTATATTTAGAGGTTAAATCATTTCAAACAAAGTTTACACTTTTTGCAAAACAAATGTCTAAAGAAAACTTGCACACTTTTTTCACCTAAAAACCCTGTTAACGCTATATCTGCACAAAGGTACAGTGGACACATCACAGGCCTGAGAAAAATTTGCCAGAAGATTTGTTGATTTCAATGCCATGGAGCATGAATTTGATTTACTGAAGTCCCCATTCTCATATGATGTTGAAACAGTCGCTGATGAGTTACAGATGGAACTCATAGATCTCCGAGCTAACAATGCTGTTTGAAGAGTAGTTTTGAAAAGAAACCATTGATTGAGTTTTATGAATCGCTTCACCTAAAGAAATTCAAAAATATCAAAGAATTTGCAAGAAAAATGTTTGTGCTGTTTGCATCAACGTACATATGCGAGCAAACTTTCTCAAGTATGAAGATTAACAAAAGCAAAAACAGATCTTTTCTAACGGATTCAAACCTACAACATGTCTTAAGAATCAGCACAAGCAGCTTTGAGCCTGATTTAAACAAACTTGAGGACGCATGCAGTAGGCTACATCAGTCCCACCAATCATAGTGCCACTTGTTACACTAGCTGTTTGTTGTACATTAGCTGTTACGCTAGTTATTTCTAAATAAATTGTTTAAACATTCATAGTTTCATATTGAGTTGTGAGCCTACAGCCCAGTAACCAAGTCTATTACCTGTAACTGGCCCACTCAGGAAAGTAATTGCCCACCCCTGGTGTAGAGGTAATGCTATACCTTTATTCTTCTAAAATTTCCTACAACTAATAAAGAATTTTAAATTTCACTTTTATTTAACAATTTGGCTTTTTTCTACTAGGTTTGGCTTTTTTTCAGACATCGTTTAACTTTTTTTTCTCAAGAGATGTTTGGCAACCCTGACTGACCAGGGTTGCCAAGTACAGATGCACCAACAATGCCAAATTGCACATCAAAATATGCTAATGCATAGCTTCAAAAATGTAAAACAAGCTGAAACAGGTTGATGGCTGTTAGTTTTGAATTAACTGACGATCAATGGCAAAAATGCAATGTTGCTGTAGAACTACATCTAGAAATATAGTCATTAATATGTAAATAATGTCTGATTTTTATTAATCCGCAAGAGTATCTCCTTGTAGCCCAGACTTCTATCAGTGTTTCAACCAGCTATGTCCAACCCACAGCCCATGGGCAACAGGCACATGCGACCAAGTCGAAGGTTTTGTGTAACCCAGAAACTTACAGTACCTATGAAATCACATTTACGGAGTAGTTAAGGTGCCAAACTGTCATTATTACTGCAGTTAGGATACGAACCATTAGGTACATTAGCTTAATCTCAATTTAGTTTGTTAAGTTCAAAGTAAGTCATTCAAATGTGCGGCCCTCATTTAAATGTCATCCAATGTGAATGTCACTTGTTTTGTTAAGATATTGACATAATTTTGGGGTCAATAACATCAGCAATTTCAGTTGGACATACTATAGCTGGTTTAAACCAATCAAATAGAGGTTATAAAAATGGTAGGGTCTATTTTACCAGCGATATTCTGGCGGCAACAGATCGGCTGGAGCTATTGTGCCGGCAGTCGAAGATTCGGTCTTGTGGCATGATGGCGACGCAATACAAAAAAAAATGTCACTTTGTCAGGGAAACGCTGTCCTGCTCGTGGTGTAACGGTTAGATGTTAGGCTGCTATGCCAATGGTTTTCGGTTCGACTCTCACCTTGCCGACTTTCGTTTTCTTTTTTTCTTTGCTTTTTTTTAGGCTTCTGGTTGGGTGTTACGTTCAGGGATTAGTGTTGTTAGGTTAGGGTTAGAATTAGGGTTTGGTTAGGTTAGCGTTAGCTTAGGTTAGTGTTAGCTTAGCATTAGATAAGCTTATTGTTAGGTATAGGTTAGGGCTACGGTTAGGGTTAAGGTCAGGTTGTAGGTTTATCTTTTAGTTACATTTACTTCCTTTCTACCAAGCCTTCTGCTGCTGCCATCTTGGCGTAAAAATAGACACCGCCTATAAAAATACAAATAGGCCATGTAGCATATATGCCATAATGGTATATGCCATATGATATGGCATATGGGATGGCATGGGTAGAGTATGGCATATGATATGCCATAATAATAGTTTTTAATTGTAAACTTTGAATCTGGAACACAAGCATTTGATTTGTTCAATGCATAGCCACTGCCTTCCAATATTTGCGCTGTCTGTAAGTTTTGTTGTTACCAACCCATTGCAATTTATGTCGCTCCGATTTTCAACATGATAATCTCGACTACTGACGGACTATATAGTGAAACCACAGCATTCATATTGTAACATGTTTTACTTTGCTTGCAACTTACGAGGCATCAGCATCTCATTTGTTAGATCTTAAATGTCATAATTCCACAAGATCTACTAGGCTAATCAATGTACAACATCACGACAGATCAAAAATGCAGTCACAGAGAACCCACCACAGAAATTAGAAAAACTGTTAGACTTTCCAATGATCAGAGGACCAAATACCAATTTCACTACAATCAAAACGCACCAAATAACATCACTAATGCCAAAGGGGCTGCAAATAATCTAAAATTTAACTAAAACTCTAGGCTACTGTAACTAAAAGGAGAAAAGTGTAGTTGAAAATGCCAAGAAGAAACGTTTTTTTTGTGCCAAGACCACCACTAAAACTAAAAAAATCCCAAAAAACGCGCCAAACTATAACGACAACGTAAAAGCCAAACACTAACGGACAGTATTTTCTCTTGCCTAACCACTTCAAAAAAAGGCCAAATTTCTGGAATGTGGCATTAAAAACGCCAACGTAGCCACCCTGCCTCTGGCTGACCACCTCAACTCCTTCAATTCAAGATGACGTTTCCGAAACTTCATGATTGGTGTACACTGTACAGTATCCAACTTCAAGATCAACTTTGGGAGAAAGGCACTTCAGATGGAGAAGAACTGGCGATTTCGTCATTCTACCAAGAGCGAAACCAATTAGAAATACTAAGAAATCACCAAAGCAAAAATATATTACTACCACACTACGTCTTCAACGAAATAAAGCCCTAGATGAAGGTGATACAGAAATGGTGCAGTAATAGAGTACAGACCTGGGTTGCCAACCTCAAACCAGTCTTCACCAAAAAAAGCCGGATCTTGTCCCAAAAAAAGCCAGATAGCAGTTTTACGGAATTAACACATAAAATATGCATAACCAAACGCAAAACAGACGTTAAAACTTGTTAGAAACATTGATACAATACAATTCAACTCATTAGAAGCATTCACTTTCCCCGCAATTGCACTGTCGCATATTTGTTTCTTGACAAAAAAATCGATCATTTTCAGGGCAATCGTAAAATCCTTTCAACATTTTGTGCATCCTGCATGGTTGCAGACACTTTTTATAGGAGATTTGTAATGAATATGCAGCTCAGACAATGTTTTTCCAGATCCAAACCTTTCCGCACAGGAAACCGGAATCGCGTTTTCAGACTCCGACTCCGTCCATCTTCCAAATTTCTAAAATCTGGATTTGGGTCCGGCGCCTGGTCCGATAATTTTTCAAATTGAGAATCCGACTCCTCTTCAGACTCTAGCAAGTAACGATGCAACCGAAATTCAGCAATATCTTCACATAACAAATTCCATGTTTAAATACTAGTGCTATGCCCCTCGGCGCAAATCCTGAGAGAGAAGTTAGGGTCACAAGTCCTTCGAATCAATGTCGAGTCAGAGTCACCAAAAATTTTTTCGAGTTGAATGCTGACTTGGTCAAGTCGAGTCAAAATCGCGTCACGAACTGCCGAAATATTTTGAGTCATTGGGTTGCAAGTGCAAGTCAATGTCGAGTCAAATGAAATTCAATAAAATTTTCGGTTTTTCCTATGTCTTTTTTGGCTAAGAAATGGTATCCAACGATCTACAAAATGGCACACGATGAGACAAACATGGTGCACAGTGTTGTCTTAGCAATTTTGATTCCAGGTTATTTAGACCTAATACCTTGAAAAAGCATTATCTATTTTATTGTGCCTCTGAAATGGACCATGTGTCTGAAATAAAATGTTATTACTTTACTCTGCAACCAGTGATGTAGTCGAGACCGTAACCTCCGAGACGAGACTGAGACCGAGACCTGTCTCAAACTTCGAGACCGAGACCGAGACTTTTCCATAAAAGCCGAGACCGAGACCTGGAAGTTCGAGACCGAGACTGGAGACCTCACATTTCTCTGATGGTAATTAAAGCTAACTCCTTGAAAAATGCTGCAGAAAAATATTTGGAATGTTGCCAAATACCAAGATAAACCTATTTCCCATTGCTATACTAATAATCATTTACCTACTTCAAACTCATACTACACAACATTTCACTCACAAAAAAATATATAGTTCCATGCTGATAAAGGCTTGCTCGGGTCTCTAAATAATACACCGTCAGTACCTTAGCCTAAACTGCAAAAACTTTTCATCAGTATCACTGAGGATTATTGAAAAATTTTATGAGCACGGCCGGCGTCGCGTTTTTGAATAAGTCAGCAATTATGCTGAAGCTCAGCTGAACCAAAAATGCTAACTTGTTGGATGTTGAATACACTTTATGATTTCAAAAGCAATACGTAATTGCCGCCGATAAACGCAATGGGTACTAGAGGTGTTCGGACTCTGATTTTCTTGAGTCCGGATCCAATCCTGTTTTGCAAATTTTGAATCCGAATACAATCCGGATCCGGAACCAACTAGATTCAAGCAATCCGACTCCCGTTAGAATCCGGGTAAGTATAAGTCAACCAAACAAATCGTAGCGTTTTTTTAGTAAACACAAAATCCAAATCCAACCCGGATCCGGGTTCAGGAAAGAAAACCTCACTCCTGATCCTGTTGGAAGTAGCCGGAGTCCGGATCCAAAAAATCCGAAATCCAGTCCATCCACACCTCTGATGGGTACCCAAAGCAAAAACACCCAAAGATAAAGAATGAAGAAATTTGTCCAGTACCCTTTGTTTGCAGTCGGGTGAAAATCAAAACCATATTCAGGTCGAAGCTTGAAGTGTTACATGCAACAGAAACAAAAAACGTAGACATGGAAAGATGTTTTTTTTCAATAATATGTTACACTTTTCCATCACGTAAAGTAGACTACCTGTGGCGAATAGAACAAGGGATGTAACTCAGAAGTAAATGTAAATGTTGCTCAATACTGGTGGTGCTCCATGCGATATTGTCACAAATTTAGGAACCACAGCCTAATAGGTATACAGTATATAGTTAAATTTTCGATTGTCATGTGTTTTGAACTTGACGTTTTGGAGACAAGAAACGCGAAGATTTTTCTGCAGTAGATTAGCCTGCGTGGCTGAAATCAGAGCTGTTGCTTCTGCGTGGTCTCACAGCTCGGATTGTTTTTATTCAGGACATTATTTCTTGATTTTTGGGCCCTTTCTGAAAAGCTTAGTTGTGTGATCAACATACATGTCATTACGTGTTCGGTGCAACCAAATAGGTTTATACGTTGTGACGACTCGGAAGTATTGAGAAAGAACTTTACTGAAATGACTTGTTCTGCATAAAAATAAATCAGAGATCATCAAGCAAATGCAATATGATGCAAGCACACCCGACCGGCATGATCCAGATCAACTATGAGAAAGATCACTTCGACGAAATAAACAAAAACTCAATATTGAAAAATATGAATGCCCTTCGATTGCACTGACTGCAATTGCACTGATTTGAAAATGATAAAAAATTTCCTTTTCACAACTTGTGTTCATTTGGACTTCAATTTCACGCAGTGCTTGCACACGAACAACTCAATTTAGATTCAAAGATATCTTGGTAAAACACAAACACAGAGAAACAAATGGAAAGAAACTGCGCAGTTTATAGAAAAAAGAGTTGATGATATAATTCGGAGTTCACTTTGGTCTTCCCAATTCCGGGAAACTTCCAGAAATATTGCAGCAACAACAAAAATGACATGCAGTTTATTAGAAGTCTACTAACGCTTTTATGGAACTTTTATTTAGTGATTAGCAAGCTATCGAATGTGAGTTTCAACTTGAAGTAAGCAGCGCACAGCTACCATTTCAACTATGCTAGTTCTCCACAAAGTTAAGTGAACAAGTATCATTTCGTGTTCTAATACAGTTTGAATGCATTGTTCATATACTGTATTTGCAATCTTCATAAGTATGCCAAAACCGAGATGCAAATTCGTCACGGGGGGCATTCGGGGACAGTGCCCACCTAAACTTCTTTCGTGCCTTCCAAATTTTGTTGCGCCCAGAAAAATTTGTTTTAAACATAAAGTAAAAGCAAAAATCTTGCCCACCTAAAAATGTATTGTGCCCCACCAAATCTTGAAACCTGGCTGCGGGCCTGTTCAGATAAGACTAAGAACTTTTTGTATGCTCCCTAATGTAATACAAAGTTATAAAGACCAGACTTAGAAAGTTGTAGGGCTGAAGCTATGCTCAGATAGTTTATCGCTGAGCATTCATATACTGTATAAAAACATGCAACCATTTGAAAGAGATCGTCAAGAACGGTGTGTCATACAAAAAACGAGGCAAGCTGCAGTACGTCGCTCAGAAAGTCAAAATGTTGGCTAATAGAAAATTGTGGGCCGAAAAGTGCATTGGCCAAGACCGGCATTTTCAGCCCATGCTTATTGAGGGCGAGTGCAAGACGAAAAATTAGTATACCGTGTAACTTTATAGGTTTCTTTTAATCATATTAAAAATGACAGTTTTTTAAAAGAATTTCACTGCTTTTAGCAGATTTTAGCTGAAAATTTGTGACAAGACCTTTAGCAGAATCTAGCAGCTTTTTGTGACACTATTTAGCAGATTTAGGTCGCAACCATCTGGCAACACTGTCGGTCAGAAAGATACACTCAGACTGCCATGTCACGATGCGAGCTGAATAGAGCATATCGAGAGTAAAGCTAGAAACACGGATGTCTTGTCCACACACTTTATGATTTAGTAGGTGTTGAGATATTGTTTTTTTTAAACTTGGGGCCCGGCGCTCTGGAAATGCTACGGGCCCCGCATTACCTTAATCCGGCACTGGTAATACTTATTTCTCATAACATTTAGCACTGTTCATCACTGTTTTATGTGTATACTATTTCTAATGAGTCGTTTGTGTTGTACTCCTGTCGGGCTTCTGGACTGATATCTTACACGCTATTGCTGAGCTTAACAGAGCTTCTCATTGCACTGCTGCTAACAGTGATTATTTTGAGATCTCTGCAGTGTCAATTGTTACGATGTTGTGAGTCAAAGGTAGAGCACAAGTTGATCTCAATTATTTTTCAAACTACTTATTTGTCTTTGAATCTTTGAGTTGGATACATATGGGCCTAGCCTGATAACAGCGACAGTAAATTTTATTTGGACAAAGTTCGGTTTTTCGGATCTGCATTGGCTTTTGAAATATAATTTTTTATTGCATTTGGATTTTAAAAATATAAGTCCCTTCTCTCTCAAAAACAATCAAAGTGAAAGTATGAGGCCTACTACCATGATCACAAACTTTATACTATATACCACATCAAATCGTGATAATGCATAGGCTACAATGCATTGCGCCCTTCTTATCCTTCAGTGAAAAGCAGTCTCAGCTTAACCTCTTTCTTAGGTGGAATACTTGATACTTAAAATGCATCATACGTCCACTAGTAGATACAGTCAAAACGGAAAATTTGCACCAATCTCAATCATCACTGAAGCAAAAAAAGTTCGATTGTTTGTGTGCAAACGAATTGCTTTTGTCAATCAGATGTTTGGAGATTTTGTGAAAATGACTTTGACTCGAGCCTCGAGTCATTGATTGTGACCCGATTCGAGTCATTCGGTAAAAAACGCGACTCGAGTCGAATCACCATCGTTTCTCAATATGATTCGAGTCTAGTCGAGTCACCAAAAATCGTGACTCGTGTCGAGTCGAGTCATTGACTCGAGTCACGCTATCGCAAATTTTGGAAGGTCCGAGTTAGAGTCGGAATCGGATATTTTACCTCCAACTCTGCAACCCTGCCTGCTACTGCCCAAAATAAAGCAATATTTGTAAAGCCACAACAGGGACCCACACCAAGCGAATCGATCGCAATTTATTGCGTAAGGAAACTAGTTTCGTGTTTTACACATCTTCAGTCCTGCGCAAAAGTCGACATATGAAA
>JGI24158J21664_10000617_pt1 | contig 34257 bp, 26 predicted proteins | sample Ectturendosymbi3_FD_21664 | JGI IMG/M metagenome (IMG submission 21664)
AGAACCTGCAGCAAGATCACTGCAGTTCTATTGCTATGCACTGATGATGATAACAGGAGTTATCGAAACGTTTGCAATATGTCATTTGTATCATTTGTTTTGGCCGTGATATTCATTACTAAGTATTGAAAAAGTATGGAAATTCTAAATTTTGCCGTTTGTTTATTCAAATTTTCTTCGTTACCGCTATGACAGTTCTGCAGAAGTTCTTTGCATTGTGTTCCATCAATAAAATTTTCCAAAAATGAAGCTAAACGATGGTATTAAAGTCTTTTAATTTGGTGTTGAAAAAGTATGGAAAATAGTTTTTGAAAATGTGTGGGAACCCTGATATTATGATTGTTGATACAAAATGACGAAGTCTGTTGCATATCCTTTCTTAGCCCTCCAGTGGCTTCGGCGACGTCCGCTACAATGTTTTCAAACTGCGAGAAACAGAATGTTGTAGCGTTTTGAGCAGTGGGTCATTTTACTGTTAAGCCTCACACTGAAAGATTTCTAGCTGACCACGTAAAGATAGGTAGACATCAGCAGTAGTTGTAAAATTTTGTTTATCCAAAATTTACGCGGCCTGATAAATCAAAGCTATGGGAAGGGTTACAAGCATAATTTGGGGCATTACGTAATTTAGAGAAGCACCGCGTTTCTCCCAGAAGTGTTTCACTCATGTCACTGCACCTAAAAGTTGCATGGAAACGCAAAAAATATCTCATCATCTCATCCTCACGAAGGTGCTTATTGCTAGACACACCTGATCCACTGCTTGGTGCGTTCGCTTCTATGTTCGCACGTGCTGGGGTCGAATCGGTTTCCCATCACAATCACAAAAACATGTTGAGTGACTGCACTTGTATATGCTTCAGGATTGCCGTACCTAATGTGAAAAAAACATTTCAATTTTCTTTTGGACATAAATTGACGTTTGTGGTAAACTGCAGCTCACAACATTTGCATTTGTTGATTTTTACCCCGATTTAGCACTTGAGAAGCTGGTGCTTGCATATTTTACAGTGTATCATGATAAACAGACAACTAACACTGTAACGTTATCTGAGAAGCACAAAGGCGATGAAATCCTTTTCTGATACTAGTCTAAACGAAAATTATAAGCATAGTAAAGGCTCCCTGCATTACAGGCTTGCTGATTGTAAGCTTGAAAGTTGGCGAACTTGTACAATATTTTTAATTTTGCCACAGCTATCTCCTTGATAAAAATTGTCGAGTGCTGTGTGAGAAAATCGGCTGTTGATTTACACCAATACTAATGTTCGTGAATTCGCAACGGAATCAAATTATTTTTCCATGCGTTGGTTGTTGGTCTATCAGGGCAATGAGACCACAAAGAGTAGAAGGCCATTATTTTGTAGTTATTTTTGCAGAGTTATCGCTAGTGGTCTTGTGTCTACAGCAACACTGAATTTGCTTTGGCGCTTCGGAAATTCTACATGTGCAGGCATATTTTTACCTATTTATGTAGCAGGGAATCGCTAGTAGCTTTAGACCGCAAATCTAGTGAGATAGATCACTCTGAGGTCATGTAGGCAGGCACTAACAATTTTCATAAAAAAGTTGTTGTAATAACAAACGAGCATATTGTTCACACGGCGTGAAATTCCAATGGAGCTTGCCATTTTTATGTTCATTGGGTTCGACAGCGGACAAGTTGACTGACATACAGATTTAGTAGATTGTAATTCTGGCCACTCCTGTCTCGCCAAATGCCGTTTACTGTCCATGCGCGTTATTTGAAATGGGTTTAGTGAACCGCAAACAATATGTCAAGTTCTCCCGCTTTAACATTGTGAATTGTGGAATTTCCAGTGCACGTAGAAAATCATCAAATGTTTTGCTCTCCTACTTGTTCTTCACTGAAAATCTGCAGTCTTCCGGAGAGTTTCGCTTTACTGGAAGATTGCAAGCACTGGTCTGTACGAAATAATCGTAAATAAAATGTTCTGCATTTCGCAGAAACACTTAGCTGGAGATTGTGAAGATCCACTAGAACGCAAGTTAAAGTTACGCTTTGACACAATGTTTGTGTGCTGCGTGCTGTTTCTCTGGTCTTTTACGAACATCGTACATTTGCACGGAGAGCAGCAGCATCACAATCGCTGTTGTGTATCAGCGCGACAGCAGTAGCATGATGCGAGTTTGGTGGAATGGCTTGTGCCTATTACTTCAGAAAAGAAGTGTTAGAGCATGCTTTTTCCGCAGAACCGCGATAGCGGGCAGTGGGTGCGGCGTCGCGGAATGGCGGGCTCTTTTCGCAACGGTCCGTTTTGACCGCAAGTGCTTCGTGCTTCAGTGACTCTATCGCATCGCCATAATTGCCCTTACTACCGGCCTTGAAAAGAACCCGAATGAAAGACTGCGTGCTCAGCGAGATTTTCTCAACAGATGCGAGCCTACTTGACTGGAAGCCTGATTTATCCCGATGTCCTCCCAGCCTACCGCATGGCAAGTCTGGACCTACTCCATACAAGAAAGCAAACTAGAACTTAAGTTCCAACAGTGTCGAACTTGTAAACTGTGGGTTGTGGCATTTTTCCTCGGCCGATTTGCTTGACATTCTAGCATTCTGCGTGTCTCGCTAGATAGCCATGTGCTGCCGCCGGTCGTGCATGCCTGTTGTTGATTCATGACATTCTCCTTGTCCCGACAGACTGATTCGTTTGCGCGCGAGGCACGTGGCTGGAGCTGGCGCTTGAGCCAACGGTGCGGACTTTCCAGACGGACAGGCGTTTGTTGCTCTTACTCTACGAGTTGTGCTATCGTTTGCTGGCAGCTACCCGATAACTTTTGTTAGTTACGTCGTCGATGCCTCACATATTTTTGTGTTGCTGTTGTTACCGGGCACATTTCCGTGTAGCTAGTGCGAGAAAATTTAAAGCGAAGTGTATGAAACAGTGTTCGTTCGTTATAGGCCCAGCAAGCAGTGCGGAAAGTAAAGTGTGCGGCTAAATAGTTCAGCTCGCCAGGGAGTTAAGTTAAGGCGGTACTCAATAGCGATAATTTCTACTGAAAGTCATTGTTAATCTACCGTGTTTGCGCTGAATTGATCTACACAAAGTAGATGCTCTGTTGTTCTTTAACGCTGTGGCATTAATCAAGCAGTAAATCATTAAATGCGAGTTTTGCAGTCAAGACAGCGTTTACCTCTGACCACGCAGGTGAAGGTTTTTGAAATGAGGGGCGAACTGTACACGAAGGGGTGGTGAGGTGGAGCTCAGAAATGTTTAGACGATTAAGGCGAAGCAATACGATGAAGGTGAAAATAAGCGGAGAGCTATTCTTAGATCTGCCTAATCTGACTTGTTTTTTTTAACAATTTTGTTGATAAGTTGCACTCCGTTCGGTTTGCAGTTGTTCCATCCCTGTCCAATTAGAAAAACCTGATAGAAAAACGCGTGAAGCGTTTTGTAAAATGGTATCGTTTCGTTGCCTTTCATGCGATGTTCCGGTATTAGATTTCCTTTTTTGGAGACCGAGTGTTTGTCTGTGAATAAGCATTAGCGAAGCACCGCATGGCATTCCCAACAGCGTCACGTGCTTTCAAGTTGTTATTATCGACATTTCTTTTTTGCTAAGGCTTACGAGAAGTGGCCAAGGTGGTGGGCACAAGAGAGCGCTCCTGTTCGCAGAGCTCGGAGGACCGGCCGCCTTACTTAATCTTCGTCATTGCCACGGATATGTTGGTTTCGCATCGTTGGCAACGCTATTATTACGTCATGTCCTGGAAGATGATGACACGTTACACTTGTGCATGGATCGGGTGAGAGAAAAACAAAACAGGATAATGCCTGGCAGGAAATGTTCGAGTGAGAGGATCGTTTGCGTGATGCCCTACTGTGCCTGAGTTTTCAGTAATTCCGCTGAAACTTGTCGTTGGTCATTCGCAACTAAATACGTTGCCAAGTGCAGACGCACTCTTCGTCACTACGCAAACTGAACTGTTGATTGAACGAATAAGTCGCACGTAAAACTAGTGGAGAAACTCGCCGGTGTAGAGTTTTTCTGTCATACCCCAGAAAACTTACTAATCAGAGAACTTTGTTTATACGCTGTGTTCTTTGTTTGTTGCAGAACATGTTAGCCGTGTTTTGTTACATATGGACCCAAGTTTTATATACTCAAGTATTGTTATCTCAGGTTCATTGTCTGTTGTTTCCGGTGTGTGTTTAGATCGGAAGATATTCGCACTTTATTCCATCCCGCGCACTTTTCTCGAATTAACCATTTCTGAATTAATGTTTGTTTTTTCGCTTGGGCATCCGAATTTACCAAGGCAACGATGCAATTGAATTTTAGACATCTTTCAGAAGGCTAAAGAATATAACGATGCCCAGGAAGTGCTTCATGTATTCCGTTGCCATTTGTTTCAGACCATTCGCGGTATCGCCGCATCAGGTGCCGGTAATGCTAGCTGCGGAGTCACCAGTAACAGCATGGGTAGCCGCGAGCTTCACTACGTGCTGCGAGCCTTGGCCTCCGCGGCGTGCCAGCACCCTAACATATTCGTCGACGCTTGTCGTGACAACCTGAGGATCGTTTTACCGCCTTCTAATTGCAGAAGTAAGTAGGAGACACTCAATATAAAAACCTCCTTGTAACTTGTGGGATTGTCTCACGATCGATGTGTAGTGTGTTTCTTCTGTTTTGTGAAAGACCGTTTATATTAAAGTTGCTATTTTTGTAATATATTGCTATGGACAATTCATGACTTGTTTCGTTTTCGACAACTTTCGAGGTACTACCCGTGCCATTTCCCGGAATGTTTTGTAGAATCTAATTCTGATTGGACGTTACGCAGTCACCAGCGTGCCGAATGGAAAATTGTGCCCCAAAATTTTGGAAAACCGTCCATTCCTAGTGAAAATATTTTAGTTTGGTGGAGTAGTTTGTTTCAGGATACGCCATCCTTAAAATTTTCCGCTAGTTCAACAGTCATAAGACCTCCGTTGACCATTACAATGAATGTATTCTCCGTCAGACCGTAGGTGCTGTTGCAATAAATCAATGTGCTCAGGAATATTGCTGTCGTTAGTGCTGGGTGAAACAACAGACTGTAGAACCACACTCCTTATGTTAAAAATTTTTCAACGCCACTGCACCTGCTCGTTCCAATTTTGCTGTCGTTTTTGCTTGTAAGTATAAGATATTGGGAAGCAAGTGTCACAAAGCTACTATCGCTGCATCGATCTAAATTGCAATGTGAGATTTTGAATTGCTCACCTGTGCACATCGCTGCAGAACTTTATTATCTTGCTGAGCATTGCGATGAAACTGCGAGTACTGTCGCCGATGAAGGTTGCTGTTTCTTGCTTAGCGTTATCTTGCATGTGAGCTTTGTGGCAGTGCCAGGGCTGCCAGATTTTTCTCATAATTTATGACTAAAAGGGCTGTTTTTGAAAATTTGATGGCCAAAAATACAAAAAGTTTTAACAGTGGTACTTTGTATTGGCAAAGTGACTGAAAATGTTTGGGGGCAGGCTATGTTTTGGCTGAAAAAATCTGGTTTTGCTAATGAAACAAGCTTTGACCCTAAAATGGCAATTTCTGCCATGAACTCAAACTGCATGGAACAAACTTGTCTTTCTTTATCATAAAACTTAAAATATTCTTAATGTGAAGATAAATATAAACTTTGATAAAATATGGTATTTCATACCGACGATTCATCATTCACGATAATTTTGGCCTAATAAGTTTTGTCTTGGTAGAATTATAATTCTTAATAATATGTCATTAATCACTCATCCAGTAAACCGAACAGCTATGACAGGTTGGCCGTAGAACGGACCGAGACAGTACAAAATGCAAATATTTTTATCAATGTGTGCTGAGCAGCATTATAAGCTTGAATATTACATTCTTCTATCACTTTGTGTGCACAACCTGAAAGCAAGGTTTTTAAACTTTGGATGTAGCAGTTCTTTGTTTTTTGTTAGAACATGTTGCACTGTGCCTACAAGATAAAAAAAGCTGGATATCACTGATGTAAAAAATAAATACAGTAGTTTGTTTATAGTGATGTTGACTATGCATTGCTTGACTGAATGCTGACGCTTGCCATGTTTGGACTTTGGCTAAGATTACTTGTGTACAGTGCGCTCAAAAGTTTTTAAGACCACCCCCACAAAATTTGGCATTTTACAAGTCAGGAAAGTTGTCTCATTTGTTTTGTCGCATTGCTTTTTATGTTGGAAGAACATTGTTGTATAACTGATCTTCTGTTACAACCTTCAAGAATGAGCTTTTTAACGACCTGGTTGTTTTGGAAACAAAACATTTGCTGCTGAAAACATGGAAGAAATGGATTTTCAGTTGTAGAGAGGTCAAAAATTGTTACATTGCATGAAGAGAAGTATTCAGAAAGGCCATTATGTAAAAAACTGAAGGTCAGCAAGACTGCAATCCATCAGGCAGTCGCCAGATTCAAGACGCTTGATAGTTTTCAAGACTTGGGCACGGTGGTAGGCCCAAGGTTACGAGTCAAAGAGATGATCACATGATAAAGAAGATGGTAGTGAGCTCACCCACCACATTGAGTAAAAAGATTTGATCAGATTTGTTGCTGACAGGTGCAGATGTCAGTACATCGACCCTAAAACGTCGTTTCAGTGAGTAGTTTGGGCTCAGAGCCTACAAACCTGCCAGAAAACTTGAGCTTGTACCTTCCACGAAAACTAAGGAAAATACCTTTGCATTGCCTCACCCCAATTGGACCACTTAAAAGTGGAGGAAGGTATTATTGATGGATTACAGTCTTGACTGAATTTCAATTTTTCAGATATCTGCCTTTCTGAGCACCGCTCTTCCTATACACACCTGATGACACCCTTTTTCTTTGCCCATATTTTCAGCACCAAAACTTGCGATAATTTTGAACATTCTTGCTTCCAAGACAACCAGGTCGTTAATAGCTCACTGGTGAAGGTTGTGATAGTAGCATCAGTTATGTAACAATGTTCTATTCCAACATAAAAGCAATGTGACGAAACAAATGAGACAATTTTTCCAAACTTGTAAAAACCCAGATTTTAGGCAGGTTAGTCTTACACTTTTGAGTGCGACTGCAGTTAATATTGTAGATAAATGCTTCCAAATCTGACCCATAACTCCAACGTAAATGTTAGCATTCTCTTGAGAGTGTGTTCCAAATATATAAACAGGAGATGAAACCCATCACCTGCATTAAGTTGATGATCATAATCACATTGCAGAAAACCATAAAAGTCCACACATGAACAGAAGGGTAGGAACACTTGAAATCAAACACTGTTGTGTCGTATGACAGGTCTGACTGAAACACTTGTCCGTCCAAATCTACTGACTGCAAAGGCTAACGAACTACTACAAACGTCAAAGCAAGCGATGAATGGTTGAAGTCCTGTAGTGTTACTGCAACAGTGATGAGAAACTTCTAACAGTAACATCTGACAAACAATGTAAAAATGCTTCTACTATAAAATAATCAGTCACACAACTGAGTACAGCAATCCTGAGATATAATTCTTAAAAGATGGCTAAAGTGTTTTTTCATGGCTAGCGCACTTCAAAAATGGCCAAATTTGTTGGCAACCCCAGGCAGTGCGCCCGAAACAGTGAAAGATCAGCCATGGAAATCAGCAAACGTTCTGAAGTCATCTTAACGAGTGCCGCTTTCTGCATTAAAGAGAGTCTAGTCATCGTCTTGAACACGTCTATTTTTTATAGATATTGAATCAGAAGAAGCGGCGCTTACAAGTGCTGGCGGTGTTCAGCTACTGAAGCCGTCGACGCGCGTGTCTCCACCATGCCCATACAGTTCGAACGACCTACCTCCAGTTGTCTTGGACACCATAAAATTGCTACTAGATTCACTTGTTGCGAAAAAGCAAGATTTTCCATCTAACGAAGGTGAGCGGTACTGCTAGGCTTTTTTTAATAGTGCTTATGGACCAAGCGGTTGGTTGTACGCAGTTGGTTCACGCGTACTTTTTGACGTTTGCTTTAACGCGCCGTTTTATTTGTTTCTTTTAAGGTCACAAACAAGGCAAGCCTGACGCAGAGGCAACGCAAATGCAGCAGGTGGGCGAAATTCACTGGGATTCTAAGTTCAAACACTGTTGCTATCCGTTGCACGAAATGTTTACTTGCGAAGTGCACAGAATGTTTTAAGGCGTTGGATTGCAGTGAAAGGCGGGCACTGGCTTTGTTGCAATGAAGTTGCCGCTTTGGGTGTTCGGTTTGTTGGAAACGGCATTGCTCCAGCATGCCGGTGTGAAGTGGGGAAGTGTTGATGCGTGTTCTTGCCCAACCTGTTATGTGCTTTTCTGTCAATGCAGACCGAGACACCAGCTTTTCCAGATGACACGAACACCGGGCAAATGCAATCCGATGGCGGAACATCAACGCCACACGGCAGCAAAGCGGACGATAAAGGTTTTATGCCACCTACCGGTAAGTTTTCCACGCCTGCGTTAGTCGCGACTGTCTGGCAGCTGAGTCAGCCTCGCCGATTGACTGACCGACCTACTTCTTACACCCGCCTGGCAAATTTGACGTTGCACTCGCACGAAGGCTGCCCCTGACGTCTAGAAAGTCATTCGAGCGTAGCAAAGCTTTGTCAAAGTCTGGTGGTGATACGGCGTGTTGAACAACTGTTGGAATCGGTCGTCACGCTCGCCCAGCCTTTTCGTTCGCGCATGAATTCATTGTTAGCTGCGAGGCGGCAGTTTTCGAGTGCGCGCGTTGGCTGAAGAACCATTTTGTTCGTATGTTTGTGCTTGTGCATGGGGTTTCATGCCGCACATATGTTGACACAAATGCTGGCGAGCTCACAACTATCTTCCTCAATTAAGTTGCATAGCTTGAGCGCAGTTATTTGAACGGTGATGTGAAGTATTGAGCATTGTCCGGCATACAGGTTTTCATTCTTTTCGATTTGTGTCAAGTCATAGAACTCCGATTCGGAGATGAATGGCTCACATGATTGCTTTGGTCGCTGTGATGCGATGCGGTGCTTTTCATTCTGGGTACAACATTCTGAGACGCGCAGTGATCCTGGCTAAAGCCGTTTTTGAGCTTGTACCATGCTAAACCTTAAAAAAGCTGTAATCGCAGTCAAGTACCTGGTCACGTTATTGCCTTGAATCGACCGTTCAAAGAAAACTTTTATTTTAAGAATAATCGGACATGCTCTGCAGTGCGTTTCTTCAAATCGTTGTGGGCAATGCCAAGGTTTATACCAGTTTACCGCGTTTATTTCAGTGTTACATTGCAACAAGTTCGTTGCATTCGCCTTCGAAATTTCTGGTGCCCTTTACAAACGCCGCTTGTTAAACCGCTGGCTGCTAGTAATAATAAGTAGCAGAATTCGCGTTTGCTTGATCAACTCAATTTATACGTTTGTTTTTATCAGTGAAAATAAAGGAACTCGACTTATTGTCCCATCATATTGCATGGGAATCAAGAGTCAATTTTCTTCATCTCTTCAAATTGCTGTGCTTGCATCTTTCATAACTTTTCGGCAATGGTCGAACGTAATGTGATCTACGAATCACACTTTTTCTTATGAAATTGAAACGGCATATAAGCCGATCTGTTTGTGACCAAGTGTTCACTTGGAACATACCTTTGAGATATCTGTTGCGCTTGTGAGAATTTGCTCTCTACTGTCCGTCCCGATTAAGCATTGTGTTTGCTGAAACTTCTGAGACAAGTTTCTGTCATACAGTCTGGGACGAACTTGCTTGCAAGAGACTTAAAACTTTACTACTCAGTTCCACTGACCCATGGAAGAAAGGTAGTCTCCTCGCAGCACAAGAGACCACACTTGCTGCTTGGTCGGAAGCTTTCCCAGTTTCCAATGTCGGAAATCTCACGTAGACCTGGTTGAGTTTCGCATTGCAGTTGCCCTCCGGATTGGTGACAGTTGATCAAAAATAAGGATGTTGATGTGGTAGAATCGTTAACGATCTAGGGATCCACGGTCTCGCTTGCCGCCGGAATGTAGGCTGCTTCCCCAGATATTGTGTAATGAACTCTATTATCAAAAAATAATTAACCCTGATCAATATCCCGTCCGTCCTTGAGCCTGTCAGAGTGATGGTAAACACTAAACAGTAAGAGACCTGACGGTTTGTCCTCTGCGTCCATGGTTCAGAGGTCGCAGCCTGGTGTGGGACGCGACAGTCGTGGACACCATTGCTCCGTGCCACTACCTGAATAGCGCCCTTCCGGCTGGCGTTCCAGCAGACGCTGAGACAGCAAAACGAAGACAATCCATTTACAATGACATCTTAAACACCAACGTATTTCAACCAGTTGCAGTTGAAACCACCGGTGTTTATGGGAAGTCCACTTATCATCTTGCAAATGACTTGTTGACATGAGTGTTGACCTCAGAAAACGACGATGTTTGCACCAGCGCCAGAGGGTATGCTGCCAGCGTTTTGGCCTGTGTGTGAGTCTGATCTGACAATATGTCTGCCCAACTGATCGTGCCCACCATGCTTACCAATGTTGCTGACTGCCGCTTGCCGCCCTTTCGTTGTGCCTGTTGTAAAGCAAACATGGTTTTCCGAATGCTTGTTTTCTGCAAGTTTTGCTATTCCACCTTAAACTTGACCGACTGCTTGTCTGCTGCCCATGATGAAGTTACACTTATTTGGCCAAAAATGAAATGTGTTCGTAACGAAAAAAAACGTGAATCACGAATAGCTAGAAACTGCTGCCGGCAAAACAGTTTCGACACTCATATCAGACCAATCCAGCAGTGCACTAAAGCGTTTTGCAGGCGTTTGGATAGCTGTTAAAATCATGTGGCCCAGAAAAAGACATGGCAAAAGTGTTTTGGCAGAGTGCAGTTCCGAAAAAAGTGTTGGTACACACGTCCCTTAACAAATAGCTTTTGTTACGCGGTGTTTTCCTACTGTTGTCGTTTTAACCTAAAATAAGTCAGACCTGAAGAATTGCACAAGCATCTTGTCCCAAGAATCTTAGCAAAAGCCACTTTATTAACTAAACAACCATATTTGAAATTAACCATCGTCAAAACTTTTTGTTGCGTCTCCTGGCATCAACCAGACATGGATTCGCGCTATGAAATCAATCCTGGGTCAAAATGCTTAACAGCAACTATGCCAATGTTATTCACTGTAGATTCCTGTTGTACGTCAAGTGGCTANTTGATGAAAGTGTTCCTGGCAAAGCTTGGCACTCTTTGTAAACCGTTCGGGTCAATATAAGCTTCGCAGACGTTTCAGCGCAATGGCGCTGAACGCATGTTGCTAATGAGCTCGTTAAGGCAACAGCTGACCGTAAGAAACGTATGGCAAATAATAATCTGAAACCGTTTTTGGCGCTTTACCTTTAAAGCGCATTCCCTAAACACCGTTGCTTTTCATTCATCGCTAAACGTATATGCTGTCCATCAATATTGTGAACAAACCAAAAGCTATTTAACGAATTAAAGGCAGTTTAGCTGCGAAATTTCAATCAAAGCTAACGCAGCTTTTTAACTGATAACTGTAACAAATAAACAAACGTTCCGACCTTAATTCCTTTCGGTCACGACTCATCTTACCTCCTGCAGTTGTCAGCTTTCAGTTTGTTTTGACTGTAGCTAAATTGCGAAGATGGTGAGTTGTGCTCTGTGTTGTCTCGGATTGTCGTTGATGCTGCGACGAAAAAATGCAGACAGCTTTGTGGCCGATAAACTCCAGGCGTGAATACTAGGTGAGTCCTCCATGATATATTGCAAATATTTTCAAATTTAACGATCACTGCACTAAAATATATTGTTCATTATTGACGGGGAAATTGGTTTCATGATGGCTTCCGAGAAGTTTTAAGTAGAATTAGAGCAAATTTTGTGGATGAATCCTACCACGTCGGCTTTGAAGCCTTTTTTCCGTTGCTATAAAGGGCACATTGTCAGTTCATGTGGTGAACATGTCACTGAAGATGACAAGACCAAAACCGTCAATTGCTTGTCAAAATTTTAGTCGTCTCTTGACGCATGTAATATTTTAAGTGTCACGTCTACGAAGTAACGCGGCCGTTAAGCGTAAAGTACTTTCTACGCTGATCTCCCAAAGAAATTTCATATTAGGTGGATTGACTGTGAATTTTGCTGCATGCTTGTGAAAGCCCAACGTTTAGATACGATGAAAAACCAACTACGAAAAAAATTAGCATCAAAAGAAAAGGCGTGGCAGATTTAAACGTTGGTAATACAGTATGTCATAAATTATACATGGACATGCAGCTGCTAAACGCTAGGTTGTGTGGTTTGAGGTCAATTAACTTTCATTCGTCATAAAACTTAGTTTGGACTCTGTAGAAAACACGCGGTTTGTTAACATTACTACAACTTAATGAGACCGTTCACTAGCGGTTTTCGAGCATCATTTGGTTTTGAGCACTGCTTGACATTGCCCGCGTGGCCGCTGGGTGATTGATTCATCAGCTGCATGAGCACGGTGTCAATTTAATGAGATATTGGCAATTATTTTCGTGCGATTCTCGGTACAAAATACTGGCGTGCATAGCGAGGATTACTTGTGAGTGATTCACTTACTGTGTTTTGGAGATCGTGTGTCTGGCTTCCATTGATAGTATTTTCCTAAATTGCGGGCAATACTCGTTTTGTCCGGATGGTTTTCACAAAATCATGCTTCTGCGAACGTGCTCACTGATGTTGTGATTCTCCTATTTTGTCACCTTACTCTTCCCTCTCCGTGAGGTCTGCATTGTTCATGGCCTGTGCTGAACTTAGGCACAAAAAATGGAGTTAACTTATTTTAGTTGGCTGTGTTTTTTCACTTATTTGGATGGAGAAATGATGCTGGCTAGAACTTGCGATAGCGCTAGAGCAGGTTGTGCACTCAGGATTTGACTGTTTTTCTGGGAACTTATGCTCTGTTTCGCAGTGAGGACTACTCGTTTCAAGGAAATGTAAAATCCACGAAACCTTTTCCCGCCTTTTCTGTTTTTTCAGAAAAATTGTCCCGGAGTTGTTTCTATACTTTCTGTTTCACTGTATGCGTACATAACTCTCCTGACAAAAATCAGCTCACGAACGTTCGATTCGCATAGTAGTTAAATCATACTTCGATCTGTTTGATGAAACATTTAAGTTGTGTTAAAAGCGGGTGTTAATTACTGTTGATGATGCCGCTTCCCGACCCAAAGCTGAAAAACTCGTCGGTAGGAAAGCATCATTGTTCAAACGGGATTGTCATTTAATTTTATCTTTTTGTGCCTGAAAATTTTAACCGCAATTTGATTCTTTGATCTGTTACATCGTGCTTCCATTTTAGCTGTTTGTGGTGTTGCCACTGCTTCAAAGCGATGCGCTCACCGCAATTTTGTTCTTTCGTGCAATGTTTTTGGTTATGCGGAACTGTTTATTTCCAGGCGAACTTCTTGTCAGCAAGTCGGCCATCCTCCGTCTTCTAGCAGAACTGGTGCGTTCTTATCCCATCTGCTCTGCGCTGGTGGCCAACCATCATTACAAGGCTGATCCCGACACTCTTGTCAAGCAGGTTTGAGTGAATCTCAGCGAATATGTTGAAAACACGCGTTAATTCTGTTTACTCCTGCGCAAGTTTCTGGTTTGATGCGAGAAATGTTAGATAACGGGTTCGGGCCGTGCGGAAAGGGACACACTTTTTATTTGTGTTTATTTACGACATATATTTTTCTTAACCGACCTTCCGACATAGTGCAAAACCTTAGATTATGTTTCACCCTCTCGAACACTTCATGCACATAACGATATAGATTTATAACGATGTATATTTCTGGAAAGTTGCAAGTTGTGGAGGTTGTAGTGTACTTGTCATGCTGGGAAAGCATTCGTCTTCAAAGTAGCGTAAACGTCTGTCGACTATACGCCTGTCGCTGCATCCAGCTTCACAAATTTATAGAAAGATGGATTGAAAACCAAAGTAATCCGCAATTTACTTCTCAGCCGACGATCCCAGCACGGCAGTGGTTGCAGATTTTAAACACAGAAAATCAAAGCGAAGATTGCAGCGTTAGCGCTGCACCATTTTGAAGGTCCCGCTGGCGTAAGGAGGCGCCACTACGATCTCACGACCGCGAAATCGAATGAGAAGATCATGACTTCTTACTCACATCTAAAAATATGTCGGTCTCTGAGCCTTGCTCGTTGCCTGGCCGTATGCTTGCGATGATTAGCAAGTCTAGGAATTTCCTACCGGCTACAACGAAAACTTTCTGATACAATATGCATAAACGTCGAGCTGAGACCACCACGTATCGTTAAAAATGTTGGAGTCTGGTACATTTTTGACTTAACGGCAGACGTCAACAAATCATATGAATCGAATTTAACTGAAAGAAAGCAAGCAGTCCTAACAATCTTGTTTTTCCAATGCCGTGGATTCGAACAGCTGCCAGTGTTAAACGGTGAAAAGTGAACGCAATTGAACTGACCAGGATTTAGTGTTGCTACATTAAATGTCATTGTCTTTCACCGTCGCATGTATCAAGCGGAAATTATTAACATAGAATATCTCGCAACAATGTTGCAGAATCAACCAACAGAATAATAATAATAAAAGTCTTTGCTCAGAAATTTAGCAAAGACTTCTATCTCGAAACACTGCTTGGGTGGAAATTTCTAGAGAAACTTTGTTAGCCAGTGATGCTGATAAAGCTCTTTGTTCCTCATGTCAGCAAGTTCTTCATAGTGGATTGCTTTGGCTTTTTCGCACTTTCTAAACTCATTAAATCATCTGGGATGGGAACTACTGGAGTTAGCATCTACTGAGAACAGAAAAAGGAACATTGGTTAAACACATGTGCAAGTTTTTTTTAATTGATTTTCCATCTCTATGGACTGTTCGTTAGTCAATATTTGGCCATGCGCATTAGGTTATAAGAAATTTCCACGAACTCGGTGCATTCTCGTGCTTGAATCGGTTACTGTTTCAAGGTCTCTGCAGCACTGACATTGAAAGGGGTATTTTAAAAACCAAGACCTAACTTTGAAACGCCGCTGGACGCAAGTTCATTATTTGTTAGCGAGCTTATGTAGCAGTCTTGGCAAAATCAGTCCAATGCGATTTATCAGAGCATTTCGCGAAAATCGTTGGCGGCGCGCAGTCAGTCCGTACCTCGATGGCATATACATCGTACATTCGAAGTTCTTCTGTTCGGCCACAAATGCGGCACTTGAAAAAAATTATGAATAAATGAAGCGTCTCTGTGGCTTGCCACGCCTTCACAGCGACAGTAGGTGCATCTATTGAACCGCTTTAATCTGTTTTGTCTTGGCGTCAAGGCAGTCGTTGCCTAGCAAGCAGTTACGCAAACCCATTTCAAACACTGGTATAGCGTACGTGCCTCGCATGCTGCCTCGTGCTCACGAGCTATTTTAGGCAGTTTAAGCCGGAGCTGATATCTGCGGTTGTCTGGCCGCAACATTGAGTTAATGGTTAAACTTGCCGATGTGTGATTCACTGAGCAGGTATCGGCACACGGTCCTTTGAAATTGTCTTGTCGTTGCCGTTGTCGGCTTGGTCGCCTGCTCAGTTTGCGCGCACGTCCTTGCAATTGTGCGGCATCAAGATGAGCTTTTGCAACGCGACAAATAAGCTTTTTTTGTGTTTGAGATGCAGTTGTTTGTCATGTGTCTATACCAGTGGTTATTAACCTTTGCAAACACGCCGAACCCTTACGTAGTTTTCCAAGCTTTCGTCGAACCCCATTTTTGCCCAATAGCCTACAGTATAACAGAAAGTAAAAATTGTTGTGATATATGCACGCTTTTAGTCATGTTTCGGATGACTTTCGTCGAACTCTAGGAGTTCGATCGAACCCAGGTTAAGAAACACTGGTGCATACAACGTTTGATTTCTATCCGCATCCATTTTATCTGTGCTGTTTTTATCTCGGGTCGTTTTGTTTCTCAGGACTGCTCATGCTTGTCGTTCATTCTGGACAATCTCCTCATCCCGGGCCAGAAGGACAGCGCAGCTTCAGATAAAGCGAACCCGAAGACCGAAGGAGCTCAGGTTGCTGGCAAAGTACGTCTGCTCGATTCAGGTCTCCCCACGGTTGTGGCCTTGAACCGACGCCTTTCGATGCTTCAATCCTGGCACGTTATTGAGTGCTTAGCGACGTAGCGTTCCTGGAGCATGTCAAATTAACGCGGTTTCTCTTTCCTGCGAAAACCAATTGAGTGCCTTGTTTCATTGGGCGGTCTTCCCTGACGCTTGTAAGACCAGTGTTTCGAATGCTATCGCAGAAAACACCATTTGTAGTCTGACCCGCTTTCGCCGTAAGTTCAAGTAATCATAAATATGCGATTACATCCGAGAAAAACTTTGGTTACAAAGAGATGAAGCAAATAAAATTCAGAAAATGAAGTACGCAATAATCAAAGAAATTGGCATATTTNCGTTATTTACTTNGTCCAAGCTACATCTTTGGTTTGAAGGGAGACGAAGACGAACCGTGGGATAGAGACTGTCCGTCTTTGGCACGGGTTTTCTTGGCATGTATGGCGTCCAGCCATGCCCAGTTAGCGCCCTCGTCGTTCTCTTCCACGGATCCACATGCTGTTTTAGTAAGCGAATTAAAATCTGCCCTGTCACGTGCGGTTCATGTTCCGGAATCAACGCAGAAGCATGTGCGTCTTCGCGCACTTTTGGACATCATCACGTGAGTACTACGTCATCTACTCCCGTAGTTTTTGCATAACAGGTAACGTTTCTGCTCAAGTAGTGTTTCCATGACGAGTGTGCAAAATTGTTGTTCAGCGCACAGTATGCNCTGCTTTGAATGGATTGCAATTTCAGCTAAGCTTGCCGTNCGTCACGAATGGTGGTTGCGCTTATGAGGCTGACTGTGATTGATTGGAAATCCTGGTATTTCCGCTTGAGCGCATCAGTGGAACGCGTTCTGTAATTTCGTTTGCAAACTAAGATCTTAGTTTCCTTGCGTCGCCTGTCTTCCTGTGAACAAACATCGTTAAAGCTTTTGTTGTCTCAGAACCATAATCGAATGCACCTCGAAGAGTCCCAATCAAAATCGCCGTCCCCTGACCCAGCCACAGGCGCCGGACCCGGTTTCTGAGCAAGGAAGTGGGCATTTAGCGCGTTTGATGATTCGCCGCGGGCTTGCCACCGACCTTGCCAAGGTTCCGCACTACATCGACCTCGGCTCGTCTGAAATGGCAACGACAGTCAACACGGCCCTGAGGCCACTCGAGGTATACTCCTGGGCAAGTTGTTTTGTATATAAGCACACTCGGATTTTCCCCGATCTGAGCCGTAGCTTTCTCGTTTGCGGTGATTTCTTGTTCTTTTATTTTTCATGGTCGTGTCAAATCGTGTGGCATCAATGTGTCTTGAAGGTGCTGACGCGTTGGAGTACTTCCGCTGCGACGGGGCCAGCGAAGGCGCAAAGCGGCACAAAGAAGGCGACCACCGGCCAAGAAACATCCTCGCAAGCGGCAGCCGACGAATCAGCAGCCGATGGAGCGGCTTCTCAAACAGCAGACGACGTATGTGCGATTCGTTAGTGCTTCTCTAAACAGAATTCGTCGCTGGTAATGTTAACAAAACCATGCCCTTGCTGACATTTATCCATACGTTTCATTAATCTATGGCGGTCAGCGTGCGCTACTTCGTCTTGCAAACGACAAGCGATGGCGAAAGGGCAAATAATGCTTTCTCTTTTTGAAGTAAAGCAAGCGCAAGTGTAGTTGCACTTTCGTGACAGACGTGGACCAGCGTTTTCGAAGCACTCGTGCATGTCGGAGGGAACCAGGGAAGCGGTGCAGTGGCTGATGACGACGCTCACAGCGCCGGGAACATGTCTGACGAGTTCATGGACGTGCTGCAAGAAGATGATCAAAGCCAGGAGTCGGATCTCCAGTATCTAGACGCCTGTAAGACGCAGCAGTGTCTGCTAGAACCCATTGTATAATGTGGTTTGAGTTACTACACCTAACGGCGGCGTGCGCCGGAGTTGGGCGGTTTGTTGCGGATCTTCCGCCCATCGATCTGACTCGGCACGCCTGAAACTGATGTCGTTGTTATCAGCATATGACTTTATCTAAACTCTGTCGAAATCAGTACGAATTTTCAACCCGCAAAAATATTTCCTCTACAATATACTTGGATGTGTTCAGCTGAAGAACAACCGTCCATCAGACAGGAGGACGTCTTTATGGACCCCTTGATCGGCGACATGGGGCGCGTGGTCGAAGTTCGCGGCACCAGGATTGTATCCGAAGAAGATGACGACCGGGACGACGACGCCCGGGATGACCATCACGACGACGGTGAGCGCAACAATGGAAAAAGGCGCCTTGCCCTAACGCATGTGTAGTGTTTGGGCGTCGCATTACCATAAGAAACCGGAACTGACGCCGCCCGGGTTCATTCTCTTCGGTCAATCGTGCCAAGCGATTGGTGCAGTTCAGATACGTGCGCTGTAATTAATTTTATTTGTCGCTGCAGTGGTTCCCACACTTTTTGAGCGCGACTCAAATCTGAATTTGGTGAACATCTCACGAGCAAAACCTCAAACACCGTGTGTTAATATGAAAAAATAATGATTGTATGAATGATTTTGGCAGTAAGCTGCTAAGTTCGATTTCAGTGTCAACAATCTACGCTACAGACAGACAAGCAGTGGTACTTGTTAACTTGTAAACCACGTTATCTTTCATTACGCAGCTGTTAAAACTCCCGGATGAAATGTGTGATGCAAATTCAGTCTATGATGAAAGAGATTGAAAGAACTTGAAAAGGAAAAAGGCAACATTGAAACTATACAACCCAGGTTTGGGTCTCCTCGGCACGACCCAGTTTTTGACCCTTCACTACGCTCGTCTGGGTCGCGACCGATACTTGTGGAACCACTGCTCTAATTTGAAGAAAATAAATGGCCAGTGCCTCTATGTCCTTTTGCATCACTCATAAAACAGTCCAGCTAGCTGAATGTGTTATTTTTCCAGATGATGGAAGTCATGCTGAAGACGAAGATATCGCAGATGACACCATCAATGGTGATGACAGCAGTGACGACAGTGATCAAGACGACGATGATGATGATGACGACGATCAAGATGTAAGAATACCCACTTTCATACAAGAAACTCCACACTACTTCGGATTTACAGTGTAGCTCTTGGTTCTCATGTTAAACCGAAATAGCCGTTATCTTGAGTAGATTCACTTTCGCTACGACGGGGACGCAGCGCGTTCCATAATTAATGTAGCTAGTCCGGATGAAACTGATTGAAATCCTGCAGTTTGCTGAGTGATAACGTTGCTAAGTGATAACGTTGCGGCATGGTTTACGGTTCAATGTATCACCAGGATGACGAAGATATTGAGGATGAAGGCTCAGAAATGGACAATCAAGAAATGGACGATGATGACATTGACGGTCAGTATACGATTGTGGCTTTTAGGTCTTTTCTATTCACCTTTCCAGTTACGGCCAATCTTCGTTTTCGGCTTCAAGTAAAACAGTAATTTGCATGCCGCTGAATGCAATCTAAGTTCGCCAGGCTTTTATGTAAACAGTAATTAAAGTGTTTTACACCGAAAAATTTATGTAAATAACGACAGTGTCAGAGGCCCCATGCTGCGTGTAAAATGGCGTTACAACGAAGATCTTTTTTCCACGGTTGACGCAGATTTTCGTCGTCTCAATCTTTGTGAGGTCCATACTGCTTGAAATTGTGAGATTTTCTACATTTATTTAGTGTGATTATTCCTAACGAAAAATACGCTTGCGACGCTGCATGCCTTGAACTGAACACGTCTAAAATGTTCGCATCTAACGCTTGCTAGGCGTTTTACAGATTTTTATGAAATCTTTCTTCTGGTCGTGACTAAAACCTTTTTCCCTCTGCGTAGAATCTTCCTACGAAGATCTGAACTACGATACATTTGTCTACGACCTCATGCACGGCGACCAACCTGACAACGACCTTTTCATCCATCTCGAGGATCTGTTTGGCGGTGAGGTGTCGCTTGCCGGGCGCGTTTCCTAGGCTTTATTTTCTCCCAAAACGGCCGACTTTTGCCTGAGTACGTGTGTTCCGTTGTTCTGCGGCGCGGAAGAAACGTTTGGTTCACGCAACTGATAAAAAGGAAAATTTAAAGTGACATCCCCGCCCACGCCAAACACAGATACATTTGAATTGATCAGTTACGGAGCTCTGCTTGACGATACTGCCGCATTTTGCGATACCAGAACCACAATAGCCAGGAACTCGGATCTCAAACAGTTGTGCGCAGCGTACAGTTGCAAATAGCCATGTCAGGCCGTATCGTTCTTTGCAAAACTTGCGCATATTCGTCTCAGGTGAGGAGAGCGTTATGAGGAATAAATAAATAATTAATAATGACACTGTCTATGGAAAGAAATCCTTTCTCAGCGTAGAATCAGACACTAAGATCTTACGGAGTACATGTTAGGCATCATCAGCTCTTATTCAAATACAGTAGAATAATTAATAATGAATATTATAATTAATAATGATAATTAATAATGAATAGACGTATTTTTAATCAACACTTTAATTGTTCATGCTGCTCCTCAGGAATGGCCGGAGCTTACTTTCGTGCAGACAGCAACTGTTGAAATCTTGCTTAAGGATTAACATTGTTCGTTATTTGTCCTACATCCATCCTTGCTTGCGTGTGGACCAACCATGTTAACTTTCAAACGCTATCGTCGATGGCAAACCGCTCACACACCGTACTTCTATTTGCGCAGCTGACTGCATTTATTTCCGAAACGTTTGATTTGGAGGCGGGGCTGCTTAAGCATGAGCACTGCTGGACGCCTTAACTTTTCCACTTTCTCGCAGCCAGAACTTAATTCGTTGCTGTTTCTGTTTTGCATAACCCGTTCCAGCGGAAAGCACCTTTTTTGATTTGTGTAAAACCACTCTATACCTTCTTGAATTGTAACTGTATTGGAACAGAAAGGAATGCAGCGTAATCGAGCATGAATCAAACGCTCTGATGGTTTCGCCAAAAATGCTTGTCCGAACAATCATTTCAAGAAATCTGCAGCGCAATTTAAGTCCCTGTAGCTGTCCGCCTTTGAACAATGGCTTCCCTTGTTTCCAAACTGGTGTTTCTTGCGGCGTTTCAGGTTTGCCCGGTGGGCGGTTGCAGCAGCATCTGTTCGCTATGAACGATGGTGGCGCCAGACGCATCGCACTGCCTGTGGTAGTTCACGGTGACGAGAGAGACAATGTCGACATAGGTAAGTTGGTGCTTAAGTTGGACACTGCACTGGCTACGGTTCGTTTGTGGCGCACGATCGTGACTAAACCTTTAAGTCTATTTCAGCAACTAAAAAAACGGCAAATCTCGACACCGCTTGTGGGTTTTGCCTCAGTGTTTTCCACGATTCGGCTCATACTTCTACAGCAGGTGATCGCCCGCCAAGCCCTCCCTGGCAAAATGCATTTACGCTTCGTAAAACCCGAACGCGAGCAATCCACTTTCTCGAATCGGCAACGCACGTCATCATGATTTCGCATGTTCTGCGCAGGTCGTTCGATCCCCCCAGCACCAGTCACTGTCGCCACTTGCCACCCGATGCTGGTCCGCCACGCGAACCACGCGCAGGTGACGGACAGCGCGGCCGCTTTGACAGCTCCTCGACCCCAAACTTACGCGTCGGTGGCCACATCAGGCCGTCCCGGTTCCGACGGCTGGAGCCATCGCGTTATGAGGAACGGCTTCGGCGCCGCGAATGCACCTCGCTCGCGCACGCAAGCCGAAGCGCCCAACCACACCATTCATCTCCATTATACCGGCAACGGGCAACCGCGGAACGCGCCCATAGTGCTGCAGAGGTGAGCCTCCGACACGCACTCCCGCCTTCTGACGCGCGGATTTGCGTTTCGCAGTAACCGCGCACTGTCAAGCGCGATTTTTGCATTCGGCGATTGCCAAAAGGCTTGTAGTTCGGCGGCCTTTCCCGCCATTCTTTACGCAACTTCAAGTTTTGGCACCGCGTAGTTCTTACTAGGTTCCCNCGTACAAGTAGTTTGCAACTTTCTTGTGATACAACAATGTAGGTATTTTCGTTGAACTGAAAAGCAGCGCGGTGTGAAAATCCAAAACTGTTTCAGCTGCAACACTCGCTGCCCGAACGAGCCGAGCGCGTTATGCATCTTCAAATGCGTGTCGAACTTTTGACAGGCTACTGGGACCGGCCGTTGCGCAAGACATACTCCAGCTGTCAAACTCGCTTTACAGCGAAGGAGGAGGAAGAGCACAGGTGGTTGTAAATGCTGACGAGCTGACGCACGCCTCTGATGACATCATTGAAGGAATGTTTTTGGTGAGCGTTGCATGCCATGCGTCGAAATATAGCCAGAAGTAGGGAATGATAACATGGTTACGTCGGTTCACAAAGAAAAAGGTTTGTGAAGGTGCGAACGCATTTCAGTTATGCTTTCAAAAAACCGCCAAGATCGTACATCAAATTTTCACGATGTACTCGGGCTTTTATCAAATTATCGTTGACGCATGTTGTGATTAACCAGCTCTTTGCTGCTTGCAATATATGTATGTTCTTTTTAGCGCATTTTCGAGGTGTTCTGGCCAAGTACGTTATTCGATCTGTCTATTTTGTGACAGGATAACATGTTTCCAAGCGGAATTCTGTCCCATCACTCGTCCGCCTCGGTCCCGGACAGCGTCCCATCGTCCCTGGCTAGATGGGTAGAAGAAAGTTGTGTGCTAGATTCACACAGCCTTTACCACTGCCTAGCCCGTAAGTAGTGTCTTGTTTGGAAATACTCCTCTGTTTGGCTGCTCCCGGGCGAGCGCTGTCCAAGAACGAAATAGTTTTATCCACACAACGCATTTTATTTGCTCTTAATTGAATAGACTGTTTGTTATTCTCGATGGTGTAATGACCTTTTCTCTCATAAAGGATCAATTCCGTCCGATGAAAATTTCAAACATAACACTAAGCATTGCGTTGGATGGACGGAGAAGCGCTTTGCGTAGCGTGAAACTATATTAAACACTAATAGTTTCAAATTAAAACGAGAATCGTTCATCTTTGAAAAAACTGTTGAACTGCTTATACTAAAGGGTAAGTACAGGCCATTCATCCTCCAATGCTTCAGTGACGGCGTGCGTTCCGCTTTGTTGCTCGGAAGTTTGAACCATAAATAGCTCTGCTATTGACCTTGGCCGAGTGGTCGATTGTCTGTTACTTTCAAGGCTGTTAGAACGTGCCCTGGCGGGGTTTTGCGAGGGTTGCGCCGGTGGTTTGTCTTTAAGTGCTTTTTATGTGCTCACAAGCGATCTCCAGCCCGGTGCCTGTTACCTGCGGAATTTCCGGTCGTTTAGCCGTAACGGGACTTGCTAGAAAACCTTCAGCGCTTTGTTACTCCTCTTCCACCGGTCTCGCAGACGAGCAAAGCCGCAGCCGAAAAAGGCGCCTCCGTGGCTATTTCGGTCATGCCGGTTGGCTCTGAGCCGCAATTGTCTCGTGTATTCATTTTGCTGTCCCGTGCCAGTTGCTTCGCGGCTTTGAATGTATCCACAAGTGCCATTGCAGCTTTCTTCGTTAAATTCTCTTTCGCTGTGCCACGTGATGGAAGTTTGCAGCCGTTGTCTGATTGTCATGCGAACACCGTTACTCATCGTGAACTTAGCACTCAGTTTAACGAAAGCGGTACGTTAACCACACGCCTCAACATGATGCTTTGAAGGCTTGACGCTAGTCTTGTTCAGCGGCCGTTATTGGCGATATCAGCAGATGGCTTTGCTCTTGCAGTTGTCAAGGACAAGGTTGTCGAGCACTTGATTGACATCCGTGATTGCGAGCTGGAAGAGCGGCGCGAAAGAAGAAAGAAGGAGAGAGAAGAAAAGCAGCGGGAGGAAGAAAAACGTAAAGAGAAAGAAGAAACAGAGAAGGAAAATGAGGCGAAGGAGCCCTCCAGCGAAGCTGTGACCAGTGCATCTTCGACCACTGCTGTCACCAGCGCCACCTCGTCAACAGAACAGGTGGCGTGGCTATGAGATTGTTATCATTAGAAACCAAACTTTTGATTTTTGTGCAACAGCACGGTGACCTTGCGAGGTCGTAGTCGCCACACACTTTCACGTTTTTGTTGTTAAATTTACTTCTTTCAAATTTGCAACTCAACGGAGTTTTTGACGCGTTAATCACCTGATGTGCACCAAGCTGCAGTTAACTGCATCTTCATCATATTATAGCGAAGTGTAACCTGTTGCGGTAAATTGTGCTTAGGAACCATGCAAATGTTTATCATTACTGTAAGTTTGATCGAAGCTGAAGAACGCGATGATATCCAACCAAGGAAAGGCGCTCTTATTACACTTGCTGGTTCTCTGTATTGTACCTTATTACACCAAAAAGCAACAGTTGTGTTTCTGTGTTTCTAACGAAGTTTTAGTGATTGACAACATGCATTACCAAGAACAGTATTTGTTCCATGAAATCTTGATGTTTTGGAAATCGTGGACTGGCAATCTGTGCAGTCTAGAGGTCGACTGAACTGCCAACTTGTCTCTGTTATTCGTTTTAGTTGCTGACACCAGCTGGTAACACTCCGAACATCGCTACCCCATCAAATACTCCAGTAGCCACCAGGCCAGACTCTCCTACAGCAAGTACGGGTAAGTTACCGCTCGTCTATTTGCGCAAATCGCAGTACAGCTAAAACGTTTTTGACGCGGGATGTGCACTATTAGCCCAGCGCTTCATCAGGGTGCGATGAAGGTAAGACACGTTGGTGAGCCTTCTGCAACCAAGGTCGGGACGGTATCTGTCGCCAGTGACAATGAGGTAGTAGGTTATGCAGTCTTTGCCGGGACGTGAATTTGTTCCTTCGGCCGCGGAGTTACTGTGTAACCTCCTGCCTTTGTCACTCGCGCGCACTCTCTTCACGTTCAACAATGTAATGAAGTGCGCGTTGCTAGCATTTGACACCGCTCATCGGGCGATTATTTTTCCCTGCAACGATAAAAGAGCAGTCAACACGTATTAACGATTTTGCCTCAGTTCGATCGAATAAAGCTTTTCTCCTTTTGTCACGGTGCTGCGATGACCTCTACTTGAGGTAGTGGATTCTGTAGTTCGAGCGTGGTTTAGCTGTGGCGCGCTTGTTGGGGATAACTGCATAGTCTACCATCTCGTTAGAGCATCGCACTGTCCAACTGTGAAAAGAACGCCAGACTTGGTATGAGAACTGCGGAAGTGCTGTAAGGCGGTCATACCCCAGATAGCGCGCATGCGCGTCGGAGAAAGTGAGGGGTAGTTTTTGTATGCTTTTGCTGAAATCAAATTTGCCGCACAAAAGTGTCCATTGCTCTGCATTGTTTCTGTAACGCATGCACGCCGAAGCTCCACAGTGCGCTGTTTGATAGATTTTACCATGACATGCAAGATCCTGGAACGTGGAAAGTTTCAGCCAGCTAGTTTTTGCCTCTAACTTGTCGTTCATCATGTCTTCTTCGCGACGTGACACGAATACCTTGGTTGTGTGTTTCATAGATTCGGCGGTCAGCGTGCGAGTGTTCAGCTAGCGAATGCCCTTCTCCCTGTGCATATAGCGCGCACGGGTTTGAGGTAGTAGGTTATGTTGTGCAGTTTATACGCATGCTGGAGATACAACATGACCTACTTGCCTCCTTCTTGCGAGCGCACCAAACAACGGAGGCAAAGAACAACTGCATTCATATTGCGGCGATTGCGGACGCACAAATCCTGCCTCTTGCGGTTTTCCAGTTAAATTCGCGGTTGAAAAAAAGTAGACTTGAAGTTACTCTGTGAAATCGCAATTTAGATTTTCTGGCTCGTAAAAGCAATGTAGTGACTGGTATCTAAGCAGCTCTCCTTGTTAAAGTTTGTAGGAAACCGTACCTGCGTTTCGTCGAAAGTGGATTTACATATTGTAAGAACACTGAAAAAAGGTTGTAATAAAGCAAACGGTCGTAGTCGTTAGTCTCCCACGTAGAAACCCGGATCACGTTCATTGCGTCAAAGCAGAGTTGTGGCCCAAGGTAACGCTGATCGAGGACTTGTTTGCTTGCTCGACTTAATACTAGGCTGTAACCACAGCGACACAGTTGAATTTTAGATGTAGTTGCGCTGGAACGTCTGTCTTCAACTGCTTGTTGAAATACGCTGGTTGCCTCCGCCTGAGGTAGTAGGTTATATCAGTTTTTCGTGCTACAACCCGGAGTTAACTGACTAACCTACTAGCTTGCTGGAGACGACTGCTATCGTCGGTCGCGCTCATCGTTCCAGGGTGGTCGGCTGCGATTGCTTTGCGAGGTAGTGGGTTATGCAGTTTCGCAGCGCAACGTATTGCTGCCCGTGGAGATAACTGCATGACGTACTGGCTCCAAGGCGCGCAAGCTTCTTCAGCGCTGTGGTTCCGATGAGCTCTTTTTGTGAAGCCAGCCAGTTGAGCGAAGGGATGTTAGTGCCAGCTGGCGTTCAAGCGAAATAATCGACGCGTTAGTTTCAGTTCAGCTAGTTGGTGGAAAAAAATGTACTTACACCAGTTCGGTAACATAAAATTTTTATTGTAGCGTAAAATTACTTCTAAAGCCGATGCAAACATGTAGTATCTCCACATTTCTTTAAAAATCCTTGGGAGCTTTGCGTTTGCATAGTTGACCAACCAAGCGTATTCTGTCACCGCCTGTCCTTCGCATCAGTTCGATTATTTCTCCTGGCATTAAATCGTTGCCGTGTTATTATGACGTGGCGCAGGGGCCGAGAGGGCGCCGGCGATCAACGCGCTCCAGCAAGCTAGCTCCTCACTGCTGGCAGTCAGCGGACAGTTAGAAGGGCTCAGTTTCACTCTCCAGCAAGCCAGGGGGACGAACGCCGGCGAAGACACCACTGACGTGATCACGACCGGCGCCGCGACGCCCTCGATGGAAAGCGTAGCTGTTGAATCGGAAAGTAGGTGTCAGGTTGCTTAAAGGTGCGATGTCCCATCTTAGTCGGGTTTCACTGCGTGTTGTCCTATTTGTGTCCGGTCATAGAGGTAGAAGCCGATGTAAGCTGCATTTAAACTGATAAGGCATAACAAACAGATGCATTGAAAATCCGTGTTTACGCCAGACCGTGAGACAGTGGTGCCAAGGCTTTTAAATGTTTGCGCCGTCTTTGCCCAAATAGTTTTTGTTTTGCGTGGTGTAACTTCCGTACTTAACGAGGCTGTCCACGCAGATGCTCCGACAGCCGAGGACTCTGCTGTGGTCACCCCCACCGGTGTAGAACAGCCGCTCGACGCACAAGGTATGGCGTATGTAGTGCCGCTGACGATAAATTGCATTTCGTCGCTGATACTGAACAGTCGGTTGAATCCGTGGAGTTTGTTCTTGAAAAAAGGTCGTCCTGCCTACCATGTTCTGTCGAATCTTGTTCACTTTATTCTGTCCACTGCGAATTCTTGTTCCACTGTTTCTTCCGCTTGCTTATAATCGCCGTTGCGTGCAGGTGTGTCTGATCAGGCCTCAGCTGCCGCGGCGATCCCCAGCGCGGAAACAGTCAACCAGGCCGAAGTTGCCATGGAAACTAATGAGGTCGAACCTGCCATCGATCAGGACCAGCCGTCAGAGCTTGCAGCGGAAGGTAAGATTAGCGCATTTAATAACCATTCAGGCCTTCTTGAAGCGTGCACACGTGTGGAACCGTAGTTGGTACGGGCATCTGTTTTTGCTTGAATGAAATTCAGTTAAATCAGTCATTGGTTGTGCTGTTCATTTCAAGCGATTGCGCCTTCATGCGTTAAGATAAACCCTGGACAAATAACTCTGCCCTTAGCCTTCCCTTAAATTTCATAAGGGCCGTCCTCGGGCTGGTTGCGGCCCGTGAAGTTAATTCTTCCGGCCCGTGGCACTGTTCCGTAAATGTGCTAAATACAATGATACAATCCACTACTGCTTATCCGCACTCAGAATACCAACATTCAAATAACCGGATGGAATCCCGTCAGAAGGCAGCGCTGAACGCCGGGCATTGTTTCTTATCCCCATTCGGTTTTCAATGACTGCATTGTATTGAACAAAGTGATATCCGGCCCAAGATCGTCAGTTCTCGCACTGACCTGACCCTTTGTGAACAAATTTGGTGATGTCTCCTACAGAGGAAGTGGGAGAGGTTTGATGTTTTGTGCAGAACGCTCTGATTTACGCTACTCATTGTGTTTGGAAGGTACAACTGAACCTGAATCCGAGGTCGATGCTGCAACATCGGAACCAGCACCTTCCGCGCCGGAAAACCCACCTTCCGGGAGCGAAGGCGGGCAGATAATGGAAGGAGTCGATCCATCCTTTTTGGCTGCTCTACCAGCCGACATCAGACAGGAAGTGATCAGGTACTCTCAATCCTCTGGATGTTTTGCGTCTTTAGGCATGCTAAGACCAATGAGCAGTGTTCAACCGGAGTGCTTGCATCGGCATTCCAGGTGAAAGCACTGCTGTGGCTTCCTGTTGTTTTTTCCCCATGGTTTGAATTGTATTACGCAACAAACGCTAAGCACAATCGAAATGCTGGCTTATCAATTCATTTCACTGTCATTTGTGAAAAACCCGTCACTGGCGTCATACTGCTTGCTAAAGTTTAAAACGTAGTCTTCATCGTGAAGTCGATGAAGAAGGTCTGGACACATTTCGAATTTTCTTAATTTGGTTTCATAATCGTAGGGAAAGATCTCATAGTGTTGTAAAACTGCTCTTCAACCTTTTTTGTTATGGTGCACCCTTAAAGACGTTTTGTCGAACTCATGCACCCCCATTTACTTAACGGTAAACCGAGGTGAAAAGCGAAATGTAAATCATCCTGCAAAGAGACTATTACACTACAATATCACATAAGAATGTGCAAAGTCTTGGTTAAATCCTGAAAGTCATTGGTTGGTTAATGGTTCAATATTGCTAACAGAAAGTTTTTGTAAAAAGTACTTGTTTAGTGTGACAAGTTTGTGATGCATCCTTGTGAACCCTTTCGTAGTGGTGCACCCCACGTATATTTCGGTGCACACCGGTTGAAGAACGCTGTTGTAAAAGAAGATGCAAGCCGTTCGTTAAAATTTCCATGTAAGCCAGACATTTAAAGCCTGTGGAGAAGATTATCTTGCCCTGCAATCAGTTATGTGCTCTAAAATAGACTGAAGAATCTTGCTGGTGTTTTTGAGATTTCCAACGCAGTATTTAATGCCTCGAAAACACATTTCCTGTATGCAAGAGAGAGCACTGTTGAAGCACCATTTGTTTTGCAGAGAACAGTTGTCGCGGAGCACACAAAGAGCCAGCGGCGCTTCTTCGTCTGGTCAGCAAGCAACCAGTGGCGTCAGCCCAGAATTTCTCGCCGCTCTCCCCCCCAACATTCAGGAAGAAGTTCTGGAGCAGGAACGCAGAGAAAGAGTGAGTGCCTGATCCATGCCTGTGCTTTGCTCGACCTTCCCATGCATTTGCTCACCATCCCTTTGAACCATTGCAGGCCCGCAATGCGGCGCAACCAGCGGTTGACGATAGCATGGACCCGTCGACGTTCATACAAACCCTGCCCGCCGAGCTGCGACAGTCTGTTCTGTCCGACATGGACGAATCCATGGTGGCCGTCCTGTCGGAAGAGCTCGCCGCCGAAGCGCAGAGTCTGCGCGGCGACGCAGAGGAGAGACACAGACGCTTTTTGCAGGTGCTGTGTTAATNATTTTGCGTGGACACCGACCGATTGCTTAGAGGGTTCAGTTGCTTGACGCGAAAAGCGGAAATCTATACGACAGCGGTCATCGTGGTTAACTCGAATAAAAACAAGTAATATTGGTATTGATCAAAGCCTGATAGTGTCGTGAACTTCACATACATTTAAAAAATCATTTAGGCTCGGTGATTCCAATGCTGTGCATTTCGCAATATACATGCAGCTTTGAGTTAGTTCCAGTGTGGTAGCNAAACCGTTTCCAGCTTTACAAACGATATTGTTCTGAAGCTTTACTTTTTCACAGGAGCGCTTGCTCACACACGGCCTCTTCAGGCAAGGAGCGACACGAATCCGGCACAGAACCCCAGGCAACCCGCCACCCAACGCTTGGGCCAGCATGGGTGAGTTCTCTCGCGGCATGAGGCGGCGGCACACCTTCACCAGCGGTGGGAACCGGTTGCCGGCCACCCTCTCCCAACTGCCTGCGTCCCGACAAATCCTAGACCACGACGCCTTGGCCTGTCTCATGCTGCTGCTCTTTGTCGAGGAGGCGCGCCTGAATACCAACTGCCTGCACCGCGTCTTCCGCAACCTCTGCTACCACCACCCGACCCGCGACTGGATGGTCTCGACCCTCATGTCGATTCTGCAGCGTTCCGGCGAAGAAAGGGCGAGCCTTGCGCTGGAAACCTGCATGGAGGTGACGCCAAGCGCGACTCCGCCCAAGCTGCAGAAGCAGTTCCCGAAAAAGGCCAGCGGCGCCGTTGGCGTGTGGTCCACCGGCGACGCGAGCCCCGTGACAAGCGCCGGGCGCAATACTTCGTGGATGTCAATTCGTCTTGAAGCAGCCCTTGGGTCACGTGCCAGCATTTTTCAGGTGAAATACTGCTTTGGTGTCGGGTCACTTTTTCGAAGTATATCTTCCATACGGTTAAAAATACTGCTTTTTTTCTTGCCGGCCTCTTAACTGCTTAATGGGCCTGGTAAACGCCAGAGTAACCCGGGGAATGTTCCCCTGTGAGGTGCGTGAAAATGCTGTGGGTTCATTCGGTGAAGCACTGGATCGTTGTTCTTAACGGGGTTGAGGGGTCGGAGGTAAAACGTCCGACCTTTCCAAAATTTTCGAATCCTTCGCACAACGTGTATAAAGTTTGGCTGTCAACAATTTTGTAGCAACATGGGATCAATGGAAGTCGTGGTTCACAGCAAGAATTCTCTGTTTTCATGAAAGTTTGAAAAGAAATTGTACAATTTCAACAGTAATCCCCAACTTAGGAGTGTGATGCAAAGATGATTCAATTGGACTTTTTCCGGAGTCGAACAAAAAAATTTGACACCGACTCCTAGTGTTGTTAGGATTCCGAATCCACCCAAAAAGCTCCGACTCCGCAACCCTGGTTATTAGCACTTTTAGTAGACAGATATGAGTAAACACTATCGTCAAAAGGTCGTGTTTGTGTTGGACGTTACTGCAAGCGAGTTATTTTGAATAGGTGGCATGTAGCGCCTACCACCGAAGCTAGTAACGTGATTTCAAATCCCGGCCGGGTCATGCCGCAGACTTGAGAAACAGTACTTGCGGTACAATGGTATAGAGCCTTAGTGACTTCGTGCTGGAAAGCGACACCTGTCCACCCTCGTGCTCAGCGCTAATGAATAGGTGCAAGAGAAAGCTCCCGTTTACAGATCCCAAAGTCAAGCGGATAACATTGTGATGTTTGTGCACAGGTGGACAAGCCTTTGGGGACTCCTCACCGACGAACTCACAAAGAAACCCAGTCGAATCCCGATTCTCCGTCCAAACATGTCTTCATCCACCCGCAAGCATCGCCCATCGTGAGCAGGCACGCAATTGAAGCGCTGATCGTCCTGTCCAAGATCTTCCCGCAGTACTTCATTACATCGCAGAAGACTGGTCTGGTGAAGCGGCCCGCCGAAAGTAGTGCGTGCTGTTTTTGAATTGAAAATGTGATAACTGGATGTCGCGATCAGTGCTTTGACCGTTTCGATTTTAACGCGTGCTGGCTTACTAATATTGCATTTTGCCATGGAAATCCTCCACATGGTGTCAAAAGTGTTGAGAATTTGAATGGAAACTCCGAAATGTGACTCGTAATGAATGGTGTCGTGAAGCACTGGCCGATTGCTTTCTGTTTGGCCAGGTCGCATTTCGCAAAAAGCCGAAACCGATTTCTGGGAGATTTTGCTGAAGCTCGATTCATCCTCCGGCCACAAGAAGAAACTCTCCGCCAAGCATTTACATTCGCAGGAAGGTGCGACTGAATAAGATTATTTGACCTGACGAACATTGCTTTCTAGATCAATGGCTCTTGTCCATGGGCGTCGGAAGAATTTTTCCAGGGGCGGCACTAAGGGATTTTTCCAAAATTTTTCTAGAGGAGGCCAAAAGTGGTAAGTTATTTTTTCCCACTCGAAACTAAGAAAACAACCTCTTTTTGCTGAAATTTTCAAAATCCAAGGGGGGAAAGCCTCTTGGCCCCTCCTTCCGGCGCCCATGGCTGTGTCTTATCTCTTCGTAGAGCAGTTGGTCAAGCTCAGGCGAAAACTCGAACTATTAAGCTGCTTCTCAAGTTCGTTACCCACTAGTTGTAGTAAAAGCTGTCTCACGTCAGGATCTCAAACGACTCGTTTCTAGAACTGTTGGACAATTGGGAAAAAGAGACGACTCAGTCTGGAGCTTAATTTTTTTGCAGAAGATAATTCCGCGGCGAATAAAACGACGTCTGAAACATCCGAATTTGACCTGGGCCGGACTTGTCTCGGCGCCTTGATGAGGATGCTCGCCCACCCTGTGGTGAAGCGCAGTCAGCAGTTGACTGACCGGATGCTGAGGCTGCTTGCCCAGATCTCTCGCAACATCACGTCGCAAACCACCGGCACCAACAACAAGAGTGAGGAAAACAAAATCGCCGACAACAGCGCGTCGCTCGCCGCCCAGCCCAGTTCTTCGGGCGCTGATGAAGCATCCGGTGCTCAAGCAGCGAACGCGGGAGAATCAAGGTTGGGTTTGCTGTTCTTAGATATTCCCAGCTGTTGCAGTCATTGCAAATGCTTCTTTTGAATTGTTATCTTTTCCTGTGTAATCTTTCTGAAGTTGTCAACAGCAGTGACTTCGCGCTGGAAAGCGACAAGTCCGTTTTCTGACCACTCGAATGTGGACGCTGACCGCGTCACTGCTTATTTCCAACGCTGCTTTGGAGCAAAGCGGACAGTTTCAGTAGCGCTTACCATCGTGTATTTCCGCAGTGACGACAAGAAAGAATCGGAAGACCAGTCCTGCTCGGTGACCGCGACCATGGGCGCACAGGCCGGCACCAGCAACACGAGCACTGTGGGGAGGTCAAATTTCACGTCGATGACCAGCACCACCGCGTCGTCGCACTCCCTCGGCTCGATCACCACCATCTCGGAAACGCCAGCCGGCGGCAGTCAGCAGAAAAAACCTGGCGCGGTTGACATGGAAACCGAACTGTCGGTGGCCGTGGGAGTTCTGACGAGTCACGCGTGCTCGGAAGAGGGGTTGGAGGACGCCACCACGTTGCTGTTGCAGTTGTCCAAAGCATCGTCCAACATACGGTTGCACATCATTCAGCTGTCGTTCGAAGGTACTCGCATTTTTCCGGATAATCGGAAAGATTTCGTTGGAAATTTAGTGAAAGACTGAAAAACTGCATTGCTCATTGCACAAACTTTACAGGCGCCCGCAAACTTGGAGTCCTACTCGCTGGGCAGATAAAGGTGTTGCTGAACGAGATAACTCAATACAACAAGGCGAATGCGGACAGCTCGACTTCAACCAGCGCTCCGACGCGAGGTGTCATGACCAACAGGCAAGTGCGCCTCACTAGAGATATTCAGTTGCTTCGGGGCTGGTGTCGTTGGGTTTGACGATTCTTCGCACGTGTTTTCAACAAGTGTTTGCAGCGTGTTTTGTGACTTGCTTCCAAATCAGTCTGTGCATGACAGGTTCGATTCCACGCTGAGCGTCGTCTTGTCGGCGAAAGACAAGTTCAAAAAGATCGGCCGTGAATTGCAGCTTCCGTCCATGCAAGTCCTGACCAACAAAACCTCACATCAGGCGAGTTCTCTTTCGCAAGTGTTAGCAAAATGCGTTATCAAGGAGATAAGGCTCGTTAGTTTGAAACGGAATGCCGTCCCGCTAAAATTACGCTGGACGGTAGGAGTATTAAACTTCCGGTAAAGGAATTTCAAAACGATCTGTTGTTTTATCTGGCCACAACCTAACGGTTTTTCCTCTGCAGGCCTTCTTTCTTCGAATCCTGAAGGTCATCTTGCAGTTGCAACAGGCTTACAAGGGCAGGCCAATGCTTCCGATTTCACAACCGCGAGGTCTGCATTACCGAAACTGGCGAGCAGGTGCGAAGGTTTCGCTGCATCGCTAGGGTTTTTTTAATGTTAGCGTAGATGGTGATACGGCCCGCGGGCCACATGCGGCCCGCGAGAACTCAGTTGCAGAAAATGTTGCAAAAGCCCGACTTCGGATAATTACTTGTCCTTTCAGAA
>JGI24158J21664_10000619_pt1 | contig 34196 bp, 26 predicted proteins | sample Ectturendosymbi3_FD_21664 | JGI IMG/M metagenome (IMG submission 21664)
CGATATTAACGTGTGAACGATTGAACATGATGACTAGCGTACGCGAAGAGAGATTGCGAGCATGATCTCTATTGTTGCTTGCTGCCACGGTGCGAAGTTTTGCGCACATGCCGCTCGGGATTTCCGATCGCAACAGTGATATAGCTATTGATTTCCTCGTGTTTGTAGATAATTCAAAAGTTGACTTCTATAAACATTTCTATAAAAACGTTTTTGTCCATTTTTCATCAAGGTAAGCTTAGGAACATCTCAGCGAGCTTCAATTGTCAGATCAATGTTAACAAACGTTTGTCAGGTTTAGAGGAAATTGCAATTAACATTTCCAGCAAATAAACAACCAAACCATTTATGTGATAATTAAATCATTAACGCCCAGCTTCTGTAAATCTTTGTCTTTAGCAACTGCCTTCGTTGTAGTGCATACGCAAAGATGTAAGAGAGCAGGGCGGATCCAACGGGGGCGTGATCGCCTCCCCTGAAACCTACGAAAGTAACTTTATTCACCATGATTTTTCACAATTCGGAAAAAAGCATTGGCGATACAAGGCAATTTTGCCGTCCATTGCTTTGTCACAGCAGTGCTGTGAAATATACTTCACCTTCCTTGCAGTAGTGAAACCGCAATGATACTTGACTACCAAATTTTATTGAAATCCCCCCCCCTAAACTTACTAACTGGATCCGCCACTGTAAGAGACACATCCTGCTGTTCAAGCAAGGTGATTTGTTGATACGTTCATACAATCACAGGTGTACGTGAAGACTTTTGTCGAAGAGGGTGCCCACTCGTTTTCACGCCTTTTCTGAAAAATTTGCAAACTGTCCCGATTTTTATTCTCCTTGTTACAAATGTTTTTCGTGGGAAGTGAGTGTGAAAAATTCATAAAAAACGGAGATTTTTTACATTTTGTAAATAATAAAGTGAAGAGGAAAAAAATCAATTCCGAACTGCGATATTACGCAAAACCGGCGGTTTCTCTGTGATAGCAACAGAGATAGGATTTTTGCGAAGATTTCACGGCTTAACACGTCGTGACATAGTGCGCAGCTGCAAATTTGTAAAGGACTGAATATAGAACCACATCTCCGTATACAGAGGCCTAGCTACACCCTACGATGGTTCAGCCACGAGAACAAAATGCCCCACGAAAGCTTGGCGAGGCTAGTTCTGGTAACTACACCCACGGAGAAGAGACAGAGAGGCCTATCAAGAACAAGGTGGCGTGATTAGGTCTCCAATCTGGCTTGGTCGCGCCTTGGTGTGACACCAGCAGACCTTTCAGTGGTTGTTTAAAACCGTGAGCAACGTCATACGTGCTTGCGCTATCTGAATATTTGAGCAGAACCAGCAGTGTAGATAACGATGTGAAGATTCAAAGACTCGAGCGTTGCGCCTTTGCATTGCAGGATGTGGATGACGCTACGATCGAGAGATCGAATTTGGAAACAAAGGTCGAAAACCTCCAAGAAGCTCTCCAGGTCGCCCAGCAAGTCCACGAAGCTGTGAGTAACAAATAGCATTGGCATTTTTTAAACAATGTGCTGAAAAGAAAGAAAACATTGATATTTTGAAAAACAGTAGAAATGAAATGTCAGGAAATAGTTGATCCGATGTCTTCACGTAACAAAACACCGTTAAACCATTTTTAAGAAGTCTTTAAAATATCAACAATAGAATAAATGGATATAAGCATTTCTGCTGCTAGTAGAGATGGAGAACGAGGCTGATAAATACAAACTGCAGGAAATGGAGAACCTGCGCAACCAGATACAACCGGATGGAGCACCGATCCTCACAGCAGAGCAACCATCGATTCTTCCGGATTTGAACGATGCCATCGCCAATGTTCGCAGACAATACGAGACTTTCAACGCAAAGTCGCTTGAGGATCTTGATAATTACTACAAGGAGAAGGTGAAAATACGTTGCGACAACACAGGCTGAGCGTTGCCAAAATATTAAAAGTTGATTGCAAAGAAAATCTTTGGAAATCAGGCCGGCAGTGCTAAGAAAAAACAGAAAAATGTAAAAATTCCATTTCAAATTCCACAATGGCTCTTTTCGACGAATTTGAATGTGAACCAGCGTGAGATTGCTTCCAGAGAGTTACTTTGCACCACATTTTTCAACCAGGCCAAAAATATTCCTTCTAATATGTTGTATTAGTGGTTCGTAACCTTTTTTCTACCACGCCTCCCTTAAGTAACTGTTCTTTGTGTCAAGACCCCCTGACTTTAAATAAGTTGTAAAAGCAAATGTATTTATTGGTAAATTTAATGATGAAACTGTCCATGTTGTAGAGCGCGTAAGCCCCCCCTGGAAACTTATTGACGTCCCCTGGGGGGAGCGCCCCTGGTTAAAACCACTGTGTTATCTACATATCGTCACTACAAATTGGCTGGAAATGTCATGCCTAATGTGTTGTTGTCTGTTTCAGAAGATGCCATGGGCACTAAATATCGAGTTTCATAAACAANCAGCAGTCCATCTGTCACCTTTCATTGTTAANTTATTTTTGTTGATGTCTTGTTGGAAACATGACGTTGCTTTCCCAACGTTANTACCAAGATTTATTTTCATCGCATTTAAAAAAATCAATATATCACCAATGAACATGAACATAAGCGTTTGTGAAAAAAAAAGTCTTTACAGGACATTGTGTATTTTCGTAAACAAAAGCATACAGCACATCATTTCGGGTAAAACCTTTTCTCGCAAAACCAGGGAATGCTGGGTTTCACGTCAGAAAAATTTTGATTCTTTCCAGATATTTGTCAAAGTTACTGAAACACTGAAGTAACTATTCATAACCTTCATTTTCTGCTTCAATGATTTTGATCAAGTTGGGAAAAGTTGCGCTTGCGCAAAGTTTAGAGGTCACTGAAATGTGACATATTGTGATTCTGTTGCTTTCCCATTGATAGTGCAGGAAGCTACAGTTTGACAACTGACTTGGAACATCACATTTTCGTGTTGTTTCAGACATACGTACACATAATGCAAACTCCCAGTGTAATTGTCATATCGCTCTTGCCCACTTGTATTTTGGGGAAATGGTTCTGCGCATGATTTTTTCCAGCTGCCATAGGCAATAGCCATCACTGAAGGCATCCAACAATGCGTTTTTTCATGTATCCTTATTTAGACAAAGAGTGCATAACACCCGCTTTGTTAAAGTAAACTGACGATAAAGCCGGGCTACTGTTGTTCTAGCCTTGGTTACTCCGGTTTTGTAATATCAGAAGTAAAAGACTTGCCATTAAGTTGTTAATAAAGCTCTATAAGAGCTCTTGTGCGATTGCAAGGAACTCATAATAGCATGGTAAAAAAATGTTTTTAAAATTTCACTGACGACATTGATTCAATATCGAGATTGACTCGTGATTCTTACAAACAGGTTGAGAGCTTGGCTAAACAGCTTAAAGCAACTCAGGAAGAAATTAAAGACCTTCGAGTTGACAACGCTGAGAAGAGGAAGATTATACACCAGCTGGAGCTGGAATTGGAAGCTTTGCGCGGCAAGGTAGGTCTTCTGTATTTTTTTTTATGAAATAAATCCGACTTTGATAAATTACAAAAGATTTTGAATCGCTGATTAAAAAATTAAATTGGTTCTTAACGATTTTCATAAAAATGTTATTGTTTTGCTGGTCTCATTCTCGTTGCTCCATAAATAAAGAAGACAATGGTTGAAGATTTTTTCAATTCTTAAGAGAGTGACAAAACAAATTTCAATGTCTATTGCTTGCATAAGTATGTTACAAAATCAACTGTTCTGCTCCTGAGGCTTGATGAAGATATAATTCAACAGTGTTTTGCTTGCTGTTCCAGGTTCAAGCTGTTCTAGCATGCAGTACCATACCATGACAAATGTTGATTGGTGAATGCTGTAGCAGCACATCCTTGTGCGTCAATTTAAAACGCTGGTCTGCATAACCCTTAGCATATTTTGCCAAATATTTTGATACAATTGAATCAAAATATTTTTTCCTATGCTCGTCGCATTGCTTTACTTGCACAAGCGCTCTGCGGCCATATAGTGGCCAAACTTCATCGTGTCCATAGTGTACAAGTTTGATCGTATTGTCCTACTTCGCCATTCGATCTGTGGTCATAATTTGTAAGAATGAGCTCGTGTGTTGGACATAATCTGTGTCAACACTGCGCTGTACCCCTGAGGCCTTCCAAAATGATTGTGTCAGAAACCTTGTGGGAGTAGAAGTGTAAGACTTACTTCAAATCATACAAGCAGTGCATCAGCAGGATTCGATTATCACAAAAAATGACTTGCAGCATTCGTTGATTACAAAATATTTATCAACACTTAATGATTTGATATTGCTGACTTGTAAACAGCAAACGTATCTTCCCCATAGGTTTCAAGTGATTTCGTCATTATCGTTGAAAATCCCGTGACCAGAAGTTATTTTATATTTGTTGAAGGCCACCCAAAATTTGCTCACTAGCCATGATTGGAATGACGACCTGACCTACTTTCTAAAATACTGTACGAATTTATATGAATAATTACCAGACTCAATATAACGCCAATGCACCTTCTTAGTCTTTTTGATGTTCCAAATTCGGGAGGCGTCAGTAAAATCATTCACATGACAGACTACGACTAAAACAACATGCTTATTCACCTGCAGTATGTGGCACTCTGTTGCAATTACACTCTTGCTGCATCTTTCTCAAGAAAGTGCTTTCACTGGGTAATGTTTGCAGAACGACGCTTTGGAAAGGTCGCTCGGGAACATGAACGATCGACTGGCCAACGAAACTGCCCAGAACGAGGAGCTTATCAAGCAAATGCACGAAGAGCTGGATCATACCAAAGAGGTTTGACATCAAATTTATTTCAGCTGTTCCACCTTTATGCAGTAAATGTCTTCTTTCACATAAATACCTTCTTTGACATTTGTCTGTGCCTAGCGTACAGTCACCATAACCTGCAAGAAATCTCAAGTTGCATAACGGCGTTTAAATGTCATATTAAGACATTACTGTTTTTTTCAAGAACGAGTCATCATACCCAAGGGCTTAAGGATGGGGGAAGGGGGGAATAGTTCCCCAGGCGCCAAATCAATATGGGGGCGCCGAATCCGCCGAAATGTCCCAACAATGTCACCAGTATTTCCTTCAACTGCACATTTGCTTCTGAAAGACCTTGGCTTCGAACATGGGAGCGACAAACCTTTTTCTTAACCCGGGCGCCATCTAACATCGCTACGCCCTTGATCGTACCTCTTGGAATTCTGAATTTGATAAACTGAATAGTTCCGTTTTCGGATGAAATGTCTGGATTTTTCACTAACTGCAAATGTTGGATAATGGACAATGTAATCACACACTTTCATCTTTTTCAGGACTTGGGTCAATACTTGAAAAAGTACCAGAATCTGAACAGCTTGAACATGAGTTTGCAGCAGGAAATTTCAATTTACCAGAAAGTTCTCAGCGGAGAGGAGGCGAGGTAGCGATGTTTGGAGCACAATTATATTTACCTATTTTCCATTTTGTTGATTGAGACAAAAACATTTTTTTCCATCTGTGTCTGTCATCTGTTCTTCACTTTAACGTTAAAAAATGGATGTTGAAGTACCTTTGTTTCGTTTTTCGTCGATTAATGTTTAGGTGGCAAGTGTGTAACAAAAAGTTTTAACCTTATTTCTGCTCACTGAGTAAGGCCATTGCTCTACTTCTGCAACATAATCAAACAGAGGAATCTTGTGCTTTTTGTGTTAAGCACTCCCTAACATTTTGTGCGTTTCGTGAATCCGTATTTCGAGTTCTCGTTCCCATGGCAAAGGTCATTGTTCTTACAGGATCTCAGAGCTCGACACAAGCATCAACACCACGGCAAAGGTTGCATCTGTAGGTTCTCGTAGCCGGGCTTCATCCATGTCGAGTTCGTCGTCGTCGTCACGTGAATCATCACCAGAAAGAAAAACAGACCAAGTTGTGGAAGAGATGTTGCAAGAAAAGACCCAGGAGAAGGAACCCCCGAAGGAACAAGCAGCGGCAAAGGAACCATCCACGGTATGAAGTCGGCCGCGGGAACTGACAAGAACTGTCAAAAACGAAATTTATGGTTCATCATAGCTTTTAAGTGTGGTCAATACTGTATTATTAGCATTTTGTTGTCTTGCAAACACTTATCAGAAGCTGTTACAAAGCTTGAAACAATATTAAGTAATTGATTTCAACAAAAATGCCGCTTAGAATTTGTTCCACTTGTGCAAATGATGCATTCAATTTTTTTGGAACATGATGTTGAAAGCCCTTTTGACAATTTCGTGCAAACTAAAAAATCAAACCCATCTTCTGCCATGCGTCTTTTGCTGCTGGCCGAAATGCTGCTATATGGGCTGAAATTATTTCTTTGTGATTTCACAAAGCGTTTTGGAAAAGGCATAAAGTGCTTTGCTAACGACCAGGTAAATACGGCCGGTCGCTTTTTTCGCTGTTTCAAGCAAATCGTTCTCCCGGTTGTCGGAAGCTGTTTCACTTTTCATTCTGAGAGCTTGATAAACTTTTCACGATTTTAAATTGTTTAGCTTCTTTAATTTTAATGATTGCAAGTTGCGTTTGAATAGAAGCCATCGAGCAGATAACGTATGCATTTATTCAAAATCTTTATCGGTGCAAACATAGTAGCATCATGTTGAGCAGTGTTATTGGAATCGTTTAAAATCATGTTTTCACTATTGCAAGCCACCCACACGCTACTTTAACGCCTGCACGAGCCTCTTGAGTGGCTGAGACGTTTTCAATGATAACTCACCAAACTGTAGTGCTAGAGAGCTAAGCGAATCATCAAAGGATGTGGAACGTCTTCTGGTTTTGAATTTTCAAAATTGGGCCCTTTTCAATTTGAACTGTTGTGGGGTTGCGTGACCTCGCGGAATGGTCTCGATGACATCATCGGGACTTATGAAATATTGCAAGTGCCAAGTTACTCGTTTTTGAATTAACTTTGCGAAAATGCGCTTGGTTTGAGGCCTTGATTGGCCCTCTAACGTAATCAGTTGGCAAATTTGGGCCGAAAATCGGAATTTTTTGGAAATCTTGAACACCATTGCAGTGGCCCAAGATGCCGATTTTCGGCTATAACTTGCCGACCATGATGGGGGGCCAGTCAAGGCCGTTTTCGTTTAGTTTATTCTAGAAAATATGGTAAATTGGCACTTGAAGATTTTTCATAGGTACCTATGATGTCATCGGGACCAACTCGTGATGTCACGCTACCCCACACAAATTCAAAGCTCAAAAGTGCCCAATATTTTAAAAGTCGAAACTAGAAAACTTTCTGCATCCTTTAATGCTTCGATTAGCTCCCCAGCATCACCGGTTGCTGAGTTACGACTGAAAATGTCCGAACAACTTAAGTGATTCACGCGGGTGTTAAAGAGGCTTTACCGTAATTGTACACGTGCACTGTTCTATCAATGTTTTTCGTAATCAAACATAAGTAATTCTACTCTTTCGAATCTTGTAGCTTTCACAACGCTGTGTATCAAAGCTGCTCTTTTACAAGCGTGTTACAAAATACAAGCAAATGTAAAACAAGAAAATTTGAGAAGGTCTCATTCGTTTGCGATTTTTCTGTTAAAGCATACGACACAGAAACTGCAAAATGTATTTCCTGGTAAAACGTTTTTAAAACTTACCGACAACCGGGACGACACAACGACCAATTCAAAATTGCCTTCTTGTAACTATAGAGATAAAGTCAAAAATTTGCTCACAGAATTCGTAGACTTCATTTGAGCTCAGTGGATGAAAGACGAGGCAGTTGTGATTTCTAGCTTCTTGCAAACATAGACTTTGACTATTTTGGAGTTTGACTTTAGTATGAATATACACGTTACACGGGCTAGAAAACTAGTGGGGCGTGCAAGTTGTTCCAACACTCGGTGACATGTATCTGTGGACGAAACTGTGCAACGTTTGAAACAATCAGTTGACCTTGTAGAAAGAAAAAATTTCGTAAATTTTAAACGAAAACGACGCTTCATTACGTCAGTAAACAACCTTGAAGTTAGACGCTTTTTAAGCAAAACGCTAGTTGTTGCTTACTGTGAAATGAGGAAATGAATACGGCATATCTGATAAAAGATTAAAATCAAACTGTTGATTAATTGGCTGTCGCAAATAGCTAAAGATGTCTATCGGTTTCTAATATTTTGCGAACACAACCATGGCAAACACTGCGAGTCAGGCAATCCATCTCGGTAAGCTGTTACACTTCAGTCACAGGATTCACTGACAACATCTGGTTCACGTTCGTCGGCCGAGCAAAGTGATCGGTCGCGAAGCAGTTCAATGTCGTCTCAATCCTCTTCTAGTCAAGGTTCAGAAACTTTCAGCCACGAGGCTCTAGCACGCGAAAAACTTCCTGAATCACAGCATGCAAATTCACCAGAACAAAACGACCAAGCCCATGACGCGCTGCTTGAAGATGAAACACAAGAATATTTTAGCCAGGATAAAGCTGTTGACGAACTGAGAAGTTCGCCAAAGGTTAGAACCGATTACATGTCTTCGTCGTCGAGCGAAGATGAGCACGCCAACCGTAGAAGTCAGCTTGAAAACGTCTTGCCAAGAGCGACTACTTTACCCATGAATCAGGTTTATGGCAACATGCACGGCATTTTGTCATTGCAGTGTTCAATGGAATCAATACAATTTGAACCTATTGTTTTCATGAGAAAACGCTTTTCACAGCATGACATGCGAAGCTTGAAATCAAGGAATAATTAATTTATGTTGCATGCAATCACTGGTGATTGACAGATCGACTACTGTTACTCCAAGAAACACAAACGACATGTCCAAAAGGGCTCTAAGTTGGAGGTTTAGGATTATAGTTGTCACTTATATGAAAGTTTTGTTAATTTCTATTATACTTTTGATTCAAAAACAATTTCAACAGGTTTATCCGTAATAGAAAGATATTTCAAATGCATTCTACCAAACAACAGCGAGTTAGCGATTTCGAAACAACAGGATAGAGTTATTATATTCGTTTCACCTCAAGCCTTTGTCACAATTCATCTGCAAGAAAGAGAACGTACTGACAAAAACCTATATATATTTACAATTCAACGGCGTTGACAAAATAAAAACACGACGATTTAAGCTATTTGTTAACCTCGTTTTTTTGTATTTCAATTTCACACCACCTCTCTCTTTCGGTTTCCCTTCAACAGCCTATTTCCTCCAGACCCTTAGACCAGTCATAAAAACACGTCACGCGACAATGACATCATGATAAAAACTATTTGTTAAACTGTAAATGGTATCTGATCAATGTCGATAAAATGTTCATGAGCTTGACGCCAAATATCTGGGGATTTTGCGGCTTCGTAGTAAAACACCGTTATTTTAATAGCAAGCGGCAGCGCGTCAATGCATCTGATGCATGTTAATAAAGTTGTCAAAGGCGACAGAGGATAAATGGAAAATTGAAACTTTTTCATGAGATCATTGACCAACAGAATTGTCTGTCACTTGCGTTTTCACACTTGTACCAGGCGTCAGTTACAACTGCACAGATTTGCAAAACAGCGACAAGCTTTTTGCAAATACTCATTTTAATCCCAAAGCAAATTTTCTGAAGTATCGCTTGCAAGTATAGATCCATGATAGAAATTTTATGGGAAAACTTTAAAGTTGAAGAATTGCGCAAAATCTTTGAAGCATTACCAGGACGAGCCTTTGAAACAATGAAACACTTGCTCTGTCACTTACGTCGCATTTTTTGTGAAGGGTGTCATTTCCGTCAGTTGGAAAGTGAAAGGTGGTACAGTTCGTCCAGCGAATCCCTTCTCTCCTACAAGCGATGCCGAAGCTCTTCACAAAGCTATGAAAGGATTTGGTAAAATATTCGTTAATCAGACAAGTTTGGATGTTTGCAAACAAAACGGATTGGCACTTATCTGACATATTCAATTTTTGTCTTGAAAATCTGTTTGCTTGAATTTTTGAACGTTCTGTTTCCACGTAGCTAATATTGCATGTAGATTCTCCAAGCCACCGTGGGAATAACAGTCAGTTGTCAAAACGTCAAGTTGTTTCTGAGCAGTTTTCATGTACGGCAAGATACATGGCATGGACCTTTCGTAACTCGAGAAGCGTTTGTCTCCTGCATGAGAGACCTACTTTCAAATGAAAAACAATCCATTGTTTTTATTGAAAAAGTTTTAACAACATTTTGAACTGATGCATTAGAAATTTGCAAAAGGCGATGCCTTAGCAGTAAATAAAAGTTTCTGATCGTGACAGGTTCCAGTTGTGACTGATTTAACCTGCTGTGGCTTAAACGCTTTGGTGCGGCTACCCCGTCTTCTGTTGCGCTGCGCATTACAACAACAATGCAGGCATGAAAAATTACAGGCAATTTGCATCTGCATCGTGTCAATTGCTGGCATTGATTAGGTGTAACCTCAAAAAAGTAACTTATCTGCGTCTGAAGCTATGTTCACATTTGTCATTATTTTGCATTTTACAATAAATCTTTGTTATTTCCTGACTTTACTCGGAATCTTTAAAACTGGCAATAAATCTAACACCGCAGTTGAAGTAAGTTTCAGCAAATATTACCATCTATGTTCCAAGTTATTGGTTTTTATAATGCAGATAAAAACTGTCTGGATTATAGTGAAAAGAACTGCCAAATCAAAGCCAAATTGTTTGGTTGAAAGCATTTCATAAACGGCGTCCCGTGAAAGCTATGAAATACCACATGCTTGTATTAGGTGTATTTCTAAAGGCATTAATGGTGGTTCATCAATTGCACGTTTACTCGCAACAACTTTTTAGGCAAGTTACATTGCGTAATTTTCCGTTTCATGTTACATCTTGTGTCTATTTTGCGTCGTTCAGAGCTTTGAGCCACTCCTCTGTGATAAATTGCAAGTTTGCTGATGCTTAACGTTAATTTCAAGTTTGCAAAAGCAGCTGGACGCATCGCAATATCAAAAAAGTAGCTTGGAAAACACAAGCGTACAAAACAGAGCGCTTGGAGGGATCGCCCCTAGCGCTACAAACGTGAAAATCAAAGGGATCATGTCAGTCCTTATGAGATTTCAAGAACGGAATCGTGCTTTTAGGAAAAAAGATGAGAGCAGAATTTTAAGAACAGTGAGGAGCTTATGCTGGTAGTGATATTCCGGTTACAAAAAATGGGAGACTTTTTCCTGTTTTTACTCTTATTCCTATTTTAAGAAAATATTTACAAAATTTCAATGAATATTTAGATGATCGACATGCAAATTGCTTGTACGATTTCATAAATGCGGATTGCTTGTACGGTTTGACACAATTTCAAGAAAAATAGTTTCCGCCCATCTTGCAAACCTTCCAGCACAACTAACTTGCCCGTGTCCTGTGCAGTGTTTTGTGCAAAGAGGTGTTTTTACGTTTGACTTTTTTCACTTCTTTCGTTCTTTACAGGCACAGACGAAGGGACCATAATCGACATTCTGAGCAAACGTACGAAAGCGCAAAGACATGCAATTGCCCAAACATATCAGCAAAAATACAACGCTGTGAGTGTGCATTACGCATGGGAAGCGAGAATATTAACTTTGTTGGCAACTATAGAAGCAAGTAATGGCAGCTGAGTTTGGGTATTAAAAATAATTCTGTCTCCTTTAGAACCTTGTGAAAGATTTGGAAAAAGAACTTGATGGAGATCTGAAGACAACTGTTCTTCATTTAATGTGGAAGAAAAGTGAACTGGATGCCCAAGCCATCCGTAAAGCAATCAAAGGCCTTGGGACGGACGAAGCAGTCCTCATAGAGATTTTATGTACTCAGACAAGCCGGGAGATTCGAGACATAAAGCAGGATTACACACGGAGTTAGTTTTTTTTATTTTGTTTTATTTGTGTCAAAATGTTTTACGATTCTTGTGTGTATAGAGACGAATGTTATTAGATGAATAGAGGTATCGTGCTTGCTGAGGGACCTTTATCATTATTCTACAAACAAAAATGCGAGATGATTTTGTTCTTTAAAAACAACAACGTAGGAGCTTATTCCCTGACAATCGGATAAAGTTACTCTTTGATTGAGCAAAGAGTTCATTTTGATGAATATTTCTTCAATTTTGCAAATTATTTATGAAACTACTTCGTCTCATTAAAACAACTGCTTTGAAAAGTTTTTGCCGGACGAGATTTGGACACCGACATAGAGAAGGAAACGAGTGGAGCTTTCAAGAAATTCTTGCTAGCTATTCTGAAGGCAAACAGACCTCCAGACAGCGGCACAGTTGTATCGAACCTGGCAGAGCAAGACGCGAAGGTGAGCTGCAACAAGCATGGCAAAGATTTTTGGCATGCTGAACGATGTTTATAAAGCGCACAAAGCAATGCGACGGCTGTATTGTCGGGTGGCCAGGGCTTGACAAGTTAGACAAAGTCCGTGCAAATGATATGGTACTTGTGGCAATATACCTGCCTGGCTGATGGTTTCTAAAAGCCTTTCCCAAATGAGTGGAAATGCAGATGCAAAAGCTGTAACTGCTTGTAGCTGTCTTGGTTAGCCATGTCCTAGGAGACACTGTTTTAACGACGAAGTAAATGTGGTTCATGTCTGTGAAGAGTTATCAACAACGAAACCAGCAAGTCTCTCTTATACATCCACTGGGTGAGCGGGCACATGTTGTGTGTACGTGTGTGAGTATGCCTGTGATTACGTGTGTGCGTGTGTTTGTGATAGCGTGTGTGTGGAAGGGTTAAAATCTTCCCTGAGTTATTAATACACAGCAGGAGGAACCGCCTCAGAGTTAGTGATCAAGTTGTAGTACGCTGTCTTGCTTTATTTTTCATTGCCTTGTCTGTGGCCAGAGCAGAAGCAAATGGGCTTCATTTCAGTAAATATTTGAAACGTACGTTCGGTTTGAAGTTTCTTATGTTTCATCAAGTCAGCAAACTTCCGTATAGCATTTAATAAAAGTTTTACTGTGAGTATTTTAGTGATTGTGCATTTTACAGACCCTCTTCGACATAGGAGTGAAAAACTGGACGCCAGACAATCCAGTATTTCTGCAAATATTCACCCAACGCAGTTTCCAACATCTCTGGTTTCTCTTCAAACAATGTTGGGTTAAACTGACCAAGGACGACTTGCTACAAGCCATTGACAAGGATGTCAAAGGAGATTTGAAACGAGGATTAAAAACACTCGGTAACAGTCGGCGTTATTGCATGTATTGTTTTTACTCTTGATTGTGATGTGCACATCACAAGTAGATATGAATCCTTTAGATAAAGAGAATGCGATGACAATCCGAACTCATTCTTAGACGGCTTGCCTGCGAGCAGGGCCGTACCGAGGTTAGATGGGGACCGGAGAAAGAAAAAAATTTGGCGCCACCTGGGAGAAAATGCACTGAATTGAAGAAAGTACTTGCGACATTATTGGGACCTTTTGGCGCCCCCCAGTGATTCGGCGCCTGGGGCATTGTGCCCTCCTTTCCCCCTCGGTTCGCCCCTGCCTGCAAGTCGACATATTAACGAACTTGACGTTTGCAGAGCTAACGAACAATGGCGCATTTCAGCCTCTTTTGAGATTTATTGCTTATTTTTTTGCTTCGTGCAGTTTTGTTTTCGACATGCATCCCTCCCGTCTACTACGCCATCCAGACAAACCAAACCATGGCAGTAAGTACAAGATTCCATTTTACTTCATTCCTCCGTTTGGCCCTGATTTACGTTGTATTAGCACAGCTTTCTTCAAGGATCGCTAGAGCAGTTTTTTTTCAAGGAAAGTGTTAGGTACCCGATATGAACCTGTCGGGACCCGATTTCTCTGATTTTAGGGACCCGATTTTCTCTGATTCTGTGGACCGGATGACAATTTTCTCTGAGTCTAGGGACCCGATTTTCAATTCTAGGGACCCGAATCGGGTCCCTAAAACACACTGAAAAAACCCTGCGGCTAGAGCCACCTGAGTGGCTTTCACGCAAATGCGGTCATAAACCGCCAACCGACTGCTTAGGTGAGTCAATGAAAATATCATAAGATCCGGATTTTCTTGTACTTTCGTTTAAAAACTTAGATTCCTTCGGATACGAAATATTTGGGAAATTGTGACGTCACGCGTTGTTCCTAGTGGCGTTATTGGGATCTGCTAAACATTTCAAATGCTAATTTGCCGTTTTTCAAAGGACGGAACTCAAAAAACACATTTAAAATTTAAAAGCGTCCTATCATTGCCCATTTTGCATACAACCCAGCTATCAGCAACATCCCTCAGCTGTACGCAATGTTAATAAGTCAAATGTATAGGCATACATTGGAATGCACGTATTCAGAATTACAAGAGAAAAATCGGTTGAAGTCTGGCAGTAAATACTGCGTTGTATGCTAAATACTTATTTATATATGTGCATATATATATATATATGTGTGTGAAATGCTATTCGTGATCTGTAATTTTTCACCTCTTTTGTCGATCAGCAAAGTGCATTTATCAATTGCTGCTTTGTATTTTCATTTGATTACAGGGCAAAGGAACTGAAGAGAAACAGCTAATCTACATCTTGACAACTCGAAGTGAGATTGATTTAATTGACATCAAAGAGGAATTCCAAAAACTTTACAAAGTTGATCTCAAAACGAGAATTGAGGTTATTCACGTTTCTTCATTTTATGTAAAACGTTTGCCAACACTTGCAATTATATGATGACAAACATAGCTGCAAAAATTCCTGTTACTCGGTTTTTAATTTAAACCATGTATACATATTCAATTTTCAAAACAATGAACTTGAAATTACAATATGCTTCCCTCCATCGATGCAAACGCTAAATATTTGAAAAATTGTAAACTTGTACTTTGTTTTTAATGCAATGGCATCTTATGATTTCTAATGAAACATTAACAGTTTTGTGACTAAATGCTTGATGAATTTTATTGATGCATTTTTATTTTATTATCTCACTGTTGATGTTGAAGCACACTTTTTCACAATCGCAAAACATTTAAAATCCATTTGTTTTCACAGAACGAGACATCAGGTGATTTCAAGAAGATCCTGCTTGCAATAGTGAACTAAAAGCTGGGATAACAGACGTTGACTCTAATCACAGACAAAACTATCCTTCCATAAATTTCCAGCAACTGAAGCACGGAGTGTGGACTCGTAGATGCAAACAAATGTTCCATAAATTACACTTCTGATACTTGCATGTTTTGTAGTTTGTAGATTGAAAAACATTTTCAGTGGTAAATTTCTTGCCAATAATATTTGAAAGCTATGACAGACAGGCCTGTATATTTTCCAATGCTTTCTGTGGCAACAGCGCAATTACCTTTGCTTTGAACGCTTTCCATTACACACTTCATTTAAACATCAGTGCTTTTGCAGCAGTGCCGCAAACTGTATATTGCTTTTGCTGCTTTTCATGCATATAACAGCATTTATTACACTAACGTTTTATTACAGGTGCTAACGATAGAGCAAAATTTAGAAGTTTTACAAATTGTTTTTTGAAAGAATGATTTGAACGCAATCATGGACATTTCAAGCAAGTGTTTCTATCGTTAGCAAGGTTTCGTTGATTCTGTAAGTGAAGCGCGTAACGTGAGACAACCAAACATACAGGTTAGGGCTTAGGCAGTTTACAGAAAAAATAGGCAAACGGTTGAGGTCAGTCATACTGTAATTGGAAAGGAAACCTGATTCTTCTGATTTAAAAGCCATTTCAAAATTTGTGAGCGTTTCCAGCCGCTAGCGGAAGACAAAAATTCTGGCTCATCAAATTTCACAATATGCTCAGAATCCTCCTTGGTGTGCTTCGGACTCTGGGTACTTTTTGTTTCATTTTTAACTGTTAAGATAGTTTCCCTGAGTCTGTTCAACACATGTATCTTCGCAGGAGCACGTCAGCATATATGATGATCCCTGAACGGTGTAAAAGACGGTATGGCTCCTTGTATGGAAAGTTAACTTAGTTAACTTCATAAGGTTCCACAACGTTTTTTAAACATTTCAAAGATCATCAGAAACGCTGACATGTTCGTAAAGTGACACGTGCATTGGTCAGACTCAGAGCAACATTTTAAAAGTTTAAACGAACACAAAGAATTACCTAAACGCTGAAGAGAACGCACCAAGCAGCATTCTAGGTATACTGGGAAATTTGATGAAGAACAATTTTTGTCTTCCCTTAAGCGACATTGGTCCCCGATCATGATCAACATATACTGATTGCATCCAGATTGTTGTATATATTGAACCACCTCCGATTCATGTTCTGAAGTTCGGTGCTTTGCTCCCTTGATCTTGCTGAGAGTGGCAGCATATCCCTGATAGAATTTCGCTCAAATAATCAGTTTTTTGTTTTGTATCTGATGATACCAGAACTTTTCAGTCATATCTAAAATATCGTTGCACGTCCGCACAAAACGAAACGGGCTTGTAAAATTAAAATCTTAGGAAGTGACCCCGAGCCAAACAGTTGATGAGAAACGTTTAAAGTTTTGCGGTTAAAGCTGAATAAATAATAAAAGCACATATGCATAGTCTAATTTGCAATTGACACATGTACCACATGCTTAAATTCAAAACTAATGCGTTCTGCAGACATGAATATTTTGTCTGAGCATTCCATTAGCCAATTTTTTCTTCCACTTCAAGAAGCTGCATTTTGTATGCTATCTGTTTTTGCGCACTTTAATTGTTTTTGCCATTTTTCACAATTGTAGCAAAGCTTTGTACGTATTTTAGAATTTCGCCATCGCTTATTTCGCACTGTATTGCACTTGCCATCGTAAATATACGCCATATCGAATAAAATGTATTCTGTACTGTACAATGCAACCGCGTTGCTTTAAAAAGGCTTGCAGACGAGAAAGCTGCTCATTATCGTCTCGGGTTACAGAATGAAACGAAAACAGCAGCGACTTTCAATGAATTACAAGCTTCAACTTCCGCAATTGTTTTGGTAACTGCAGCTGTGGCGTACAGCGGTTGTGAAAACGTCAGCATTAAATCTATAGGGTTGGAAAACTCTCTGTAGCTTCCTACCAAAAACAGTATCTGCTTTTGCAAAATATTTGTTGCATACATTGTGCCGTCAATCACGTTTAACTCCCTATGGCGCGGTTACGATAGATGGAAATAATCCCGGAAACATACAGAATGCTCTATTCATGCAATGCAAAGAAGTTCATTTTTGGTTTTGTTGACGATTAACTACATATCCATAACAGGCAACATAGCAACCTTACTTACTGACACATGTCGTTGCAACCGCTTCGAATTTGAGATTACTCACAGAAAGGAAAACACAAACTTTTGGCAGGAAATATTCCGATATTTACTCCATGATGCTGCAAAACAGCATTTAACCATTGTGTTATAGGAGTTGTTCAGACTGACAAATTATTTTAACCGTTTACCTCGAGGGTATTGACGAAGAGAACAATTTCAAATTCTGCGTTTTGTTTCGAATCTTTGCTATTTCCTCTCCTTTACACGATTATTCAAAGTGACTTCAGTAACATGCACAGACGAATAACACAAATGGAAGCACGTGTGGATCATAAAGTTTTCAAAACCAACATTCCAAACGCAAGCCACAGATGAGTTCTTTCAATCAATCGCACCCAGTGCATTCATCAATGCAGAAAACTTTCTGTATAATGCAAAAGGCTCACTTTGCGCTGGTATGTTTGAGAAACAAAAATTAGTTGGTTTGTTTAATCATTCCAAATTGCCAAAGACGGCAGAGCCGAAATTACCACTGACTTATCTGTACAATAGCAGCAGTCTGCGATAAAACCAAAGGACACAAGAAAAAAACATAAACAAATAAAACATCGACAACACGAATGTGGAAAACGCAACTGACATGCGAAACAACGACCGACAATAACGTGCGCACGCGCGAGAAATGATAAGGCACTACCCGGGGTGTAGTGGGGTGGGAACGCGTGCGAACGGCGTTCCCACACCTTTTTGCACTAGTGACCCAGTGACGCACGCAGAAAATTTTCATGGGGAGGAGGTTCATTCAGGAGCATATGGTGGTCATTTGTCTTTGGTGTGAGCTGTTTGTGACGTCACAATTTGACGTCATATTCATGTTTCCCAATCAATGTTCTGGTGAAGTTTGTTGACACAATCTGCATATTATTCTACACGCACTCTCCTTATCCTATGTATCGTTGCACTCATAGACGGCGGAACCGGGGGGTCGCATGGGCCTAGGCCCCTCCACTTTTATTTCTGTGGGGGCATGACCCGCCCACTTTTAAATTTCGAATTTTGCCTAAATAAGTTTAAGTAACACAGTTAGTATTGGGTCCACTTGAGTCCATTGTAAATGTAAATCGTTTAACGAAAAAGATGTTGCAGAAAATTGGTCTGTTTGTCAATATTATTTGATATATATTATATAATTTGGCAATGCATGTGAAAGGATTTCGTCATTGTTTGGCAGAATACACCGTGCACAGTCTGTCACCCTGCTATGGCTTGCTTACCGCATTGATGGTGTTGAGCAGTGTTGCCAGATGCTGTAATGCAACACATTTTTTAATGGTGTTCGGAGGATTTTTTCCAGGGGAGGTACGAGTTGGGGGCCAAAGTGATGAAATTTGGTTTTTACCACTCGGAACTATGAAAACAACCTTTTTGCTGAAATTTTCAAATTTCTGCCACCCCTTCCGACACCCATGCTTGTGTGGAGGAAAATGTTCGTGCCACACCATTATAAAATTGGAGTAGGCCTAATTTCAACCGTTTCAACACCATTGTAAATAGTGAACTTTTGCTGAATCTTATACGCAAATGAAATATTTGACATATCGATTTAAATTGTGTTTTTGTTTTTGCACTGGCAACACTATACAGCTGTATTTATTTCTACATTGGCAACACAACTGGCATCCTTACACAAAACTTTCTAGTTGCTACATATGCTTCGTCTTGTCTTTGCATTCCGGTATCTAATGCATTTGTAGAATGGGTATTCAGTGATGTTACCTGTGTGTTTAAGATGTTGGATTGAATGTGTTTAAGACAGGTATCAATGCTGTGCAATTTTTGCCTAGTTTTAAGCTGTTCTTGGTGTTTTTAACAGTCCAGTGGCGACTCCAGCACACGGGCTCCTCCGGCTTAACTTCTGGTCTAGCATGTGTTGGAATTTCTATCACAAATTAAGATCCCAAACTTGAGGGATAGCCTACGTCAAGGGTGAGGGGATCTTTGAATCCTAACATTTCGGGCAAAACGGATCAAGTGTGTTTGGGGCAAAACGGCTTTTTCTGGCATCAACACGAATTGCGTGAAAGTTTTAAAAAGCAGGTTTAAGGCCAGTGGTGTACAAGGCGGGGTTGCATGTGGTGCAAGCGCACCCTAAAACTTTTAAATTGGTGAAAAGCCGGGAAAAATCCCTTAAAATCTGGGCAAAATGTGTGAAAACCTTGGCAAAATCGCTTTATGTGCTTTGATTTTACAAAAGTGGCGCCTGAAATCAAAGTACAGACGTTTCTTTTGTTTTTGGAGGTCATGTTTTTTAGTATTTTTTCGGGCAAGTTAAAGGGAAATTTGGGCACGTTTGGGGAAAATTAGGACAAAAATGGTGCTTGAAGTGCTTTGATTTGAAAAATTGCCCCCAAAATGAAATGAATTGCAGCCGTTATTTTTGTTTTTTTGAGGTCATTTTCTTTGGAGTTTTTTTCGGGTACGTTTGGGGAAATTTGGGAAAAATCCTTCGCATCCCCAAAATTTTGTTTGCTCGTACACCTATGTTTAAGGCTATGGGCTTTCAGGGCTTGCACTGATTGCAAAAGGTAGGGTCTAGTAAAGCGCCATTTACAGCCAAATTGATGTAGGTAGGTGCGTTCAACAGGTGACTAGCACTCATATGACACTTTACCGAACCCTTTTTCCCAAGCCGTGGTACTGGTACCAACACAAGAAGACAATAAAACCTAAAACAGTCCACACGCTAAATTAGGTAAAAACTATCAGGTTTCGAACCGAAAATGCAACTATACAGTTTTTTTTAAAGAAATGTACTACGTTAATAATGGTGATCTGTTTTGCCCCTCACAAAAACAATCAAAAGGTTGTAGAAGAACAAGCGGTTTGTCGTGGCCACAAACGTTTTAATAAAACCAACATGTGAAGATTTCTCTCATCAATTTGAAAGTTTCAGCAGTTTGCACGGTTTAACAGTAATGTCATAAAGTTTCGTGACGTCAGACTGAGGCCTGTTTCAGAAAAAGGTGGTATACGAACAAAAGGATAAAAAATGCCTTAGAAATGCCAACATTTAAAACTATCTCCCAAGTTTTGGCAATTCCAGCATACAGTATTATGAAATTTTCGACCAGATGGCCTCTCTCAAGATAAATCTTGTAAGGAGAAAATTAACCAGTAGGACAAGGAAAAATTCAAATAAGACTTTTCTTTATAAGTGATTACATTAGAACACAAAATGTCATCTTCATTCTTTGAAAGTCTCTGCAATTGTCAAAATGGTTGTGGAATGTGTTGAAATTTACGGGGGGCATCTGCCCCAAATGTCCCCTGCCTTGGTTGCACGCCTGTTCGGTCTCATCCATTAGAGCCCGAGCTACCCTATTCAATTAAGTACTTTTCAAAACATAATTCATATCGGACTGAATGCTTTTTGAAGCAGTAGATTTGTATAGAACAGGATTGGTCAAACTGCGGCTCGCGAGCCGCATGCAGCTCTTCGAAGCTTTGTATGCAGCACTTTGAGATTTCCGCAGAAATATACATTTGTTTTGCATTTTTTATTTCTATTGCAAAGTGTAGAAATATTGTAAAATGGTGCTGTGGTACCCAGGACCGGCGCTAGGTGGTTGGGGCTCCCAAAATACAACACTTTATATTTAAAACATAGTATTTATGACTTTATATAAACAAAAACATCGATTTATTTTAACAAATGCTTATAAAAGAATTTTCTACAGTATCAACACAACCTAGAAAGCAGACAGACAAGCATTTGCTATGTTTCAAGTTAGGAAAATGACTTTTTCCAAGTTTGCAGAAATGCAAATGTTATTGTCAACTCTGTCATATCTAACGTTTTAGAAATTTCACTTTCAATAGATATCATTGCCAGATTTGTTAGTTTTTCATCAGACATAGTTGATCTGTGAAATGTTTTGATTAGCCTCAACTTGCTGAAGCTCGGTTCAGCAGTCTTGCGTACAGCAGTGATCGGCAGATTTTCGTTAGAATGGCCCCGAGCGCCCTTACCATGGGCCAGAGGCGTAAAGACGGGGGGCAAGGAGGCACAATTCCCGGACGAAGAATCACTGCGGGGTTCGCGAAATGACTGCGGAAGACGAAAAAAGTCCCAACAATGTCACAAGTACTTTCTTAAATGCAATAGCCTACATTGGTTCCGAAAGACCTTAGGTTCGGACATAGGGGCACCAAACTACTGTAGCTTCTTGTCCCGGGGCAGAGATTTTTCCAAGGGGGCAACGTCGACATTTTGCTTATACTTTTGCAATTCAAACTGACGTTCACAAAGCGCTTTGCCCTGTGTACACAAAAATATTTTCCTCCATTTTACGGCAATAGTCACAAAAAATGCACTTTGTAGGCAGCAATAGCCAGGTATATTGCAATAAGTTACAAAATAGACTATATCCAAATCTTTCAAGCAGGGTATTTCTTTACAAAGAAGCAAATTGCCATGGACTTTAACAAAACAACAATTATGTCTTTATTTTACCTATCAAGACTTGCCAACATCAATTGGAAACAAGAGCTGCAAACGTCTAAGATCTCGTCCAAAGCACTCAAACACCCTTTCAATAAAACTTTGCTTGTCTTTACTGACTTTTTCACGGTGATAACGGTCATCCACATAAACCGGATAACCGTTCAGTTTCACACTAACAATGGATTTTTCAAACTTATCATGCTTCTTTTTACACAGTAGGCTGTGTAAGTACGTGGCTATCCGCTATCAGAACTCACTGTCTCCATGCATTACTTGCGTTCATCATTACTTGCGTTTGCGTTCAACACTCGCATGCCGCAAAATGCCTACTACCGTAACTTGAAGTGAACACGTGAAGATTCGTTGCCATGTTGTTGTTACGAAATAAAGTCCAACAGTAAAACAATCTGCACGCAAGTTTCGCAACTTGCCCCTGCAGTGCAGACCAGCGTTGGCACTGCTGCTATTTTTTCACCAGATCTGTTTTTTTTCTGTATTATCTGGGGTTCTGGGGTTTTTATTGAAAATCTTTTTTTTTACTCTGGTCACATTTTGGAAATGTATGTTGTATTGCTGTATTTTTCATTCAAGAATACAGTAATTTCACACTCACAGGCATAATATGCGCAGAGTCATCAGTAGCCAACACAGATGATGAGTGGTAGGGCTAGGCGTAACCAAATTGTTTGAAATATAATGGTTTACAGATTAAGCACTAATTAGGCATAGGTCAGCAATCTAATCTATCGCTGATATGTCAAGGGCTGCTTGTGCATGATTTTGGAATGCTTTTTGTTTTTGCTTTTGAAGATGCTGTGGTTGAGAATCTCTTCACTGTTTTATGGGCGCATTGATCGTGATATGAATGTAAAATTTTGATTTGTAGTCAAATATTGCAGTGAATGTAGTGGTTAGGGTGAAAAGAAAAAGCTGTAGGACCTTGAATGTATCATGTACCCAAAAACACAAAAATCAATCTCGGCAAAAACACAATAAAAAAATACATGATAAAAAACAGAGAAGAAAAAACACACAAAGTAATCGTGGGAACAAAAACAAAACAAACGAGTGAAATTTTAGTACAGATAGAAAAAAAAACAAAAAAAAAACACAACAACCATCAACATAACACAGATGAAGGTAGGCAAGAAATGGGTGACGACATCAACATAGCACAGATGATGGTGGGCAAGCAATGGGTGAAGAATTGAGGCGTGTACAGATGAGCAGGTGAGGCAAGCATACAGGTGAAGGAAGCAAGCAGCAAAAATGGTTATGAGGCAGAGAGCAAGGGATTTTGATACAACATTCCATTACAAAAGCAGGTAGCACGGGCAGAAAACAATGTTCATACATACAAATCGTGAAGAAATGTAAATTTACCCACAGACCATATTGGGGTGGGTTGCATGGATGAGCTGTTCCCAACCAGATGGATGATGTCACCATGAAGTTGAAGAGTAAGGGGTATCAACAGGTTGCAGTATTATTAGCAGTACACATGACTTATTCCAATAAGTGTTAGGTACATGAAAAACAAAATACGTTTAGTAAGTTGGAGAAGTATTTAGTTCTAAGATATAGTTTCACAAAAAGTCACAACTTATCTATGTGTACTAGCTACTTATTTGACAAATGTAACGGGTGTCATGTCATTGACACCGTCGTTCAGCTGTATATGACTGTGGGCCTGGGAATTAGGCTGAAGTCAACGTCCGTGAGGTCTTGGAGGTGGACATCACTTTGTTTGCCTCGAAATCCTCGTATTGCAGCAAGGGTGCTCCTCAAAAGGGCAAATCTGAGCTTTGTCCTTGTGTATGTTATGACAAATGCATGTGGCTCTCTGCGTTTTTCAGCAATTTTTTCTGCCATGTTGACTCTGTAGCATTCTGGTGCCATCCCTCCAGTTGTTGTGAAAACAAGGGAATTGAATGAAGACTTCTCTATGTCAATCACTCTTTGGTTGTACTTATCCTTCTTCTCTTTTTCATGTTGTTGGTAGACCTCTGCCAGGGACTTCCCAGAATAAGACTGTGAGGTAGGATGTGTGATCCTTATGTCAAAGAACGTTTTCTCACAGCTATTCCACAGTCCTCTCGCAGAGATATCCAACCTTGCATTGTCAGCAGTGTTGACTTTTTTTCGTAGTGATTTTCGTTGATTGGTAGAAGTGTGGGTTCGGTCTGAACATTTCTACAGACCTCTCATTATTTGTGCCTGAGAGTCTCTCACTGAGTTGTGCCTCATTGAAGTGCAACCACTTAATTTGCATATGAGGCTGTGATTCACAGAATTTGTCTCTCCACAAGCACAGCGGGTGGATATGCCTTTCACCTTCCATCCATATCTCATGCAGACGGCATCGGTGAATTCTTGTTTGTTTAGTACATATCCAATCGCTTTGATTGGCAAGGTTGACAGCCAAGAAGATGCCCCTTTTTCCATTGCCCCTTTTATTCGTTGTTGTGACTCAGGGGTCATTCCTGCCAAAAGTTCATCTCGGATGTTTTTGCATTTTTCATTTTTCTCTTGTCGTATTCTGTATTTCGTGTGTCTGGTAAACTGCTGGTCTGAGGGGTTGTAGTCAAGATCGCGCTGCTGAGTGTAGATTCTGGCTGTTAGTTTATTAGTGATCTGAGTGGAGTGTTCGTATTCTGTCTTGGTGGTTTCCCGAGGATCTGTCAGACCTAGCCCACCATGCCTGAGAGGAAGAGCTAGCATTTGTCTTTCGGCATCATTAACTTCTCGTCCTACAAGAGCGGGAATCAATTGATCTCTGGTGGCGTTTTCAAGTGGTTCAAAGAATTCACTCGCATCAGGCACTGTTCTTTGGAAATGGGTCCATCTGGAGGATATGCCTTTCGTGAACGCTGAGTACGCTGCTTGAGGGTCATCTTGTGCGTACTTTGAAAGTGATTGAAGGTCTTTTACCCAACCCTGAACCTTGTTTTAAATGTATTGTTCCCTGAATGATTCTGTCCCAATTACAGATCCAAGGAGACGTTCACCTTGGCCTGTGATTTTGATTCGACCATTCTTGAAGATTTTTTGTGCAGATTGCATTAAACTACTGTCTTTTATTAGAAGGATTGTCTCTGCAGGTTTAGGGCAGTACCCAAAGTCTGGTCCATTGGCCTGTAGGCATTCCCACCATTTTTTCACACCTGCCAGTGATGCGACTGCAGAGCTATCATCTGCGTACCATACCTGCTTCACTTCATCATTTGCAGTTCCACTGCTCAATGCTTGTATCAATGGCCGTGTGGATAGGGCATACATTGCCACAGCTGCATTGTTCCCTTGCGTCACACCCTCCTGTGACAGTATGTGGTTCCCATTTTCCAGATAGAGCATGGCGGGTGTGTTGTGGCTGTTGTGTAGGTATGCGTACATTGGGGGACACAGTCTTTTGATGTTTTCTAGACTGACTTTTCTGTTGAGTTTGTTGAAGGCATTGTCTGCGTCTACTAGCAGCAGGCATTCACTGTTGTCCTCTTCGAAACTTTTCCTTATAGCATGTATTGCTGCTTCTATGCCTGATTCCAGTCCCGCGCATGTCAGCAGTGTTCCCACTGCATGGATGATGCCTTCCTTCAGCAGTCCTGTGATTGTTTTGCCAATGATTCGTCGTAAGCATTCACCAACACCTACTGACCTAATGCCGTTGTCTTTTTTCTTTAGTGGAACAAGTCTGCATGCGAGTAGGGTTGATATATAATCATGTGGAATTGTGTCCGTTGCGAGACGCCTGGCCAGGGTGGCAATTTCATCAGCCAACATTTTTGAATGGGTGCCATATGATTTCGAACAAATAATTTCTCTCCAGGTATCCATGTCAATCTGTGTTGGTCCTCCAGACCCCGATGAGTTTTTAGTATTGGATGCAATTTCATCTTGAGTTATGTTTTCAAAAATGACCCTCTCTGTTTTGGTTTCAGGCCTGTCAATAATGGCAGATTGTTTTAGTTCCGCCGCTTTTGGGTGCTTTTCTTTGAACTTCTTTTTGATGTCTGTAGTGATGTCATGTTTTCCATCAATGTCACTACCATGACAACAAATCTAAGGGCCTTTTTCACCTGTCCTTGTAACATTAGTCTACAGAAATCTTTCTGGTCTGATTGTTTTTGGTTTTGACTGATATTTCGAGTCTTTTTTGAATGGCTTCACACTCTGAGATCAGTTCTTCCAGGTTTCCGTGTTTCCACCATTCCATTCTTTTGTTCAGGTATTTGACGTGTTCTCTGTTTTTTGATTTGAGTGATGGCTTCCGGAGTAGTAGTGGCAGAAATACTTGAAGCATGTGGATTGCAACTGGCTCCCATCTTTTACTACTGTTAAAGAGTCTTATAAGACGAGTCACTTCTGCAATCAGTGTTTTTCCAACTTTTCCTCTTGGGATTTGCATATAATTTTTGTCCATTTTACAATTTTTTGATATGCTGAATCAAGACCTTTTTCTGATTTTCTTTAAGTCTTTCATCTTGCCCCATGTGATACACTTTTCACTTTGGGTGATTTCCTTATTTTGGTCCTTGCAGCTATCGCAAAACCATTGCAATGCGTTATGTCTGTCATAGTCTTCACAAAATATCTGATATTGTTCACTTCGACATTCCAACACATATGCAGTGATACCATTTTGTGCACTCTCCATCACACTGCAGGGCCTGTTCCTTGTCGAAGACAATTTCCTGACACACTCCACATTTATTCATCCTGGATGCCTCAGCGGCTCCAGCGGCCTTTCAGACAAGTAGCTTCAGATCTTCTACATTATAATAAGCCTACAATACCTCTGAAACTTATTCAAATAGAATCTATCATGTACTGTTCATGTTTCACTTTGTGCATTTAAGTGAAAGCAAAAGAAAACATCAAACGTTTTTTCAAAAAAGATCTATCAAGCTTTTTCATTTTTTCTTCATACATTTGATTTGCTGCTAGCCTACTTGTAAATTGTGATTGTCAGTATGTTTAAAAATGGACTTGAACTTGTTAAAAATATGATGAAAATAATGCATATTACCTTAAATTTTATGTGCAAGTACCGGTAGCGTGCTTTTCAAATTTGGTTTTGACATTTTTTAAACATTTTGTATGTCTGGGTTTTTTTATTATTTCCTGGGTTTTTTTCAAGGTAAATTTTGGGGTTTTCTTCATAACAGAGTGGCAACACTGATGCAGACAGGCAAAGCTGCGGACATGAGTGAACTGCGAATTCATTACTGCACAACACCAGGACAGTGCATTTGGTTCTTGCGCACTGTGGGCATCATACCGGCAAATAAAATGCCAATGCAAGAATCAAATCAATTTAATCGTACTTAAGCTCCTTACTTCAGGTTTGCTAGAAAATTTTGGTTCTTAGTCCCAATTTCCAAAAAGGGGGACGAATACCGTTTTGATCCCCTTGTGGACGCCCTTGCCCTTTCAATCTTAATTGAAATCCCCATCCCCTGCTTTTTGAATGCCCAATTCCAACCTTATGTTGTATTCAGTTATCGGTAACATAGCAGTGCTATATTATTGTAATAAACCCTATAATCACATCAGTGTCTTGTTAACGTCAAACAATGAATGTTCTATAAAGTTATTACAGCAGCCTTTGTTTGATCCCACGCAACCGGCGCAGCAAAGAAGGCCTACAACAAGTGTTGCGCGACCCAATAAAAAGTGCTGAACGGCCCACAATTGTGCCGAGGCCCACCACTGGGCACAGTATTATTCGCTAAACAACTGGATTTCTCTTTGTTGTAATGTTTCGAGTTTTCATTGGACAACTCTGATGCAAGCAGCCCCGTCGCCACGGGTGGTTGGGGGCTTAGCCCCCCAGAAAATCTCCAAGCCCCCCCAAATTGAAACACAAAACACTATAAATCAGTTGAGTTTTTGTCAACTTTTGGAATGTCAAGCTCCCCCGTACAAACGCAAAGCCCCCCTGTTGAAAACTTTCTGGCGACGGTTCTGGATGCAAGATACACTATTGGATATTACAGGCGCGGGCTACGAATACGATTTTGTATGATTGCACACCGGCTATTCAATTCTTGTACAGTGAAAGGATACAACACAGGTCTACTACAATGGTGTGACTGACGTGGAAACAAGGGTGCGAACCTCCCGCTGACAAGCTAAATGCATAAACTGAGCCCCATTTTGCTTATATTTCGGTATTCAGTACTCTTTTGGTTTTCAGTAAGTTGTTGTTTTTGCGTTTTTTGGAAATTTTTGGACTGTTTTTTCAGGTGATTTCGGGTTTAGTATATATAGAAATCCACATCCGGATTCACTTTCATTTCTAAAGTTTTTTCTGAATGTTGGCGAGGGGCCCCCTACGGTGGCCAGTGGGCCTCTTTCAGCTACGTTTCCCACCCTGGCTGAAACTTCTAGCTACGCAACTGGTCTAAAACTTATTTTCTTGAATATTTTTTTACTAGGGCATACTAAAATTGCTTACGATCAACGTGGATTCAGTAAACGTTACCTGCACAACAGCCACCTTACCAAAGCAAATGCTAACAACAACGCTATTCACAATGCATATCGCAATGGTTGGCTTTAGGAAGTTGTGGGTCGTGTGAAGATCAATTTCTTTGACGTATTAGATAAATATGAACATTGAAAGGGGAAATGTGTAAAATCAGTTCTTGGTGAGTTTAGTTCTGGTGTCTCTATATGCCGTAACAACGGTACTCGGTCAAATCTGGAAGCCCCCTTTTTGCCCGAGGCCTCCCCGGCCGGCGGGAGCGGGAGGCCCTTCCTCCGGCTCTGGTGGTAGCTAGCGTGCCGTACAATATTGCTTTTGCAAGTCGTTGCAAAAAGGATTATGTCACAGAAATGTAGATTGCAAATAAATTCGTGTTTTTAGATTTTTATGTTGCGGTTCTTTGTAACTTGGGTTTTACGATATGCGACTCATATACAGAGTATAGCTTTGGCCACACCTGGTATAGAACATTGGATTTGAGTCCAATCCAGTGGACAGTTCCCATTTCGAGAATAACTTCAAACGAACGATAAATTGTCCAGCAAACTCGGGCTAATATGAATGAGCGTAGCAAGCACACGACTTACTGGCGTTATCTTAACTCTGTGATGTACGTCACTCAACAATGGAGAAGTTATCATGAAAACCTCTCATTTATAGTTACGTAACTAACGTCACAGAGCAACAATATTGCCAGCAAAAATGAAAGCAAATCGAAATTTCTGTGACGCAAGCATCGAACGGCTTTGTTAAGTCAGAATAAATCGTATGCTGAGCCCGAGTCACGCTGTTGACCTGGAGTCACCCCTGTAATAGCATTTTGAGTTTCAGGTGGTTCACCGATACGTTTTCATAGTGGTGTAATTTTGTCTAATATAGTACAATTTAGACCTTCATATGGTGTATAGGTAATGACGTCGAATTTCAATGATTGTGACGTCACAGTTGCCAATTCAGACCACAAAAAATTTTCTATAGCTTTTTGGCGTGCACTTGTGCCCCCCCCCACTTTATAAAAAGTTCCGCCACCCATGGTTGCACTGAATATAAATTATTTGCGCTCCAAGTTGGATGTCGGAGGAAAATACACTCAACGCTATGACACAGCAGTTCATAACTGCAAAAATATCAGGCTGCGTGTTAAAACAGGGGAGTCAAACACATTCATCAGTACGTCAGGGCAATTTACAACCGAAACATCAGGCTGCGCTAATGTCTCGTCGAATACGAGTAGTCGCGTACAGAAGGTGTGCGGAAGGATTGGCTGGCGCACACCACGGTTTGCAAGATCGAATCTTGCTAAACTACACGAGAAATGAGAATGCGCATAAAGTGCGCAAGAAAACTTTCATTTTTTGGTATGCATAGAAGTCCAGCAAACTTTTAGTTTTCCTTTTTCCCTGCTGAAACATTGTCAAAAGCCTAAATGCTTCTATGTTAACAACTGTTTCTGATCTCGTGCAACAGTTCTATGCTTATATCATGCTACAGAAATTGGTAATGTAGCCAATGTGGTTGGCGCATGCACTGATCAGCCATAGAAAACAAAATAAAGACAATTGTTTAGGATCAAGTCAACAATCGCGGAACACAATCTTAAACACGCGTAGTGGAGGAAACGTCTGCAAAAAGTGGTGAGATGGTTCCTGGATGCAGACGATAACCCAGATTCCAGTGGCGATTTCAAGGGGGGGCTGGGTGGGACATGACTCCCCCAGAATTTGGGGCCCCTGTTTGGTCCCCCCAGTTTTTTTCTTAACTTCCAGTTTAAGTTCGTTATGTGACATATACAGTAGATAAATTTCGGCCAGCAATATTTTAAAGATTAATTTAGAAACCCTCTAACCTGCATTCAACATTTCATTTCCCAAATGCATGATACGTCGAAGCAGTCCCGTCGCCACGGATGGTTTTGGTGGGCTAATCACCCCCAAACAAAGCTCCAAGGCCCCTCAAATCAAAATATGAGACACTATTAATTAGTGGAATGTTTGTCAAATATGAATGTCAAGCCCCCCCCCGCACACACGTAAATCCCCCTATTGACGACTTTCTGGCGACGGTTCTGGGTCTAAGCTGTGTAACATGATGTGCGACCCCAGAGATTGGCACAGGCATACTTTAGATCTAGCAACTTTTCGGTATTTTAGTGGGTCCTTTGCTAGACCTGGGATCGTGTTCACAGGATTCTAAGCCTGCTGGACAACCCCATTCTTACTCGCTCTAGTTTATCTCCTACCATGTTTGTGAGTCTGAATAAACACTATTTCAGTTTGTTTTACATTCATTTTTATTGTAACATAATTCATCACAAGTTAGAGACAAAAGGTACTCACCAATTCACTTCAGTCCATGATCAGTTCACACTTCTCGACATAACACTAGCTTTCATAATAAATTAATCGGCTTTTGTAGGTTTTATCAGCGCTCGATTATACTGACTATTTTTCACCACTCAATTCAATCTTCGTTTATGTACGTGAAAGCGAAGTACTACTTCAATCAAATAGTAAAATTACATTAGTCGCTTGTTGAAATAAACAAAAGGTTTCCCATCGAAAATATCCAAATAAATACACATTTTTATGAACATGCTATCACCGACACTGTCTTCACTGTTCAAGGTGCAACCTTCTCGACTCACTGACAACGATTCTCTCTGAGAAACAAGGAACGTTCGTTCGTGCGGAAGTTTGTCATTAATCAAATTTTGGTGCAATTGCGTGTACTCGCAGTAAAATCTCAGTCGAAGAGGAAATGATTCGAAGAGGAATCAAAGAATGGTTGGGAAGGTCACTGCCAAGTTGGGCTTAACCCAGGTGGCGCACAAAGAGATGTGTCGCGGCGTACCGAGCAGGATACGGGTAAATACATAAGTATTTACGCGTGTTGAGAAGTGAATGGGGGCACAGCCAAGTGTGGTTTAACCACGGCGAAGGAAGTAACTTCCGCGGCATCCCGAGCTGGAAGCGGAAAGATGCAAAGCATCTAACGACGAAGAAATAACCAACTGACTGAGATTGGAGTTCAGCAACCAATTACCAAAGGAATTTAGACGTAATTCATACAATCAAGTACGAGCATGTACGTTTCTTGCTAGTCAGCGAGTAACATGAACAAATCCTTGTTCATTTGGGTCTGTAACTGTCACCTGACAGCCGACAAAGTGAAGTCTGAGTCTTTGGTCCATATTCAGCGACTTTTATAGCTAAATTGTGTTTTTCCTTGAATGCTCTTTCTGAGCTCTTGTCGACACCCTTTGCTTCAGGTGTCTGATTGGTCCTTTCTTGTTAGTTTCTTTTGTGATTGGTCCTTTTCTTGGCTTCTGGAACTTTCTTGAGGTTGTTTGCATCTGCCTCTTGCTCTACTGAGCTTCAGTTCGTGTTCCGTTGGGCACTTCCTGTCACATGTGCTTCTGGTGACATGCACTTCCTAGTCGTGATTGTCCATTATGTCATGATTACGTGCTTTTTGTTGATACTTCCCTGTAATTTCATTAGAGTGACTTGAGGTGATTGTCCTTTGATAACAGTCATGTGCTTTCTGTTGTCATGGCAACTGGTCGATAATCCATTTCGATTGGTTGCGGCTTTTCTTCGTTGCAATTGTTCTATCTCTTTTCTTGGTTTTAATTGATTTTTGTCACAACGCTGATTTTATGTACAAGAGCTTCTGTTGAGGCAAAACTTGCCTGCAACAGCTGTGTTGTTGTTTTTGACGGCCGGGTGACTAAAAGTTGTTTATGAAGACATAAATCAGTGGTTGCTCGGATCCTGCGTGAAATGTGAAAGCTTCTGGAGAAATTACTCCTCTGAAAAGAAGAGCAGAGTTACGATAAATGCAAACAATCAGATGAAGCGTGGGCAGGCCCGTAGCTACGCGGCAGCATTCGAGGCAATGCCCGCCACAATTTTTTTCTGCCCTCCCCAATTTTGTGCTCAGAAAATATTGTTTTTTGAAAACATGCAATAACAACAGAGTTCTTGTCCCTTAAATGTGTATTTTTCATTCTCACGCCACAAAAACATGGCTACGGGCTTGGTGGGAACCAGATAGCTAAACGATGTTGAACGGTTGACATCCAAAATATACTCAACATGTCGCTGTGAGGAAACCGGTAATATTGCGCCAAGGGATATGGTCTAGCAACAGGAGTATAGAATTCCATGACACAATGAAGAAAAGAACGTGAGAAATGATGGTGAACCGGGTGTGGATTGCTATACTAAAACCCTAAATCACAGGAATATACTCCGAAAAACGCAAGAAAACAACCTACTGAAAACCAAAGAATAGCCTACTATAGGCCTAACCGAAATGCAGTAGAATTCGCCTATAACGGCTTTGCCTGTAACGTCAGTTCATCTATAACGACCCTTTTTCTCCGTTCTCTCGAAGTGACGTTATAGGGCAATTCTACTGTGTAAGCCAAGTGGTGGCCGATTTTTCGTTTAACTTCCAGGGGGACGAATCGCTCGTCTGACCACCGTCAGTTACATCACTGAGTATAAATCAAAACCAGCCAGAAATATTCATCTATCTAAAATGAAAGGTACAATCTCTCTCATAAAAAAGAAGTCCAACTTCACTGCTGAAATGTTTGGTGGGCAATCTCACAAAAACTAGACCGGCGCAAGCTATTCGTCTGGTACTGCCATGGTCGAACCTGTTTTCTGAGTCAACAATACGTTTCAGTTTTGAGAAATGTGCCCATACAACTGCTGTTAGAAATTGAAAAGCCCAAAATAACTGCTCTTTGCTGTAGCCTACACCACCAATTCACCGTCCATATAATGTTATCAAGACAAAATGAATTCCAATTGACCGGAATATAATGTTTCCGGAATACAATGTTTCCCAAGACAAAATGAAACAATCACGAAACTATCTACGATGGCGCTACAGGCATAAAAGAAACTTTCTAGGATAGCTCTATACAGGGGCGCAACCAGCTCTTCATTTCGGGGTGGGCAATTTTCATGAAATTTGTTTGGATGACTTCATCGTGCTTACTCAACCGTGGTACAACTTTTTCTCGAACGGTCACATATAATAATGATGTGCATTTGCCCGCAGACACGAAGTCCATAGCACAAACACACACATTCTGCAGAACGCTGGTTAATAAAAACAGAAAAAACAGAACGTTTTACAACAGCATTGGAGGCTGAATCACCGGAGTCAAGCGAAATTTCTGACTTCGCGCCACATGCACATGCGCAGAGCAACATTCTACATATCGAATATGCTGAGAAAACTGATGGTTAGGGCTTAGGATTTCGTATTTAGGTAAGCGTGTGGGGTCAGGGTTTATGTTACAGTAAGAAAAAGAAATAATTGAAGTCTAAGATTAAGTTCAATATTTTTCACTGGTTTTACTTATTCCCTACTGTAGCATGTTGTGGGTATCTGACATCTAACCAAAAAGTTTTAATTTACACAACACACATCAAAAAAGTAATCGCCAAACTTTATTCCTTTACTCTGAGATGCAAAATAACTGACAAAAAATAATAGATCAGAAATTTCGCAGACGTCAGAAATTTTGCTTGACACAGAGCTACAGAAACTTTCAACAGAATGTTTCGTAACGGCGTTGGTGGCCGAGCCTCAGGTTTACAGACGCATTCTTAACACTATTTGTTCACTTGGTACAACACTACTGCAGAGTGGGACGCTAGTTCCCAAACTGGTCAAACCCAGGTAAAGTGAGAATGCACTGTGACACGCACACCCTCAAATTAACAAACATTGCAATGTCCGAGCACTCAGTCACAAAGTAAAATGCGGTTGCAGTGTTCAAAGGATATGGAAGAATATAAACAATCTGACTGCATCAACGCAGGCAACCATTACGTCATTAGACCTTCTGCATCTTTCGAGAAACAAGTGCATATTTTTTCTTAATACAGCCTCAAATGTAGGGATGTTATATTGAACCTGATGAGTCATGACTACTAACACTCGCTC
>JGI24158J21664_10000620_pt1 | contig 34129 bp, 26 predicted proteins | sample Ectturendosymbi3_FD_21664 | JGI IMG/M metagenome (IMG submission 21664)
TATTTTTGAATGTGTGAAAACAGTAAATGTTTAATTTGATAACTCTAAACCATTTTCTTCTGGTGGCTTGGCTTTGCCTGCAATACATTTTACTTCAATTTGCCGTACAACCGCATGCCCATGTTACATTTTATACCCAGAGCAAAAGACTTTTACTAACTATTATGCACTATTCCCTTTACACTTTAAGCAGCTTCGCCCTTGGGAGGGCTGGAGCCTAGATGACCCTTGGTCCTTCGCAGCCTCCCACTCCCTCATGCATTTTATAAATCGATGTACTTCGAAGTCATCGCAGTACTACTTTATAATAAGCATGATGACGTCATTCATGCGTATGTCTCAAAAGCTTGTGTCTCATCAAAGTAAATGTATTTGCGCCATCAAGCGTATACTCTCCACTACCGCCACGTATGTATCATCGTCTTCCTTCATGTATTTGCGTATTCCATGTTACTGCGATGCATGCTTAAATTCAAGCGCCTTGCGTGTGGGCGTAAAGACGTTACTCAATACAGCGATGTATTGTGCTGAAATGTGACTCTCACATATGTGCATTTTACGGTGTTTTTTTGCAAGCTTCATTTAAAAACTTAGTTTCCTGACTGGAAATATTCCTACCGCGTTGTAGGTCGTTCGCAAAGCACTGGATCCCGCCCTTGATCCAAGCGATCCTTCGGGAAGATTGCGGAGCAGCAGGCATCGACGCCATGGTGTGCGATATTGTCGCCACATGCTTGTCGTGGAATGACGTCGCAATTCCTGAGGTAGAGTCGACGCCAGTCGTTCTGCTTGAACGAGTTAGGTTTTGTTGGACTGCTTTGCGAACAAGACAAAAATGTGTGTTTTGGCATAATTGCAAGTTTTCTCGCATTTTTTTGTGAAAACACCTGAAACGAGGTTTCGTGTGTGGTTCCTCCGTTCATGGTAAACTGTCGAATCTCGTTTCCTACACAGTGCTCCTTCAAACATACCGCATACTTCAGAACGTGGAAATCAGTGCAATGCGACTTCTTTCATTGCAGTTAATTACTGATATTGAGGAATAATAGCATATACTTTGTAAGAGACGGGTGCATTTCTGTCGCCGTGGTCAAGTGTACAAATGCCCTGTAAGACTTTCACGGACAAAAAACATTATGCTCATCTCTAATTTGTTTGCTTTTTCACTTTATCATGAGCTGAATTAGCGACAGGATCTGATTTCTTTTTCTGAAGGACAACTCGGAAGGACAGAGCTTGGTCCGTGCTCTGGTGGAGAAGCTGTCCCAGAAAATGGCCACAGACAACCGACCCTTGCTGCGACACAATCTCGATTTGATCAAAGCAACCCTGGAATGCTGGGGCCAGCGTATCAAACCCGGTATCGACCCTTCAATCGTTTTCAAGCTTTGCGAAAGGTAAGTGCTACCATGTATTTGTTACAGTCTTTGATAGTCGTATATACCCAGTAGTGGAACATACTCTCACAACAAAAGTTTTTTTCATGCGTTTCCCAGCTTATGGCAGACCTTGAGTTTTGAGTTGTCAGGCGAAGAGAGGAGCATTCTCTCTCCATCGCCTGGTGGCGAACACCACTTGCGAGTGGAATGTTTTTGGCGGAACACAGAAAATAGCGCCGAGCAAATTGCCTGATATCAAAAAAAGTGGCAGATGGTGGACCGGCTTGGTTCTTGTGAATAGAGTAAAACACTGCTGTTTGCCTTCTTGACAACACAGCATCGTCGCAATTCCCTCATCTTGATGGCGTTTCGTGATACAAATGGTCTGAATTCAATTTTGGTTCTGCCTTGATTTGTCAAAGGCGCATTTTGTTGCAGCGGTGACCGAGAATCCAAAGTCAACTTCGCCGGGTTGCAACTGCTGGGCGCTTTTCTCGCCAACGGGATTTCCCCTTACACAAGCTCGTACGTCTTGGACAGAAAAGATTATTTCAAAAGGTGACCTTCGAAAAACGCCGACTGCACAACGCCGCGACTACAGTTGTCATCAACCTGGTGTTTCGTTGCAGGGTTTTCAACAACATGCTGTTCAAACGCAAAGAAATATACGACAGCGCGTCTGAGCTGGCCGGCATGACTCTCAAGTTTCTGACACAGGTCGAGAAGGAAGTGGAAGGTGAAATCCACGATTTAGTAAGTCGCACGAGTTGATGTCATGCTCCGACCACATGCTCTTAATAAAATATTTGTAAATCCTGCTTCACGAGGAGAGGGCTGCAGTCAATGTTCCCTCTAAGTGCGCAAATACGCAGTGCCACCAGATCATTTGCGCAGTGAAATATGAAATATTCTCACGCGCTTAAAACATTCCAAATTTAATATCGTATATATATCGCATAGCCCTTGTAACGCTTAAAACGCGTCATTGGTTGTGTGTCTGCATGATTGCCCGATTCCATGGTCACCAACAACAACAATTTGCTCAGTGTAAAATCGTCTTAGAGGGAACACTGACCGCAGTGATTTTTATTGTTTTGTGCGTTTGACTCCAGAAGGAGTCTGAAAACGGTAGATAGCGAACATGGCTACGAATGGGTTTCACCAACTGTTACTTAAGCTTTGCTTCTGAACAGAATTCAAGCGATCTGCCGCGCGGTATTGATGAAAGAAAACGAATTTTACTACGACTTGCGCCTTATTTTGTCTGAACCTGCATTAGCTGCCGAAGTGCACAATGCGATCTTTGCTGCAAGCTTCAGTTTGTACCACAGGTCGCAGAAAAACTGACCGAGTTGTCGAAAGACCCGAAACGTCAGGGTATTTTCATCACGTGTCTCCACAAGGTGGCGCGACACCACCCGGCGTCGACCCAACCGTTCCTCAGCAAGATTATGCTTCTACTTCCAAAGGTATGTTTCAGACGAAATGGCCGCCATTATTCTACTCTCAGCAAATAGCTCTGTTGTTATTCTGCGAACCCCTGTTTTTGCGACAAATTGATGCTAAGAATTTATCCGCACCATTCCGCTTGCATTATTGACATCACTACAGCATGTCAAAAGAACTCGCTTAAAAACGTGCGAGCAAAACTTTTGCACAATTTTCTTTGAAAACAAATACTCTCTCCTTGCGTTGGCAAGCACTTTTTCTGCTGTCGATATTTTCGTTGTAGGATTGTTTACACAGACAATGACGTGCTGTGTGCTTTGTGACGCAACAGGTACACGGCGAGCTTCGCTTGAGTTGTTTCGAGATAATTTACCAAGGATCGGAATTCATTGAAGATTTGCTGACTCAGCTAAAGCTAGTAAACTTCTCTGCAGCGCTCACAGCTAGGTATGTGCTTCACATCATATTTTAGGATTCTTCGTCAGTGACTTCCTGAATTCTTTTTCCTGCTCAGTGTTTCTCTTTTTCTGAAAAAAAACTCCCTAAAATGCTTGAAGTCGTGCCCTGCTCAGACATGTCACACGTTTTTAATCCGGAATTGTCTGCAATGCTGTTTTAGGAAGCGATCCCGAGCTAATCTTCATTTGGTGCAAATTGTTGCCATAACGTGTCTATCGAGATTTGACAACGTTCTTTAGGTGGCCTAAACAGAATTTTACAGTACAACTCATTTCGTCAGCAGTAACTGCGCCTCCCACCAAAAAAACCACGAATAAAATCACTTTTATTTAAATATACCGTCAAGCTGTACTTTCGGTTGGTCCAACCATGATTTCAGACATAGCTAAACTATCGCTACTACGTTTCAGCAACCAACCCCTTCAATCGGTCTGCCTTCGACTTTGCCTGCGAGTCGTTGCTCGTGGCAACGAGTTGCGACTTGGCAACCGTGATCTGTTGTATTTCTTCCGGGAAGTGACCAAGTGCTTCCCTCTTCATCCCAGTCCTCTTTGTCGGCAAGAAGCGTTGAATCTCTGCATGGAATTATATGACCAACAGAGAAAGTCAGTTTAATATCGGCTTCCAGCTGCTTGCATTGTTCTCCATGAGCCATTCATGCGTAACAGATAGTTGCATGACTCAGCGAGACACAGCCGTAGTATTTTCTGCGCTTGTTTCTTTTACTACTCCCAACGCACTTTCTCAACGTGCTTGGTAATGTGTTTTGCAAATCGCTGTGTTGGATAATTGTGTAACCTTGGTGTATTCTTGATACGTGAGAGATCATTATCTTCTTAATGAAGGTTGCCTGACCCAGAGCAGAGCGATGAAATCCTGTCTTTAAGCAAAGTCTTTCTTTTGAAAGCGTTGAATGATCCGGAAGAAGTCATACGGTACGCAGGGATGTAGTTGCTTGCTTATTTGCTGTCTACTTTTAGTATTGCCGCTTAAACTTAGTTGCGTACTGTATTTTGTCGTGACTGTGCATACTGGTCGACATATACGGGCGCTTTGACTAAACGGTCTTGCTGGACTACAACAGTGTGGCGTAGTAAATACTGATCTAGTAGTAAATATTTATCCGTCGTATGAGCCAAATATCATGCTACTTATTTTTTCTTCTCGGTGAGTCCAATGATGCAAACGATGACGTTAAACTGGTGTCGTTGAAAAATCGCGCCGGCGATCGGTCGCTTCAAACCCACTCGGGAATAATAGCATGATTCGGCAAAAATAACGTGACTCGGGAAAAATAACATGACTCGGGAAAAATAACATGACTCGGGAATAATAACATGACTCGGGAAAAATATAACTCGGGAAAAATAACATGCTGGCATTCTTTCTCAAACATGCTCACCTGGAATCGACTTTTATCTTCCATTTGCACAGAAATCAAGCTGTGAACTTCTGGAGCGACGAGAGCAACTTACCCATTCATCCGACTGCCAAGCTGCTGAGTCTGCTCGGTGAATTTTACGACCCTGTTCTCGACGAAGTGAATTACATGACGAACGTAATCAACCTTTTGCTGCAGAGCGCTTCGCTCAGTCCGGACTTCGAAAGATCTCTGTTCGATCTCCCGCTTTCAGAGTGCGTGTTTCAGGTACAAGACATCTGCGGCTTATGTATTCTATTGATTTGGCTTCGGTTTGACATGATGGTACATTTGAAACGGTCGCACTGACACTTCCTCAGTGAAAGCAGCTTTGCGTCTAGCGCAGTGTTTCTTAACCGGGATAATACGCCTACCCATGGGGCGTCAATCAATTTCCAGAGGGGCGCGGGTCCTTACGCGCTCTACATGGGGAAGTGTTCTGTCCAAATTACTTGCTTAAAGTCAGGGGGAATTGAAGCAAAGGACAATTACGTAAGGGAGGCGTGGTAGAAAAAAGGCTAAAAACCACTGTTTTAGTACATTTCTAGCACTGCTGCCTTCCTGTAGTCAGTTCGAAAATGCAAAGCAAAACCTGTACCTTGTGCAACGCGAAGCACCCCACGTATTTGCGACAAAACGCTTGCAGTTACTTACCACGCTCGACATGCTTGTCCTTCAACAGCAAACTGTGTTGTCGCTGTTCATTTCATAGCATTTTTTAAATCTCTGTTGCCATAGGAATACGCCATCGACAATCGCTGGCAGTCTCGCCACATGATAATGACCCCCATGTTCGTCGACACTCTCCAACCGAACACCGACTCACCGTCTTCCGCGTCGCCGCCGCAACAACCGAATGTTGTCATGGCAACCCAAGGAAGTTTGCAGTTTTCTGCCACCGTTGAAGGTAACCTTCCCGCTTCAAACCGCCTGTGTTTTTCTTGCGCTGTTAGTCACTGATTTTTTGCTGTTCGTTGGTTTGTGTTGAAACCTGTGCTGTCAAGGCACATCAGTGTTCTGCAATGGACGCGGAACCTGAATGCTGCACTAAACTGATGAGAAATTTACACAACTTCGCTCTAAAATGTTTACATGCTGAATGAACCTCTGCACAAACTTCTCCCAACTGAAAATGCACCAAACCCCAGACTTCATTACAGAACCAGAAAAAAAGACGAAGCGTTCCAAATTCGAAACGATGCTATGTCTCATTTTGTGAATGTTCGGATGTATACGCGTTCGCTTTCCCGCATAACGAGACAAGTTCCAAAACTGCTGAATAAATTTTGTTTTTTTCATGAGTGTTGGTGTTGTGAGCTTCATCGTTAGAGCACTATGAGGTGTGTTGTCTGTCCAAGCTCTCTCGGTCCAACCCAGGCATCACCTCAGTGACAAAACACGACTGAGGCGTTCGCCGGCGCTGGTGTGAACGATCGCATTTCCGGCTAGTAAAATGACGTAAAAAATAATTTTTGAAAGCTGAGTTCTGAAGAAAGTTGCATGGCGTTGTTTTAATACTGCTTGATATGGCTTTACGCGTGACTTGAAACATGCTTCGGTGTAATGCATCTTTTCGCAAGAAACAGGCAAGCTCTGTTTCAAAGTGTTGTTTTTTCCAGTGCGTGGTCGGGACACTTACAACTGGATGACAGGTGGCAGCCTGGACACTTTTTCTAGTGTAGCTATCCAGCAGCCTGAACGGAAAAGCACCCTGCTGTCCACCTATTCTGCTCAAAGGTTGAAGCCAGTCGTCTCTCGTCACTTCAAGCCTGGTCCTGATTTTGGAAAAACGAGGCTGAAATACGAAGGACAGGACGATTTCGGATCTGGCAAAAGTACGACAGTGTTTTATATTTTATAATTTGTTGAAGCAATGTGGATCGATGCTGGTCGTTACAATGTGCATAGGGTTGTTTTCAACCTCTGGGGCTTATGTTTAACCTAAATCTTGCCTCATTCGAGTAGGCCTGCGCAACACTAGAAACGACACACACAGGTGACGTACAGTAGAAGGAAATTGACTTCGCCGGTTGTCATGGCATCATTTTTCATTGGTTCTTTCGTTTGAGCGAGTTCTTCTTTTATCCACTGCTTGGCCGCGCTAGACCTCGGGGCAGGTGTTGAGCAGCCATTCGGTTGTCTCATCGTCCAGAACCGTCAGGCCGTGCAGTCCGTGAAGAGGTCGATGGATTGGACATTGGAGAACGACATGGTTGACGGTTTGTTCTTCTGCGCCAAGCTCACAATCCGCAGAGGAGGCCATACAAACAGGAGCGGAAACGCCCGACACCGGTGCGGAGGCGGTTAAGCCGGAACCAGATTTTCATGGGTTCCGGATTTTCATGGGTTATGTGATGTCATAGTTGGGGTATGTGATGTAACAAAACTTGCTGTTGGACGAAAGCCGTGATGAGCAGCAACAACAGTTGAAGCATGCAAAGTGGATAATGCGTTGACGAGAAAGGGGTCCTTTCGACAGATACCAGAGGTGGCCGTAGTCACATTTACCGACTCCGCTCCTGCTCCGAATTTTTTTAATCCGGGTCCAAATGCGACTTTTGTTCAGCCTCCGGCAACCGTCAATGCAACCGAAATTCATCAATGTTTTTACTTAAGAAATGGCATTTATAGTGATCACGCAGACTCCTGCTAGTGCCAAAATGACAAGTGACTCGTGGTCTGGTCCGGGTTTCACAAATTTTTGCTCCGGATCCTGGTCTGAAAGAAATTCCAGAATCCTGCCGGAGTCGACTCCGGATCCGCGGCCACCTATGATAGATACTGCACGTACGAGTTTGCCTGTCATTTTTACTTCAGCCAAACAAAAAAATTCGCGAAGTCGCTCGATGAAAGCTTGGTGGCGTGTTTGTTCAAACGCCGCTGGCGCAAAACCGCGTAACCTCGTTTTGATCTCTGAGTTGTTTTGATTCGAATACTGGACAAAATGCCACTCTCGATTCACTGCAAACGTTCAGTTCGTTCGGTTCAGCCCCAGCACAGTCCTTGTTGCAATCGCCACCCACTGCCCGGGAATGCTTTGATGTATTTTTTTAAGCGGGTTGTTAATAAAAAGGGGCCGGCAAAAATATTTTTGAAAAAACATTTATCGTTACCTCAGTCACCAGTGCGCGCGGGTTCATGGTTGTTTTCTCGTCAGAAAGAGGAATCGATGTCGATGTTGAGCGGCTGAGGCGTCGGTTCACCAAAGAGGCCAGCGAATCGCGCATCAAGTTCGCCAGAGTTAAGGAAGTCCAGAACAAACGAAGAGAGGTGACGCAATGTCCATCTTTCGTAAAATCGCGTGTCAATCGGTGCCAATTAACGGTGCTTTCCTTGTCCAGGTCATGGCGAGGGAGGAGCAACGGAGACGCGAAAGCGAAGTTCAGCTTCATCGGAAGTATCGGTCCGGGGAACTCCCCGACATTCAGATACCGCATCGTTCTCTTGTGGCGCCTCTGGCCGCTGCCTGCCAACATGACCCGCGTTTGGCCGGCGTTGTGTTTTCGTCGCTCGTAGCAGCACTTCTTGCTGCAGAGAAGCAAAGCGAGAAGAAGAATGCGAAGGTTTGTGTTTCTCATTGAATCGTGCGTCGTGGAAAACAGCGTCAGCTTGACAAGACTGTAGATTGATTGAAAGTTTGTTCGACACGGCGCTCATCACAATTTCACAACCGAATCGCAGATCCTTCCACATTCGTGTCACGAGCAACTGATTTTCCCCGGGTGGCGAAACGGTTTACCAAGAAATGACGATCCGCGCTATGTTGTTTATGTTTTCCAGGAACGGACGGACAAGATCAGATCACACCTTGAATTAATTTTGCAAAAATCGCAAGAAAAAAATCCACTTCTGGTCGGATCTATACTCGAAGTGATCTACAACTCGTCCGATCAACTGTCCGCGGACGTCACCCTGGTTGCATCCAGTGCTCTCACTGCGAACAAGCACGCTTTAGGTGCTGACATATATGTTTGTTGTCTTTGTTGTTTGTTTGAAAAACTACAGCATGTAATGCTACGTAACGACAGGTGTAGGGTTGTTTCACTTCAGCTATTTCGGATTGTTTCTAGCCCGTTACCAGTCGCGACCATCCACAAAACCATTGCGTGGCTGTGTCAATCTATTCTCTCAAGCATGTTTATCCCACTTGCGTATCGTGTTTTGCTCTGATGCTTATCACTTTTGTTAACGTCTCTCCTCACTTCATAATTTGTTTTGCATGGTAGGTTTCTTGGGGCACTTTCCTACCCAGTGAGAAGTGGGTGGTCGGATTTTAGTTATCCTCGTTTAGACATTTTTGACTTGTTATAGCGTTTTATAATTACTTTCTCCTACCATGCACTGAACAGAGCTAAGGATGTGATTGCTTGCTGATAATTTGCTCTTTTCCATAAATGCAATGTCTGTCGATTCTTAGGGAAACAACAATTGCTATGGTGTTTAACAAAGAATGTATTTCCTCTACAAAGTGGAAATCGTCAGCTCTTGCTCTAACAGACTTTCATAGATAATGTATTTTAAGAGTTTACAGGCACAGTAGGTGTAATCCGTGCATACTGATCTTCCACAGCGTAGCATATGATGTTGTCATGATAAGAGCTTAAATGGCTAGTGGGCCTTAATTGTGACTTTCATATCGGATTATTTGCTTTCAACCAACCAGGCATCAGTCTTCTTGAGCAAGAGATACTGAAAAAAGTCGACCAAGAGCCGGCAAAGAAGCGGAGAAGAACGGAACACCGGGACATTGAGAACAACCCCGACGCTTGGCTTCAACTTGCTAGGTTTGGACTTGGCTCGTTTAAAATGTTCTTGGCTTTTAAGCCCAAAATTTATACTTCCGATTCTATCGCGATGGCTTGAAAGCGCCCTTTGTTAGCAATTTAGTGTCCTGAATGTTCAAATAGAAAAGTGCTCGACCTTTTATGGTTTTCAAGTTTACTTTTTTCAACGTTTGCTTTTCCCACAATTTAGCTGTTTTTACCGTCTTATGCTGCATGGCAACCTAATCGATGTTTCCAGGTTGTACAAATTCGTGAACGATTTCGATGTTCTGGGAGGATTGTTCACATCTGGAAGTGGATCAAACGCTGATACTGCCAGAGGATTGAGTTTGGAAGCCCAAAATCTTTTCAAAGAAGCAAAAAAAGTTTATGAAAATGTTAGTTGGGATGCTTAATGTGGCAACAGAGAAACCACATGGACTGAAGCAATGTTTTGCTCATCTCTGCAATAAAAGCTTCCTTTTTTATATATCTCCCAAAACATTTTGGGTTTGTAATTGAAGTAAGAAAGAGATTTTTCATCAAAGAAATTGCTGGGTAGAAAGTTTCGCTATTCACCACATATTTTTTTACGCAATCGACAATTTTTCTATGTATAATATTTGCTCATTCTATTGTTTGTTTTAGCGTTTCTAGTCGGACTCAGCCACTGTCGCTAAAGGTTTCACGAAACCTGCGCGATTCCTGTGGCGCACTGGTTGGAAGCAAATAAGTATTGATCTAGTTGTTTATAGATCGGAGGGCGAGATAGAGTGTCTCCGTATGAACGTTTAAAAACATGCAGTTACATCGTAAATGCAATTTGTTCTGCACGGTTTGCGACAGAGCCGCAACCAGCTGATATTTTCGTGGAGTCAAAATGATTATAATTTGTTGTTGTACTATTTTCGGGGTGGAAAAGGGGAAAAACGATTGCAACTTGTTGTACCTAAAACTAAGCATGTTTTTAAAAATTTCGGGGTGGGCATTGCCTGGTTCCCCCCCTCGGTTGCGGTGAGCCGTGGAATGAAAAGTGCCATTGATGTCGGCTAAAAAATGGAGAACCAGACGTAGCTCTATTTGTGCCAGTGGCCGGTATTGGGCCAAACGTCAGCAATGACCATGCTGTAAACGTTGATTGCAGGCACTGAAAACACACTCGGACACTGCCAGTGATGTCGAGGTCGACTTGTGGGAGGACTGTCGTCTCAACTGCGTCAAGCAACTGGCCAGGTAAGTTGTGTTCAGATTTTAATCGTATTTTTTGCCCGGGAGACAATCAAATTGCTTTTCGCAGATGGGACTCGGTTAATATTTTGTGCGATCACGCCGCAGCGCAATTCGCCGAACAGGAAAACGCTGACGTCGTCACTTGTCTACGTCACGTGTGGGACAAACCTGATTTCCAGGCAAGTGCCTTTGGGCTTTGATTAGATTGCTGGTTGGAGGCTTGCGGTACCTCAAAAAGAAGGTTGAGAGTGGTTACTCACTTGACCACTCTCCATCACTGTGTTTGCATGCAGGCCAGTAGCCAGGTTTCAAGTTTTTTTTGGGGGGGGCAAAATACATTTTTAGGTGTTTTTGTTTTCATTATATGTTCAAAACAAATTTTTCTGGACACAGTAAAATTTGGGGGGCACTGCGCCCCGTGGATACGGGCCTGTTTGCATGCATTGCTTTTCGTTTGTAACGTATGCGTACTCTTTGGTGATGATGTTTTCATGTCTTGTGTTATGGCGCAATCTTGTCGGTAATTTGAAATGTTGTTTCCTGCTTTTCATAAAAATATTTTTTTCTTTAGCATCGCTACTTGGACTCGTTGGTCCACGCCAAATTATTGTTGCTACTGGGTGGTCGCAGTGAGGCTGGGAACCAGCTGACGTCATTCTTCGATGATGTCATGTGTGCTGAAGGCGAAAAGAAAGCATTTGCTGAGAAGCGATTTTCGGAGCCGCTGGCCATTTTGTATATATACAAGGTACTTTTATCCATGCACATCCAGTCGCTCATAGCTTGAACACCAGCGCCACAACATAATATGCCATAAATTGTGCTCTGATTGGTAGACGTTCTCTTGTGCGGGACGAATCACCGACTACGTTGTTACTGTTCATAAAGTGTATTTAAACGACTGGATTTTTTCAACTTTATCTTGCCATGACCAAATCTGAAACGATTGTGACGTGTGCCCGAGTTGTTTTTCCTCATATATGTCTTTAGAAAAGATTTAGTTAGGTGTTAAAAATATTCGACACTTTGGCTCTATGTTCATCAAAGACTGGTGCAAAACTCGATACCGACAAAGATATTTATGTTTACTTTTGACAGTAAGGCTTTGTCAAAATGCCCTGTAACGATGAAAAACTTGAAGTCTTCGCGGGTTAACAGTGTATACATGAACATGATTGGTGAGGTAACCTCTACGCCTGTTTGGTTGATAGCAAGGCTACTCGAGTAACTGGAGAAGCTTGGACATCTGTGACAAACCTTATCCTAACAATTTAAAAAACGGCGCAAGTCAGACATCGTACTTTCCGTAATTTATCCGCTGCTTTACCGTATTTCAGGCGACTTGAAACCGACGTGCAATTGCATGCGCTTGGCATTTGTTCAATCCACTACTCTTCTGTATGCTCATTTTTAACTTAGTCTTCCGAGGGCTAGTAAAAGTAACCCTAAATTGGCTCCCATATAAGTTGCTCGACCCCAACTCAGAATCTCTTTTAAGCCAGTATTTCGCACTCTCCTTATTCTCTCTTTTTTAAAGTCTATTTGCTGTCTATTTGTTTTTCGTTGGTTCACATACCTTGCCTTGTATACAGGAGGATTACAACCGCGCCAGGTATTATCTGGATCTTGCTGCTGAACACGCCACACAGCGGTGGTCTTCCGTTGATTCTCTGGCTCACATGAGGGAGCTAGAAGTTACGCGTGTCTTGCCATTAATTTCAGATTTTCACGATTTCTTGGACTTCATGCAACGGCCGCGTGAGTTTTGTTTAGCTACTAACCAGCTCTCTGGAGTAAGTGCACGGCACGCCCATTGTAAAGTGTTAATAATCGCATCTTGATAAAAGCGGCCAAGCTCGCATTCAAACTGACGTGCGGAGTGATGATGCTTGCTTACAATTCGTTCATCAATCTCCTTTCTGTCTACAGCGGAACAAATGTCGGATGATGATCTAAAGAAGATCGTCAACTCGTGGAATAGCCGCTTCCCTCACCCCACCCGCGATTCTGTTGCAGCATGGCACGACACAGTCACATACAGGTACAGGGGAATGTATCACCAAAAAACTTTTCATTTGTTGGCGACTTTGAAACGGCGTTTGTTGTCACGCCGCTTGACAGAAAAGCGTTGAGTGCTGGTCGAGTTACTCCTGCAAACCATCTGTGCAGTCCGTAACTGCAGATTCGCCTTAACTGCATGAACGTCACCAGACAAAGCATTGTACTGGCGGCCTGCAACAACAACTCTTGAAAAAGAAATCTCGATGGTCGCCCCTGGTATGAACGTAGTGCTAACATTCACAGATTGGCATGCGGTCGTAGTTCATCGAGAAGATAATTTCATTACAAACGTTTTACTGATAATCTGGCATTTTCCTGACACCTGCTTGATCATTGGGATTAAACCTGCAGTGAACGCAATGTTAGATGCTGTATATTTTACGATCTGTAGCTTGTATCACCTGTTTTGTTGTTTTTTTTCACTGAGACATTTCGGTCATTTGTCCGAAGTACCTCAAAAACTTCCTGTATCTTTCGTTTTCGGACGTATTTTGATAGAAGTGACTTAATTTTTATAGGTCATTCAAAAAAAAATTCGGTCAATGACTGAAAAACGAAACAGAGTCTCACTTCCGCCGTTTTCCTGAACAGATCTTTCCTTTTGGAACGCATGCGTTCAAAGTTGGAAATTGCGGATGATTCGATGGATGATGGTCAACGGGATAATTGGATCGACGACTGCAGGTCCCGGATGTTGATGGAGATGATGAGGAGCAGTTACTTGAAAGGAAATTTTTCTGTCGCTGCGAAAATCCTTGATGCCATTGAGAAGGTGCTTTCCAAGTAGCCGTACGAAGCTTATGACGTAACGATTTTCTGCTTTTTTATTCGAACTGACGACACTCACGCAAAGAACATTCTAGTTTAGCTTTGCGCAGAGGCGATATCGTAGCCCAAGAGGTGTATCCGAAGCGCGATTATTGGTAGTTAAAAAAAATTCTATTTGATTAAGAGCAGATGATGCATACCCATAGTGGGCGAAATATATACTCTGTAAGATCTTAGTGTCCGTTTTTTTTCTGGGAAAGGTTTCCTTACGATAGACAATGTTCTGATTTTATCGTTGTGATTCTGATATTTTTCAAATTTTCTTTTTTCATGAATGAACTCATTTGTTAAACAATACTTCTTTCGTCGAAACAATGGTGTATCGTTTTTTAACATGTCGTGTTCGACTTGACGAAGACAGTGGTACTTAAATATCGAAACGTTGGCCTGATTTTACGCGTTAACGCCAGCAGAGCTTGGTTAAAGTGTTTATCGGAAGTCCTGGCGTCTCCGAAACAGAAAGTTGAACTTCCTTGTCAATCGTCATTCGTTCAGGACATCACCGCCACGAACAGTTCCTTCCAAACGGACCTGTCGCAAACAGCAGCGGCATTTTATCTCACGCGTGCACGACACCTGCCAACTGAAAGCGTTGACGACGCTACAACCAAACGTGTGCGCTTCTGTCTTTCCGCGTACCAGTGTCTTCAAGATGGACCGAGAGAGCAAACGAGGTTGGTTTGTATGTCGCCGTTGCTGAGTTCGGAGTCCTCACAGGTGTCCCTTCGAAAACCTGTGCGCGCAAGTTGGAAATTTTTTCAAATTTCTCTTGCTTTTACCCAACCTTGACTATCCTGCCCTGAAAAAGTGTTCGATCTTTGCAAGTTTGCCGATTAGAAATTTGCGATTTTTTTCGGTTGCGTTATTTCATACAAGCGTTCGCGTTGCTTTGCAGAGCAATTGCGAGCTCGCTCAGGCGTAACCAGCTGCTCGGTGACGTATACTACAACTTGTCACGATCCCTCACCGGCGATGTCACCAACGAGCTGGTCGAAGAAGTAAATGCAACGTTATCAGCGCAGCAAGGTATTCTGTTGCTAAGCGTAGCCATGAAACTGTGAATCCCCTCCTCCCGTCAACCTCTTGCGATGCTTTTTTTGTTCGGTTTCTTTGCGAAACGTTTAGAACTTTCCTAAAATCATCTGCTGTGTTGTTTTTCTATGCTAGGTCAGTGAAGACATGAAGATCAAAGTTGTGCGGGTCACTGCTGGGACTAACTGCACACAAAAAAAAAACGTTGCATACACAAATTTTCGCTGCACCTCAGCAAATAATAACTCAATTTGCGTTTACGGCGTCGAATTTTGCCGCTTTCAAACTCGCCCGCAAACATCTGTTTGCACTTGATCATACGCGCTAGAAACTTTTACTAGCTGCGCTTTTATCTGCAAGATATTGTGCAAGGATTATAGCGCGTGTGAAACTTAGTTGGCAGTTGCACCGGTCACGAAAATGAACATGATACTTTGAAACAGAACTAGCACGTTATGTTCAGTGTTCACATGTACCTTTATTGCGAGTTCTTTCAGAGATTTTTTAACTGTAAGTTTTACTGTGTTTGGAACTTCCACCTTGGTCCTTGTTCACTGGATGTGACCGTAGAGCTTGCGTTAGCGACGTTAAGTGCAAAAAGATTACAAACTGCCTTCTGCGTTTCGGTGATCGTTCAAATGACACGAAGATGATCGTTATTCAGTACCTATTGCGAATGCTTCATTCTAAAGCGTCCTAGATATTTCCGCTTTAATTCGTAACTGCTGTTCGACGATCAGCCTATACTTACAAGAAATCTCACGCCATTTTTGTATGATGCAGTACTTTATGCGTTTTTGTCTGTTGTGGGGGCAGCACTGTTCCCCAGACAACAAAAGAAGAGGTCGCAACGTACTTTCATCTTAGGGAATTTACCTCACGCCCTGCGAGTATGAACACATGTTCACGAACCAATCATCTTAAACATGCACGCCTTCGAAATGTGTACGAGACCGTTGCATTGACTTGTACCTAATATGTATGAAACGTTTTTCTAGGACGTTGGTGTTTAAGTCTTCGTACTTGTGTGACAACCTGTCGACAAGCGCTGGTAACTGCGTTGTGTCTTCATTCAGGGGGGTGGGCGAGTTTGCGAGAAACCTTGCGCAACGATGCTTTCGAATCGTACAAAAAAGCTGTCAACGAAATGGAGTCGAGCAAAGAGGAATGCCTGCACGAGGTCTACACCAAGTTTGCCGCATTCTGTGACCAGCAGATCCGGTCATGCGAAGGTGACTTGTGTTTATGACGGTGTTTAACATTAACTTCTGGTTGCTTGACGTTGATTTTATAACTGGCACAAACATTAAACGGTTTCATGCAAATCAAAGTTAAAGCGCTGGGGCATCGAAAGAAACCCGTTAACCACGTTGTCTCATCGAGCGTCCCTCGACAGTTTCATAATTTCCTATCACGGCTTGAAGTTGATGGCCGAATTGTTAGGAATTTAATAAGGTTACATTTTAGACAAGGGTTGCCGTCTCTTGGATGATCAACACAGCTGCGCAGGAGTGCTGGGTCGCAACCGTCGTGGTTGCTTCCTTGCCGCGAACGAAAATACAGAATAATGTTTTCTCAATCAACCTCTTTGTGCTGACATTGTTTTAACGTTTGGTGATGTCGCAAGTGTCTTGGTGCGTTTGTCAGTCCAGTGATATTCCAGGTTCACCAAAAACCGAAAGAATTGACACATACAGTTAAACAAGCCTATCACTGAATAGTACGGAACAAGCGCAGTAGTCAGGCATGTTGCCCGTGTAAACGAACTGAACTTTTGTTACGAAATCATTCCGTACATTTTGCAGATTCGCAGAGCGTTGATGAAGATTTGCTGGCGTCATCCAACCTGGTTTTTGCCGAAACGATGACGAGATGCGTGCTTCGTGGTTTGCGTCATCATTCTGAACGCTCTGCTGCCACCTTGCGATACCCGCGGTTGCTACAAATGACGGAAAAGTTTGGCGAACGCATCAAGTCTGTGTTTATTGATGAGGTAGTTTTTACAAAGGAGCCGGTTCATCTTTCTCGCGAAATAGTTCTTAAAATATATTTTTAATGGGGTGTAGAGAGCGAATTAATTGTCGTTTTTTTTCGCCAATTTAAGCTATTTTTCATAGCTTATGATCTTTTTTTCACAGTAAGGAAGACTCTTTAGAAAGGAACTTATCTTAAGCCATGTTTTTCTGCAGTAAAGTCAGGCTTATTCCTATGAGGTTTTAACTTCCAAGTATATCGAAATATTTTGAGTAACTGTGTATAGTTTCATGCGCCGAACTTACATCAGCTAAAAATAATTTGTCTTCTGTTTCACTTCCCTGTCTGAATTCACACTCTGTACCTTCTTTACTTGACCCAGAGCAAATGTGTGCCAAGCTGGACGTTCCTGGATTGGATCGGTCACATGGTGGCGCTGTTGGATCGTGACGTAGCGCCCTTCGTTCAGCCGACCCTGGCCCAGGTGGCCGAGGACTTCCCTCAGGCGATGGTCTACCCTGTCAGTGCGGCTTCGAAAGGCTTCAGCTTTTCGCGAAACGAAATCGGGCGAAAAAACAAGCGTTTCTTTAAAAAGTAATTTTCGGAGCGTTTGTACTTGCGCTTGCTTGTAACAATAAACGAGGATTCTGAATGAGCGTAGGTACGACGTTGCTACTTCCAGCTGGATAGTTTTAATTGCCGTGAATGCTTGTGTTGCTTTACTAGCCGTGCGATGCACTTTGTTTTAGATTTTCGGCTTATTTCTGGTTCATTCAAGCTTTGTTAGGATTACAACCATAGCCGGAGACTCGCTTCATTTTGATGTTCTCGTTGAAATGATCATCCTTACATGGTATTTGTGTTTGCAGACTGACCAAAACTTTACACGATAAAATTCCGCTCGCTCATCACTTCATCAAGCAGTTGCAGCTCGTATCTGATCCTGTTATTGTGTTCAAGGTAATGATATGGAAAAGGAAGTTGGGTGTTCATCAGGTGCAAAAACGTTATCCCTGTAGAACAGCGCAGTTTAGGGTTTATTCGCCAAACTTTCCATGTAGCTGCGATAACTCTGCGCTTCCGAATCAGCTTTTGGAATGGAGAGGTTGTTGGATCGATCCGCGATTGAGATTGGCTCGTAAACGTGAACCTTGGTCAAAAACTTAAATTTCGGCTACTCCAAAAGAGAACAAATTTCCAGCTGCAGGCATGCCGCTTATTTCCGTATGTCAAACCACAAAAGCATCTCAAAGGTGTGTTATGGGTGATGATGCAAAACTCGAATTTATTTTCCTTTAGAGACGAAAGTCTATCGAGCTATTGGAATGTTTGTTTGTTTGCTTGCAAATGAAGCGATGCAAACGTGTTTCGGCGAAATCTTCTGGACGGACCCTTAACTTACCTCGATCCGTAGGATCTCGCGTCAGAAGTTCATCCGTTTATACTTAAGCTACTTTCTCCCTTTTCATAACGAATGCTGCGTAACCGGGATAAGTTGATGTTCGACGTTATTCTTTGCCAAAAGATAAACATTTTTTCTTCATTCTTTGCAAAAATTTTAAGCCCATTTTTGGGTTACTTTGAAGTTGCGCTTTTTTCAAAAAGCGGCCTATCGTTTCTAAAGCTTTCAAAAATCTCTCGGGCTCCGAGACATCTCAACTGTCACTACATCCACAGGACTGGATGGAGGAGCTGGGGAAGTTGTTCGAGGCTCGGCTTCGGAAAAAGATCGGCCCGAATGACTTGCTGGAAAATTACCAGGAAATGTACAACGACCTGTTTCAACTTTCCAGTCCAACCAACGAGGACTCATCTTTGTTCGGCAGCGACGACTCAGCAACCACGCAGGAAATCCCTGTCGGAGCGCTCAGGGCCAAGTTCGCCAAGGTCTGCACCGATGAGCTACTCGTCGACATCTTCTGATTTTGATTCTGACTCGACATCTTTTGATTTTGATTCTGACTCGACATCTTTTAATTTTGATTCTGACTCGACATTTTTTTATTTCGTTTCTGACTCGCCTTTTTTTAAATTTGATTCTGACTCGACATCTTTTAATTTTGATTCTGACTCGACATTTTTTTATTTTGATTCTGGCTCGACATCTTTTAGTTTTGATTATGACTCGACATCGTTTGATTTTGATTCTGACTCGACATTTTTTTATTTTGATTCTGACTGGACATCTTTTTAAATTTCATTCTGACTTGACATCTTTCAATTTTGATTCTGACTCGACATTTTTTAATTTTGATTCTGACTCGACATTTTTTTATTTTGATTCTGACTCGACATCTTTTAAATTTGATTCTGACTTGACATCTTTTAGTTTTGATTATGACTCGACATCTTTTGATTCTCTGACTCGACATTTTTTAATTTTGATTCTGACTCGACATCTTTTAAATTTGATTCTTACTTGACATCTGATTTTGATTCTAACTCGACATTTTTTTTATTTAATTCGATTGAAACCTAGTAGAAGTGTGGAGTGCAAGCGATTTATTTTTACTCAAAAGTTCGTTTCGCCCTTTCGTACATAGTGTTGCTTGCCTGGCGCTAGAAATCATCTTGACAAGGTCGCGCTCATTTCTCAGAATAGAGATGGCGTTGCAGCTCAACTCCGAACTCCGTTTATTTGGTTTCAGAAATTCAAACCAGATGTCGACGCTTTATTTGGAGGACCGACCGGAAGTTCGTTGCTACAACTAAAAAATTTCAGCAAAAACGCTGAAGAGTTGTACAAAAAAATACGCGATAACTTTAAAGAAAGACCGAAGTCTTTGCGAGATTACAGCCCATGGTTGGCTAATTACCAAAGTCTGCAATCAGCCGGTCAGGACCTGGAAATCCCCGGTAAGGACGCTTTCGGTTGCTCGAGTTGCCTTGTTTCTTTCCAAAAGATGCTCAGTTGCCATGCTGTTACTAGGTCAATACCACGGCGGCTCCAAACCAATGACCGAGTATCACGTGACCATCGTCGGTTTCGACGAGCGCGTGCAGGTGATGTCGTCATTGAGAAAGCCTTGTCGAATCATCATCCGCGGTTCGGACGAAAAAGATCATAGTTTTTTGGTGAAAGGTGCGTCTTGTTTCTATTTATCGTCAAATGGTTTTCAGTATACATTCGTTATTGGATGCACAATTCACAGTCTGCTGTCGTTTTTCAAAGTAATCGTGAACGTTTCCTCTAAATTTCATTGCGGCCTTTCATTTACTGCGGTAAAACCACCAGCGGTGGTGACTTTTTCATGAGTTTCTCTGTCAGTACTTTGTAATGCAATCTAATCAAAATCCTATGTGAAGTTAATTACGACTTTAGTGTCTTCCTTGAAACGAAAATTCAACAGCAGGTTTTCTGCGTTGCAAACCCTTGGGTGGTTTTGCATTTGACTTAGGAACTAGCCTTTTATCATGATTAAAGTGCACCCGCCATATCGTCAAGACATTCAGCCACTTTCCTTAGTTTGGTCGTAATCAAAGAAGTTTTTGTTTCGCTTTTGTTCATAGAAGAACGAGCTGAAGCTCTTAGAACCTGAGGAAATTTTTTGAAAAATCCAGTGATACTCTGTTAAAAAAATTTTGCGGCAATGAGAGGACCATAGCGAGCCGCCGTCATTTGTAAAAGAAAGTGGAAAAACTTTTGAGTGATGCCAACCGGACTTTGATTACTCGTGGCTGACTTCGCCATGTCGTATCAGTGACGATGCAGCATGGCGCACTCGCATTTCTGCACTCGGATGTGTATTCGTTGTGAAAAACATCTTGACATATTCAGGAGGGGAGGATTTACGTCAGGATCAACGCATAGAGCAAATCTTCTGTTCGATAAACGACATGCTCAACGATGACTCCAATTGCAGGAAGAGAAACTTCTCGGTCGTCACTTACCAGGTCGTTATTGTTGCTGACGTCAAGCGCCAAACCTTATTGGAGAAGATGAAGTTGTGTTAAATTACGGCATATGGCAAATAGTGCTTGGATGTGCTGCGATTGTAGGCTTTTGGTTGGTATTTGCTGCAGGGCATGAGGTTAATAGCACGAAGGCATCTCGTCAAACAACGGCCGTTTCTCTTCTACACAGAACAGTATCATTCGCAGGGCGGCGCCCATTAAGTCGCTTGTCACAAGTTTGAGAATTGCTTGTGTCGTTTTCCTGTCTACATCGAAAACCCCACCATCGTTACGCTGTAGATTACAGCCACGCTGAAAACCGCAGTCTGGTCTCCTGTATTTCTAGTCAAACTTGGTTGATCTACAATCGCTGCTCGTTGCTTACAACAATGCCCATCTTCTCTCGCATACGCAACATTTTTATCTGACCGTGACAGCTTTTACTTTAGCTTGCAATACAGTCACATGGCTGCTTGTCGAAGACTGAAAAGCCATGACTGTTCACTGAGAAATTTTAGATTGAAGGAGCGGTATTATTAGTTGTTTGAGTTTGTGCTCTAAACTTGAGCAGATGCGACGATAAACGAGTTTTTAAACCGTGGTTGCAGGCTCGCTTATAAATGAATGAGATTTTCTTAATTTGCTGCAATCAATGTACTGTCTATTTTATCATTTCAGGTGATTCCAATCAATTCGAAGGTTGGTCTGATTGAGTGGGTTCCGTGTGTTTCCACCTTCCTCGACCTGATGAAGGAACAAGCAAGAAACATGAACTGGTGAATATGGATAGCGCATGTGTTGGCTTGCAGACAATTTGAGAAAAAAGCGCTGCGGGAGTGGTAACGAAACAAAGAACAGGAGCCTGGTTGCAACCGTGATTAAGCTAAACTGATGCTTCCAGTGCTACCTATCAAACATACGCAACATGTACAGGAGCGTAACGAGGTTAGATGGCGCCCGGGGCAAGAAGCAAGTTTGGTGCCTCCATGTTCGAACCTAAGGTCTTTCGGAAGCAAATGTACTGTATTGAAGAAAGTACTTGTGACATTGTTGGGACTTCTCGGCGAACGCCGTAGTGATTCGGCGCCCGGGACATTGTGCCCCTTCGTTACGCCCCTGGACATGCGCCTGCGTGTTACTCAAATTCTGACTCTACTTGATCATCACCAACAGCAAAACGCGCCAATCAGGCCAGCAAGAAAGAAACGCAACTACACGTACGCTTAATATTCACACGCTGGCTTTAAAGGCTCCCTGAGGAAAGGCTCCCCCACAGCCCAGCGCTTATCAGAGATGCCTGGAAAAAAATGTGATGCTTGGCGTTGTCACTGTTTGCTTTGCTTGTTCTAGTGAGGCTGCGGTGTGTCAGTTGAACAGCAAGAACTGGGTGCCACAAGAAATCAGGAGGTCATCTGGAAACAACCGTATCGAGGAATACGGGAAGTTTATGAAGTTGTCATCCTACACCGATGTGGTCGGAGCATTCAACGAAACGCAGAATACGCTGCCATGGGATATGCTCAGGTTGGAAAATGTATCTTTTTTGTGACGCTCAGCTTCTCAGTGCCGCTACGTGTAGACTGAATGGAGCTTGTAGTTATTTTATTTTAGGTTATAACCATCGCGTATGTAGCCTTGTGTTCAGCGTGATATTCAATGTAAATGTCCGGCGTCAGAGTACCACGATGAAATGGGGGCAGACGTCGCATAGTGGTTCGACAGAGGTCAACAATCGCTGTGGGGTTTTGCAGACATTTTAAGAACCTGTTGAGACGCGAACGTGAGTTTTCTTGTATTTTTTTGTTAATTGTTCTGGAACTCGTTGGTTTCAATGGTCGTTGTCTGTCATGATGACTTCGTTGTGAAAGAACAATGTCTGTTGCGCAAAGTGGTACAAAATTGCTTTTTGTATAAGATGTGATGCAAATTTTTTCATTTGTATCTTTTAAAGGCGCTTCCGTGTTCTGCTTTGAAAGTCATTGTTGCATAACTTTTGTGAAAGTGTGCAGTTATAACTTTGTGGTGTAATTTTTATGGGAGTATTTGAGTCTCAGCGCCACTGTTATCTGTTCGTGCATTTACGTTTTCAAGACTTGAAAAACAAAATATCGCATACTGTAGCTCAGTACTACTTGTTGGGGAGATTTTTCAGTAGCGTGGGCATGTCCTACAGCCAAGGTGTCTATATCATGGCAAAAAAATTGAAAACTAAATTTGTTAGAACTGTCTTGATAAGTCATTTTGACAAAAACAATATTGTGTTCGCACCGAAACTAATGCTGCTGTAAAAAGTTATAAGTTCGTTAACCTTTTTGTACTGTAAAGAACTCGGCGAATTTTTTGAAAACAATTAGGAAATCACGGCAAAGTGGTGTTCAGATATGCGAACTGTGATTGCAGGCAAGTGTACTTGCGAATGAGCGCAGACTCCGAGTCCTTTCTCGTTTTACGTAAGCGCTTCACGTCATCATATGGCGTCATGTGCGTCGTGCATTGGATGCTTGGCATCGGTGATCGTCATCCTTCGAATTTTATGATTTCCATGACAACGGGACAGGTCGTGGGAATCGACTTTGGACACGCTTTTGGAACAGCTACCGAGGTGAGATATGTGTGACTGGAGATTACCTATTTGTACTGGCTGACTACTTCATTTTTTTCGCCTGGCAAAGCCCTTTTGATAGTTTCTGCTGGAAAATTTCTGCGTTCTATGCTCGTTATAACCGGATTCGGGCCATTTTAATCTCGAAACCGTCATTCGAATGTATTGATACGTTCATTGTTCGCTGCAACGCTTTCGAGTGAAGCAAATATACCAACATTTCCGTCGGATACGTTTTTTGTCTGATTTTTAAAATGCTGTCGATGTTATAATGTTTTCGTGGTGTTTCGTAATCATGGGGTCGGCCAAACCGTCTTTCAATATTTGGTGAATAAACGCTTAGTCAGTTGCAAAAGGAAAGGTTTGGGGTTGTTGGTGTTGTTAGCGGCTGATCACTCGTCACCGGTCAGAATGATGCAAAAGACGTAGGGAAGTCCTGCGCCCGCCGCACCGGGATTCTACGCAGGTCGTCGTCATGATTTGTTAACTGTCGATGCTTTCTCGGCTCAGATTCAACAGCTGGAGAAAGTTTCCACTGTATGGAATATGCAGCGTGACAACAGAAACATGCAAAACGCTTGCAAAATACGGAAGCCAGCTCTTGTGAGTGTTTAATACTCACGTAAATGATTCCGTGGCTGTAAACATCTTTTGTTAATTGGGTCGACGACTGCAGCGCCAAGAGCAACAAGCACTGGAAACGCATTGCACAACACAGCAGCTCTATAAAGCCTGAAACAGAGCAGAGTCCAAAGCTCTCAGCACAATTTTTTCATTGCAATGTATTCATGACACAAAGAACAAATAAATGGAAAAGAAAACGCTCTAAACACGCTGCAAAAAATCATGTCCGACTATGGACAAGGGCCCTGACGTGTGTCTTAATCATTGGCAATTTGCTGCAGACAATAAACACGGTGTATATATCTGTTTCATATGTCAGCATGTCATTACTGTCAATGTCCAAAAACCGGATTTTGAAGAGCGAAGTGTTTTGTTTCGTGTAGTTTTAACATTCACCGCCACGTACTCAAATCTAATTTGTAGTTTTTTGTGAAAAAGTTACGTGAACAAAGTTAAGTACCTCTGCATTTGTTTACTCTGCACCTTATTGTACCAATCTTTCCCTCATCTTAAAAGAAACCCATTTCGGTCTGAGCTGGTGTGACTGTATTTGGCTCGCGCTCGAACTCAGGCTTTCGTCGGTGGAATGTTTATCAACTTGCGATATATCTCGGCTACAGTTGAAACCCCGGTTCCTGGCCAAGATGCGTCGAAGGGCAAAGGTTGTTTCATGTCTTGTCATCCGTAACGTCTATGGCGAGATCGGCAGAAGTCACTTTTGCGATAACTAGGCATACCATATTTTTGTGATTGAAAACCGGGACGCTTCAGAAGAACGAACCTTATCAGATAAAATGTGGTACATATCTTACTGAGCATGTAGCTATTTTGAATTCCTATAGTTAAGACACCAACAAAAACTAAAATGATGCATTTTGCTAAGAAACAAGCAATGTTCAAGCATTTGTAATTTTACACATTCGCCCAATCATACTTTTCCGTAGACAATGCTTTCTTTAAGAAGTCTTTCTCAATTTTATTTTCTCGTAAAAATCACAGCAGAAATAGTCAGTATTAATTTTACAGGTGATAAATGGTTTCACATTCTACTCGTGTTGCCAGACCACATGTTATTCATTATAGAAAACATTCTCTCAAAGGCAGCTGATGTACCAGGTGTAGGACTCTACTGGCTGATTGAATGCACAACCGGGACTTTTTGGTAGACTGACCGGGACGCCGGGACAAAGCCTTCAAACCGGGACTGTCCCGGCTAAAACGGGACGTATGGCATGCCTAGCGATAACAGAACTCACGGAATGGAGGCTGTCTCGAAGTAGGGCATGTAATGGATTGCTGATATTTTTAAAGGTGCTTCCAGTTCCAGAACTTGTACCTTTCCGCTTGACGCGCCAACTGGTCGGTCTTCTGCAACCGCATCCAGTCAAGCGTGGCGAGTTTCGACAAGTCATGGTTCACTGCCTGTCTGCTCTGAGGTCACGTGCTGACGAAATTCTACCTCTGTTGGATGTGTTTGTGAGAGATCCTTCTGTTGACTGGCTGGTGAGTTGCACGATAATGTTATTTGTGCCCGCTGGTTTCAATCGTTCGTATTCCATGCAATATTTCCGATAAGTTCTCAACGTAACTGAATTGTTTGTTGGCAGTGTGGAGAGTTTAGGTTCAACCGTCGGTAAGTGCTTTCAACACACACGTGGCCAAGTGCCGAAATGCATTGTTTTGTTAAAAATGTAACGAAGCTACTCACAAACAAACCAGAGCCAGCTACTACAGAGCAGTGCTTCTCAACTTTTTCATAGTGTGGAGTGGTCTGTTCGTCAAACGTTTTTTTGGATTAAAGGTGTGTAACAAGTGAGCGAAAATTTCATGACTGGTATAACTCCAGAAAGTCTTATGTTGACATTTAGTGACGTTCTGTTACTCGCTTTTGCTAGAGTCTGTAGTTGAACTAAGCCGAATTCGCAGACAACTGAGCTCGGGGGAATGGTGGCTGTAGGACAGCGGCGGGAATCTATTTAGTACCACAGGCCGCATGAATCGTGGGATATCGTTGGTGTGTCGCAAAAAATCATCGATTATGTCTTAAACTTCCACCTTTAACTTTCTAAGGAAAATAAGGATTAGAATACTATGACAGCGAGATAGTCTTCTCTTGGCTTGCTGTCTAAAATATCTGCTTGTCGTGGATTTCGTTTTGATGGGAGGTTGCGCTCTAATTTGAGTAACGAATATTCTTGCGTGTACCTTTGCTCTCACGCATGCCGTGTAGGTTCCCGCTCCTGCTATAGAGTAACAGTCCTCATGAAAACATACCGTATTTATTCGATTGTAAAGGCGTGGTTTATAAAGTTTTTTTCATCATTTCGTGCGGCTTATAATCAAGGGCGGCTTAGATTTTTTCTTTACCTTATCGAATGGTATAGATGACGCCCAGTCTTTCCTTGGCTGCGTTTTTTCTACCAAACTCTTTTTACATTCTATTCTCTTCAGCATCACGTGCACATCCGTCACAGGAGGGATTATGATGAACAGAAGGCAGTTGTAGTGGTGTGAGCATCATTACCAGGGTTGTCAAATGTGCTAGTACGCGAAAATATCTCAAGAGGCGTAGGTAACCTATGTTCAAGTGCAGCTTACAATCAATGGCGGTTTACATTAACTTTTTAACACCATTTCGTGCGGCTTATCAACTTACAATTGAGTAAATCCGGTAAGCAATTGCTTCTCTCTGTAAAAACTGCTTTCTGCTATCAGCGATTTGCGAAGAAAAGCCGGTCAACCGAGTCGGCGAAAAACGCGGATCGCGCTGAAATGACGTCAGACACCACGTGGTATGCGCAGAGAAAGATGAAGATTGTAGAAAGAAAGTTAAACGGGGCGAATCCGTCAGCCATAACATGGTAAGAACTACAAAATTTCTTTATGTGACTGTATTTGTGTCAACTTGATTGCCTTTGGAATATTTTTGTGAAATCGTGTCTCTGTACCCAGAAGGTCAGTTGAGGCTGTTTCGGACTTGATTCGATAGAAAAAAATTGTCTTATCAACACAAACAACGTGTAAAGCGGCAAAGTTGGTTTGAGTTTTGACACAACTCGTGCCGGGCGAGTGGTACAAAGCTGGCAGGTTGGGTTCGATTCCTGGTCACGTCATATACCAAAGACTTGTAAAACGGTACTTGCCGCTTGTGCAGCATCGTACCAGGAGTTGGTGGGTGGGTGCAAGGGACGGTTCACGCGCGGTGCTGCACCAGTGCAGCATTCACTGCTGCAAACGCTGCTGCAGCATATAATCAAGGGCGGCTTGCAGTCGAGTAAATACGGTAGGCAATTGCTTCTCTCCGCAAAAACTGTGCTATCTGCTATCAGCAATTTGCGAAGAAAAGCCGGTCAACCGAGTCGGCAGCAGCCGCGTGGCCCACTGCTCAGGCAAGCGGAACTGGGCGCTGGAGGCGAATCGGGACACTCCGAAAGGAGTAAAAAAGACGGCTCGTTTTCACGTTTGGTGTATGGCTAAACCGGCTCAGTAACTGGTGCATGCCCCTCCACCAATTATGGTTCGATTGTTGTGTGTTTGTTTACCGTGTGCCCCGTTTAGTGCGCAATCTCATGTGGTAACCCCTGTGTGTTCGGGACTGGAATGCAGTTTAATCTGCAGCGACGTCGTCGCCAGGAGCGTTGAGACGAGACATTGACGTACAAACTTCCGGCTGCTGTTTTGATTTAAACTCACCCACCGCTCGTTTCATGTTGCAGCGACGAGATCAGTCACAACAGCGATGTGGCCAAGTTCGCGAAGTACTACTGCTCAGTCGCGTCCGGCGATCGGTCGCTTGGCAACGTGCGATCCGCTGCGCCACGTGACAAGCTGTCCGTTGACGAACAAGTCGACTGCCTAATCGACCAGGCCACAGATCCCAACATCCTCGGGCGCGTGTGGATCGGCTGGAAGTCGTGGCTTTGATGTCAGCGATGGATAGAAAGTGAACCAGGCGTGAAACGCTCGACAAGCTTCTCTGGATGAGGCTTGCGCCAGGAACGCAAGCAGCCAACATTTTCGGGGGAGGGCAAAATTATTGCAAGTTGTTGTTGTACCTAGCAACCGAAAAACGTATTGGCGCTTTCACAATGTTTGTGAAAATTTGTAGGGTGGAGGGGGCAATTGTATGGAACACTTCTTTTGAGAAAGCCGTTGTCAGATTCGCTGTTTTTTTACCGTTTCCAAGAAAAATCGATATTTTCATCCACAACTAGTGTATTCTTGGGAAGATCGGCATCACGAGTGAGCATTTGCTGCTTAATGTTGCATCGATTGTGAAACCTTAACCCTTTAGAACGGTGGTTCTTAACGGGGTCCCCGGTGTAAAAGTCTGGGTGTCTCCAGAAGGAAAATGCTAAAGCGTTTTTTTATTCCTCAGGTACAACGACCACCACTTTGACTAACGACAACCACAGACAAGGGCCCCCAAGCCAACTTATCTAAGAATAGGTGTCCCTGGGTTTGGAAAGGTTGAGAACCACTGTTCTAGGAGGTTTTCCACCCTAATGATAACGTTTGTACGAACGCATGTGACGGTCGTTGTTTGAAGCGAACCGTTGAGCTGTTGTTTTTTTATACCACTGACTAGTGACTACATAGTAACCAAGCTAGAATGGTTCGAAATGTTATTGACGATCATGGATTACTTTTTGCAATAAAATATGCAATCACGTTTGTGTTAATATGCTGCGGCGTGGAAGGCCGGGCAATTGTTTTCTAAAGTGGACGCCGTCAATTGTTGAAAGAGTTTGAGCAGAAATATTAGTCACCATCGAAATTTGTTAAACAAATTGCAATGCGGTCCACTTTCTGCGAAAACCTCACAACGCGGTGCAGTGTTTTATCATGAACGCCAATTAGTCTGCGGAATGAAGTGCTACGGTAAAAGAAGAAACAGGGCTAGTAAGATGTTTAAAAGTGACAGAATGCACACAACATAATAAAACAAGTCATCTACAGGCAGAATTGCTTTACTTGTGACTTGAACGGAAATGTCAGAACAAAAAACAAAGCGGACGCGTCTTACGCGGAGATTGCAGTGCAATATAAAGCAGGCTGTGTGCAACTAAGCATATAGGCGCAGCCTTTAACTTAGTTGGAAAACCTTCAAGAGAAACCGGAAAAAAAACAGCGGAATTCTGCATTCTTAGGTTGTAAATTGCACACATACCTGCAATAGTTATTTAATAAAGGAACTTCTTTGCGCATATGGCAAGAGCTCGTGCAAAACTGGCAAGTGCCAGAGTAAGTTCATCCACCATTACGAAGTCTTCTACACAAGAGGGAAAACTTCGTGAGCATGTTTCCAATCGTGCAAATTTGTTTCAACGAATCGAAGGCAGCCGTTCTGGCGTCAGCCACGTAATTATGTTATCCGCGCGGTGCCCACCATTGCTGCAGGCAGGAGGGTGAGGGCCTGGGCGCCCCTTATTTCGAAAAATGCAAGCGAACTGTCAAAGAATAAGCTGGTTTTCGTAAACACGGGCGCGTTTCGTGTTTAGGTGCGGAAACAGTGGATGTCTTTTTCCCCTTCGCTTTTTTCGATCAAAAATATTACATAGCTTCGTCATATTACTACAGTTTCAACAAGTACCGCAAGCCTCCAACTTATCCCAACCAAAATTCCTTTCTACGCCGCTGGGTCCCAGCGGCCAACCCATGAGAACTTGTCAGTTCACAACTCTGCTAGCATCTCTTGTACTGTGCGAATCACGTTTGTATGAGAGTAACTGGCTCACACTCTTGCGCTTAGATCGGATGTGGGATGAATCTAATTCAGGCCCGTAACCAGCTTGGGACACCAGGAGGGGCGAAAAGTTTTCCGAGAGGGGCCCAAATTTTTTGAACTGTGTCCGATATTTTTAAATTATGTCCAACACATTTTTCCAGGGGGGACGAAAAATTTTCTAGGGGTGGATTCGCCCCCGTGGTTACGGGCCTGATGTAATTTTTCATATTGTCTAACCAGATGTTCGATATATGTTGTGCATGACAACTTTTAATCAGGCTACAAATGTATTAAAAGTCGAATCGGAAGTTTAGAGCTCTATCAGCGAAACGCGACATTTGCAAACTTCATAGTGCAGTCTTTACATAGGAGAGCACACTCTCAACATTCCAACAATTCTTTTAAACTTCGTTGTAACCAAACTGACCACAGCGTGCAAAAGTAATTGGGCAAGTTTTAAACACTTAAGCCAGCTCTGTCCAACCGAAATGCCTTAAATTAGACCGAAATTATGTCACTATCTTCTTGAAGGCCGCAGATTGAACAACTCACTTGCATTTTAGCAAACCAAAGTTTGCTTTAAAAGCTACTGACGAAAGCATTCGCATACTGACTAAAGTGATAACGACTGTTTTTTTCGATCACTCCCAGACTGTGATGCCGTAGGTAAATTTAGTGCCAATGGAACAACAAGGGCATAGTAAGAAATCAGTTTCGTGTAAAAAGAACACATGAGAAGGAATCAAAAACCTAGAAATCAGTTTTTCACCGTGGTGTCAGTTGACACGTGGAAATCTACCAATGCGTAGCAGGCTACATGATAAACAGGCACTAAAGATCACGGCATCGAAAATGGCGGATTTAAGTTTATCAAAATGAAGACAGGTTGTCCTTGTATTGTACAAAAATACACAATAATGAAAAGCTTTACTGGAACGCCGGTTGGACATTGCTGCTGTAAGCCCTTCTATGCCACTCATCCTGGACTCTGCTTCCCATTATATGTTAAATCGTCTCCGACTGGAAGTAGGCTTGCTTTTGGCTCATTTTAAATACCTAGTCAAAACGATATGTTTATACATATTACTTGTTAAGGGCAATTTTTTTAAAATTACTGGAAATTATGCGTCTTCAAACTGATGCTTACAGAGGTATTAGTATTGTATTGCTTCGTAACTATATCTTGTATTGTTTCCAGGGGTTTAATAGGCGAGAACACGTGGGAGCGTCGTTCCCACACCTTTTTTGCTTTAAAAACAGTTTGAAGCTGTTTTAAATTGGCTAGCTTTTATGGTGCGTTCCACCTTTTTTTGTTAGTGTTTTCGGTGCTGTCACAGCGTGCCACCATGTTCCAGGAAAACTTACTCAACCAAGTATTTTTCGATCAATAGTTTGAGAAACTAGACTTGACACAAAAGCAACATGGACGAAATAGCGTTGAGAAACATAATGGTCATTGACAAAAGCCAACAGAAAAAGTACACAGAAATGCAGTAATTCATTAACAGAACCCGATATTCAAAAGCTGTGAATAGTTGTTTGTGAAGAAATACAGAAAGTAGGTCTACTCGCGTACCACCTTGAAGGTCTTTGCGGACCACAGTTTGGAAACCACTGACGTAAGGCATGCTTTGCGTTGTAAGAAACAAACAAATTGTTATAACCTATGCCAGGGGTGGGCAATTATCGGCCGCCACAGCGTTTTCAATGGCCCGCGGAAGCATTCACGAAATTTCTTCTGATATTTCCTCCAATTATCACAGTAAATGTTAGTGTTATGGCTAAATGGACCGAGACTTGCTTCTATTTCTGTTAGAAGGTATGGCCCTCCGCTAAACGCGGCCTTCTCAAGGTGGCTCCCGAGCCAAATTAATTGTCCACCACTGACCTGTACTATACGAAGCGTGGAGCGTGCTTCCTGGCGCATCCTTCTACAAGACAAACGACCATATTCGATCCAAACGTACATCACAGACTGCAATCGCCGCTTATTTGTTCGTCGGATACGACGGGAAAGGCCGTAGAGAGAGAGAGAGGGACTGTACGAAATGCCCGTGAGCGGTAGTACGCAGACAGACGTAAATGCATGTTGCTCCCATTGGTGGATTTAGGGTGAGGCAAACAAGGCGCTTTGCCTCGGGCTCCTTTTTTGAATTGCCGTGGGACTCCTATTTTCAAAATGTCGATTACGTTTTGTGCTTACTAATGCCAGTTGCTTCATCAGATTAGAATCAGTAAGTGAATTCAACAGTTACCATGCAGCCCTCTCCTAAAGAAGACCACAACACATTTAGGACAATTCCGCAAGAGCACTGGTTAATAGGAAGTGTCCATGGCGCGCCCAAGTTAACAATTAAGAAACTTAGACCCGCCGGTATCGCTCGACTGTACACTCAGTTTAACACCAAACGTATTTGCATTCACTCCTGGTTTTATTAATATAACTTTAAGCACTGCCTTATTAATCTAAAGTACATCAGAAAGGTAATCGAAAATAGCAGGGGTTTATACTAGTAACAGAAGTTACTGTAAACAACAAAGGTTTTAACAACAGGGGTTAGTACGAGTTCGGTCATGTTTTATGGAGGAAGAAAGTAACCTTCCCTACTAGGCTGGCCTGAAACGGTCTGCCTGAAAATTGGTTATAACCTGGGTTTCGCCAGGGCCTAACCGTTCTGGGATATTTGTTGGCTACAAGCGTATCCTGGTTCACGAATTTGCCAGACCCCACTCGTTGGTCAACTGTTTCTTTTTTATTCATGATCTAACCTATCAGACTACCTGTAGGTTAGATGCTACTCCGCGTTATAATTGGCCACCCACGCACCATTCACCCCGTGAGGGGTATCCGGTCGAAATGAGAGCCGTATAGAATTTCTTAATTAGATGACGATTTGGGTTCGCAAGTATCTTTTGTAGATAAGCTTATGGTATTTGGATAAGGAGGTTAGAGTTGGTATAAATACAACAAACACAAGCAGATTAAATAGTAAGAAAAAAATTTTTTCATAAGTAGGTAAGGATCTGCACAGAGGATATATATATAAGTGTCTTGCCAATATTATATGTTCTCATTTTATTATTGTGTTGCAGACAATTTCTGTGATATTGTAGAACAATATTTGTTAAAGAGAAGGTTTGCTGAAATATATACTTTGTGATATGTTGAGAGGTAAGGGTTGGATTGGTCTTTTAGCATATAGCGATAGCGTCGTGCTACATGTGATTTGAATGTTTTTAGTAAGGTGTATGACATGTTTGCTCCGAGATTACTCAGAGGAAGATTCAAGACAACTGATTTTCTGTCTTCAAGATTACTCCGGTTTTGTTAACATGTCGGGGATGCCCCGTTAATTGAAAATTCCGGTTCTCTCGATTCTCATTGGTCGAAATATTGAACTTAGCGTGACGTGGTACGAAGTTGCGTTTCGTCGGCGTCCACAATAGTGTCGTTCACGACCTCGGTGTTCGCGTCTAGTTGTTCGCCGGAATTCGAGAGCGTTTTTCCCGCGGCTCGTAATAACGGTATTCTACCCGTGGGAATATTGTGTACTAACCTTTATCCGGTCAAATCGAAAATGTTACATATTGTTTTGTGTCGGGTGTTAGTGTAAATGGTTTCTACACTATTTTGGATTACTCTCTTCCTAGGTGTGACTTGCAGTTACATGTGGAGTGTAAATATACAATAGTTCAAATAAATACACAATACAATGTTCTTGTAAACCAAGTGTCTTTAAATGCTACTTTGTTCCAACTGCACTCTTGAATTCAGTCCGTTCGGTGATGCAACTTTTAACATTGACCTTCTAATGCTTCTTGACTGCCTTTACTATTTGATGAGGTTGTCGGCAAACTTCCAATTTGTTTTCTGAATTTGCTTTTGACGTCTTTCTTTATTTGTGTTCCAGAATCTCAAGACGTTTCATGTTGAGGATGCAACGCGAACTCAACACTTGGTACCTCTGGTGCTTTTCTTGAATAAAACATTCTTCAAAAAGCTGTCACACTTTGTATTTAAACTGTAAGAATACAAAAACTGTGCTTATTTTATTTCCAACTGTGGTTTGCTAACAACTGCCTATAGGTATTTATAACAATCGGGGTCGGACAATGTGGCGGCTGTGGACTAGATGAACCAGATGACCGCCATGGTCCACCAATCCTGTGTAACACAGTGACAACCTTTGTTTACACATGATCATTGATCTTACCATTGTGTTTTGATTTTTTATAATTTTAACTGACAATTGGTTACTTTTTTGCATGATAGCTTCTTGTATTGTTTTTCTTTATTAGCTGAGTCATATGAAACAATAACGCAATCAATCAAGTTTGGCTCTAAGCAGGTTTTTTTAAGGTGTTTCAGGGACCCGATTCGGGTCCCTAGAATTGAAAATCGGGTCCCTCTCTAGCAGAGCCGTGTGAAAGGCTGTTGGGGCCCCCCAAAAAAATCCAGATGGGGACAGTGGCGATTCTAAGGGGGGGCTGGGTGGGCTATGGCCCCCCCAGATTTTTGCTTGGCCCACCAGTTTTTTTCCTAATTTCCCGTTCAAGTTCATTTGGTCGATATATAAAGTAGATCACTTTCGGCCAGCAATATTTTAAACGATAATTTAAACCCTCTAGCCTGCATTCAATATTTCCCAAATGCATGATAAGCTGTGTTGTTGTTTTTGACGGTCG
>JGI24158J21664_10000622_pt1 | contig 34101 bp, 42 predicted proteins | sample Ectturendosymbi3_FD_21664 | JGI IMG/M metagenome (IMG submission 21664)
AAGAAAGATTTTTAAGTCCAGTTTGACAGATGGTTGCACGGACTAGTGGCGTAGCCAGCCCAAAATCTGGGGGGTCAAATCGTGTGTCTTTAAGCGAGCAACAGTATTTTGTTCGAGACACCGCCTCTCACAGCACAAAATGACAAAATGTGCTATAAATTTGGGGGGACATGGCCCTCTTCTTCTCCCCTGGTTACGACTATGACACGGACTGCCGGAAAGGTCTGGATTACGAGTTTTTTTTCCGGTCTAACTATTGTAAAAAAAACAAAGTCTGATACGTTGTAAAACGCACTCTTCGCCAATGTTACAGGTGACTGGAAAAAAGTTTCCACATATCAAAAAGCCCGCCGCGATCAGGCAAACCTTTTGAAGTCAAGCACGAAACCGAACCAATTCGTCACGACAGCAACCAAGCGCAGAAAAAAATTCCGAAAGCTTGTCTCGTGACCTTCACCAATGCTATCTACCAGTGCATACGAAGAAAACAGCCTCACCGTCGCAGCTCCTCTTGAAGTTTCAGGTTTTCGCGAGTGGATTTCTGCAACGAATCTTTCGAACGATCGCCTCCTCCAGGAGACGTGGAGGCGGAAATCCTTCGTTTCAAGGATTCCATTTCTTGCGCCATGGCATCTCGGTCCCGTTCGGCTGCAAGGGCTCGCTCGCGTTCAGCAACAACTCGCCTCTCTTCGTTTTCGCTTCTGCGACGTTCCAGAACGTCGAGCGCAACTTCCCGTTCCTGAAAACATTACCGGGGTCTGTTTATTAAGTCTACGACCTCAGCGAAGACCATCTCTTGCCGCCGTTAACCCAGCGCAGCAGTGTGCCGGTTATGTTATAAACAACGGAAGCCTGTAGTGTTGCCTGATTCTGTTAGACCAGGGTAAATAAACCTGTGTTGCAACCTATCGATTGGCGTTGCATTGAATGTGCGATTCACCACAAACGGGATGTGCGTGACAAATAACACCCACAAACACGTGTGGTGCGAACAAGCAATAGTAGAGTGAGCACAGCGTGTGAACTCTATTGTTACATGCTGCCACAGTGTCAAGATTTGTGCGCTTGCCGCTGTCACTTTCCGATCGCAACACCAGCAATCGAAACTTGCGAAATCTAACGCACCTTGACGTTTCAGGTAAAAGCCACAAAAGCCCACCTCGAGAAAGCTGTTGACTTGTCCGAGTTTTGCGCTCAGTTCTTTGTTCACAATCGCACTGATCTCCGCCTGGTCGCTTCTGGCACTTCCTTTGATCTGGCGAAGCTCCTCGCGAAGTCGGTCTCGCTCTTTCTCAGCATCGGATCGCGGTGAGTCGCTGTTCGGGAAGACGGTAACGGGTTGAATGTTGACATGAGTAACAAATGCGGATGAGTATAAACCAGAGGTGGATGGCGACGTTTGTTGCTATTAGCGAAAAACAAACTTCGCACTGCGTTCCAAGATAACAGGATATCTTTAATTTCAGACAGTTGGCACTAACAACAAGCTAGGTTTTTCACGCAATCATCCACGTCACATTGCTGGATGTCGGATCGCGAGGTAGGAAAGTAAAANGTTTGTTTATTGTTATGTCCAACATTGACTTATCCAAACTACTACCCTTTCAAGTCNTAATTGACAATAAAACCTGACGATATCAAACATACGAACACAAGAGGGACACAAACACTACAATCCTAACGCATCCAACTACAAATTGGGAAAGCCGTTTTGTGGCTGACAATAATCACTGAAAGCGCATAATCATGCCCGGTCTTTAGATTTGTCTAACCCCGGCAAGATGCATCTGGTACTAGTAGTAAAGCAATAATAACAACTACAGCATAGCAGGTTAAAAAACATCTACACGCGTTATTGTTGCTCAGCACACCACTCCGTGAACAGCACGCGAGAGGAAAACCACAAACAAGGGACACTGATCACATCAGGTTGACGACGACGGGGGTAACACACCAAGATGGTGGTAACCGGCTCACTGAGATGTGAACAGGCGGGAGGCGATCTGCTCGTATCAACTAAACCGAATGTAGAATACGTCAAGCTCACTTTGCCCCGGTAAAGGCAAGTTTCTCCTTTTCCGCTTGGGCGACCCTCCGTGCGACCCCCTCATCTTTCAGGCGTCGGTTTAGCAGGATGACCTCGTTCTGCAAACGGTGCACCTTCTCGTCCAAGCGCGAGCGCTCGGCGCGAAACTCGTCGCCGGCGCGAGACAATCGCTCCTCAAACTCCGATTCCGATGTTTCCGAACGGAGCCTGGTCTCCCGAGCTATGTCACTGCGTGTACGAAAGTCCATACTGTACACACCATTCCAGCCATGAACCCGAGATTCAGTTGATGCAGGTAATAGGAACTACTGCATTCGGCCTCTACTCAGTGGCTGAAAGTTTTCTGTCGTCACTGCAACTGGCAAGGAATCTTCGGCAAATAAGATGCGCAGTTTGGGACAGTAATCATGTTCAACAGTTTTGTCTTTCACAAGTTTAAGCGTCGACCTCGTAGGGGTGCGCCGATAAGCAAATTGGCCGATTGCATATTAATCGGTCGATTATTTCCAATGTACTTACATACAGTGATATGCTAATATGATAATACTTATTGTTAATGTAATGTATTGTCAACATATGTGTGTCAGTTGACTGTTTCTCTGACAGATAATACAATTGTTTGACAGAAATTGTTGTTATTTGACACTGATAAGCCATGATCCTAGTGATCTCAGATCCGGAAGATATGTCCTGTATCCATAGTGAAGGAGATCAGCTATGTAGAACTATGGGCAAAGCCTTGAAAGTCGTTCAAAATATTAGATAGGTCAATTAGCAGTTAATATTGCTGCCAGACAAAATTGTGGTCAATCGTGAGGCCCCTTACAACAAGTTATGACACATTTACAGCAGAATAGCCAAAAGCCGATTGATCGGCCACAGAAAGTCGATAACGAGTAATCGGCGAGATGGCTGATTACTGATATCTGTCGGTTAATCGGTGCAAACTATTCAGATTTTGAAGTTCCCAAATGTGAAAGACAACTTATTTGCGGGTAACTGCTTTAAACTTGGAGTAAACACGGGCAAAGCAGGAATAAAATTTTTTAGCTTTATGCGGCACACATTTCGACAACGAAAGAAGAAGACACTTGTTTTTTTAATCATCTTACTCGACATCAAAGCATCATCGACACCAATTCCGTCGCAAAATAAAGACTTGCCATGACAGCGATCGCATTTTTCACATTTATACACCGCTTATCATGTGCACAGCCGTCAGCAACTCAAGAAAAAGAAGCTTCTAAGACAAGTTTTTCCGGCGGGATAAGCAAAAGCTGTTTTTATGTTTATGTTTGGGGAAGTTGGCTGCAGGAATAGGATCAAGACTGAATAGTGCTTCTTGTTGGGGCGGTTTAAGTTTACGCTCTGGCCTGAGTTCAGCGGCTCTGGAGCGATCCCTAAACCTTTCATTTGAAGGACAAATGGACCTTGAGCCTCAGACCGCAAATCAGTTGCCTAAGAAATTATTTTTGTCACAAACATGAAAAAACAAAACACCTCGTAGCACATCAGCGTCAGCTGCAAACAAAATGCCACAAATNCTTCGTGACCTAAATCAAACTACGAAGCTCGGTTAGTAACGAAAAGCAAAGCACGACTGAACACTAAGGTTATTCGTCGCAATNTATTTCGTCCTACATATCACATCAGTGAGATTTGGCACCTGTAGGAGTCGACTCTATCTTCGAGCCTGGCGCTCTTCCTCCGTTGGAGCTCATACTTTGTTTTGAACGACTTGCTCTGCTCAGCAGCGCGCAAGTACTTCTTCCTGAACGATTCAAGCTGAACGACGGCATCCTTTCGTTCCTTGTCAGACTTGGCGAGTTGCATGGAGATCTTGGACCTCGCCTTCACCTCGCTCTCCCACATCTGCTTGTGNCCTGCAACTTCGGCCTCAAGTTCCCTGAACGCAAGTTGATAAAAAATTCATCNAGAAATTTAATTAATTNAAAAATAACCCAAGATAAGACCATCCACAAGAAAATCGCCACAATTCATAGTTGCACTTNAATACAGAATTGAAAAAAAAACGTTTCCTGCAGGAAGACGACTTTTAGCAGCTTTTGTGACAAAATACCAAAAATTTTATCAAATGTTTTGAAAGGTATGTTGCTTATACATACAGAACATGTTACTTATATTTATACCGGGAAAAGAACTGAAGGTATACATGGCTTTAAAGATTACATGATGACGTCACAACATCATCAGGGATTTCCGTTCTTCAACCAGCGCCAAAACCGACATGCAAGTTCGTGTTGAACAATAAAAAGGGTAAAAAGAGGCGTTTCTTCGCCCCTGATGCTTCTACTTTTAGGACAAAACAACAATTCAATACACAATCCAAATGCTTCTTTTCCAAGCAGCGATTTGTTTTCGTCAAGTCCCATGATGAAGTTGCCCGGGTGAAATTTAAAAGAGGTCTTTTGTGATTGGTGCGTAGAATAATAAACAAATTATTACAAAGCGTCACACCCACAAAATGTTCTGAGCGCTTAAAATGCAACCACAAAAGAATAGTTAAAAATGCATGTAAAATTAAACAACAAATTAATAGCAAAACAAACTATTTTTCAAGAATCTAACAAGCAAGTCCGTCAGCAATCACTCCAGTTTGACAAGGTGGGTTTTGGGTATGCCGGGTGATCGTAAATCCACGGGTCTCCAAACTACGGCCCGCGTGCCAAATCCGGCCCGCGAAGCCATTTCATCCGGCTCACGAACAAAATTTGCCAAAAATGGGAAATATATACGAAACATTTACTGATTTGATAGATGTAACATATCCCGAAACAATTACATTACGTAAAGATGTCCGGCCCACGTACTGCGCGTAATAGCTTGTGTGGCCCTTGGACAAAAAAGTTTGGAGAACCCTGCCGTAGTCCAATGCGGACGTTACCAACGCATTAATCAACAACTTTGTATTTTCATCATCGAAATATTTCCCCATGTTTCTGATTTCGTGGTAACAGATCTTTCTAATTTCACTGACATATTTATCAAGTCGCCAATGGAAGAGCGGGAAGCAATGACTTCGCGCTCTAGCGAAAAGCTCCATATCCCAAGCTCAGCTCTGAGGATCAGAAATTCAACTACAGAAACATCCTTACTTGCATCGGTCAAGCTGCTCATCTAGTTCCTCCACCGCTTTCTCCTTTTCATCCTGCAAACTTCCAATCAATTCCTCCATCTGAGCGCAAGACTTTTTCAGCAGATCCTCGTTGCTCTTCGCTTCTTTCTCGCGTGTTGTCGCTTTGATGATCTCGTCTTGGAGCCTGAAACATTCAGTAAACCTGACACACAAACTGATCTGCGCCATGACGCACAATTATCAAACAGCGATGAAGCGGATTAGTCTTTACAGAACGACGTCGTCATCACCTGGCCGTCTCGCCATTGGCATCCCTCAGACGCTGGTCCAGTTGCAGCGCCGCGTCTTTGTCGGATGATTGCGACAACTGAGCAGAGCGCAGCTGTTCTCTGAGGTCCGTCACTCGCTGACGTTCGGCGTTCAACTCGTTTTGCAACTCAGCGGCGAGTCGAGTGGATTCCTCGACGCGGGACTCGAGATCAAAGCAACGTTCCTGCAAGAAGTGACGAGCGGGTAACAGTTGCTCTCAATGCCGCCGATCGAGAAAAGACCGGAAGTTGAATGACGCAACGTTTGGTTTCGAAATCCTGCACAAAGACGCAAAGAGTTGAGCAACCGAACCTTGATAGTGTGCAGTTCCTGCTGCAGCTTTCCTTTCTCGTCGCTGAGCTGGCGTTGCGACTCAGTCAGCTGAGCCATGGACGACTCGGTGAAGCTCATGTGCTTGTGCGTGTCTATGCGGTCCTGTTGCGCGCGGACGAGCTCTTCGTCCTGCATTGCAATCGCGCAACGTTGGAAAGTGCAAAGCTGGCTGTGACCTTCTTGCCGCACTGCTGTTTCGCTTACCTTCCGAATCTTTTCGTCGTTGATTCGTTTAATTTCTTCGGTGAGATAAGCCACCTGCTGCTGAAGCTTGGCGTTCTGCTTTTCAAGTTCGATCTTTTCTTTCTGGTGCTCTGTTGACGTCAATGCAACTTCGTCGAAGATTTTGTCTCATTTTTCAGGTAGACGTTCAAGCACAAAAGTTAATCGCCGGCCACATGCTGACAACGCTGAAAGCTTTCATGCACTGGCCATGCTGATTTTATAATTGCTCCGACGTCATCAAATACACGGTCTGACGTAATGAAACCTGACGCCCCGCAACGTTGCACACTTTGCGAGAGGTTGGTGATCGAGTCGCACAACACAGGTGCAGAGCGTTAACTGACTTTTGAAGAAACACAAAAGCGCGCAAGATTTGCCTCGTTCATACCAAGCACCTTAAAATCAGATTTGCTGCGCTACATCAAAGCAAACCATTGAGATGAAGTAACAGCTGTGATGCAACGTTGCATGCAAAACACGTCAGCGACACGAAAGGCGACTCGTTTTCAGCAACTTTTAAAAATACAACGGCCAAATGTCTGACGACGTAACTACTGACTTCTGTCGCTGATCAGGCTTGGTAGGACTTGATCCAAGTGATCAGCCAGCAAAGAGTGGGCGTCTTATAAAATAACAACAGGGAAAGTGCTTTACAACCTTCTACAGTGGACAGAAGAACTGAGGATGCACCAGATGAAACGTTAACATAACACCGCGGTAAATTAAAAAAGATTTATTTAACACACTACTACCCCAACGAACCGAGTATGGGGGTCCGCAGAAATTTTTCCAGGGGGGGGGCAAAGTCGACATGTTGCTTATCCGTGTCAGGTTGCTGACGATGCAATGCAAATGGACGTTCACTACTAAACGCTTTGCCCTTTCTACAGAACAAACCAAATGCCCCATGTTACGGAAACAGTCACAAAAAGTGCGCTTCGTTGGCAGCAATAGCCAGGTATGGCATAATACGATAATATACATCAGGAGTGCACAGACTTTTCGTTATTGCCCGTTGCACTACGTTCATTTCTATGAATTACGGCCGCAAGTGATTTCAAGATATTTTTCGCATTGGTTCTGTTCTGCTTCCACACACTGAGCCTAATCTGCTTTCACACGTCTGTTAGGCCGTCTTTACGATAAATATCCTCGTACTACATACAAAGAGTTTTGTTAATGCATGGCCGCCATAACCTATATTTTTAATTACATGTGCACGGCCGCATAAATTTTTGTCACAACCTGCGGTGGTGCACCACTGATTTACACAATAGGCTATCTGCAGATATTCCAAGCAGACTATTTCTTTTTACAGAAGCATCGCCCTTGTCTTTTAAAGAAAGCTAAATTACGACTTTATTTTACTTAGCAAGACTTGTCAGCATCACTTAGAAACAAGAGCTGCAAACGTCTCGGATCTCGTCGAAAGCGATCAATCGTCCTTTCAATAAAGCCTTGCTTGTTTGCTGACTTTTTCACGGTGAACGCTCATCATAAGCAGGACAAGCATTCGGTCTCACAATTACAATGGATTTTTCAGACTTGTGGAAGCATTGCTGCAGATCGACTCATGCTTCTTTTCACACAGTATAAAACTGCGTGGCTTACCGCTATCAGCAGTCACTGTCTCGCTGCCTCACCTGCCAAGATGTCTGAGGTCAACAGTCACAGCGGCAAAGCACCTACTACCATAATTTGAAGTGAACGTTTGAGGATTTGTTGCCATGTTATTGTGACGCAATAAAGGCCAACATTAGAACAATCCGCTTGCAAGTTTTGCAACCTGCCTCTGCAGGCAAAGGAGTGACGTGACAGAGAATTGCAGGCAAGCTCATCACTGCAATGACACCAGAACAGTGAACCTGGCTCTTGTGCAGTGCGAGTGTCCTATCGACAAATAAACTGTCATTGCAAGAATTAAATCAATGAATCGAAATAAAAACTGCGGACTTTAGATTTTCTAGGAATTTTTGGTTCTTACTCCAATTTCCAGGTGGGAAATATCCGTTTTCCCCCACTGCGGACGCCCATGCACCCAGACAAATTGTCATTAACAAATTCCATTGGCTTCGCACAGAAAAATTGGCGCCATGATGTCCATTTACCTGAAACGATGTCAGAAAGCTTTCCTTGCTGAGAAGTAATGGTGCTCGTCCCAAAGTTCCGAGCTTCTTCGAGTTCTCTGCGCAGTCGAAGCCTGTCAGTCTCCTGTTGCGAAACATCCGCCTGCCAAGAACCCAACGCGCACCGTGAAACATGCCAGTGGATGATAGACCCCTGGACAAGCTACAATCATTGCACACAGGATGATGGCGTTAATGAATCGTATTCCCAGCACGATGTCGTTCATACTTTTGTTCAATTTACTTTGGAACAGAGTGGAACTTAGGAAGTCTTGCAAAGTTGTTTTAAGAAACAATAACGCAAAAAGCAGTAATTCGAAGTTTACCGGGCGTTCTTAAAAACGACTATTTTCATCGTCAGTAAAGCGTTACCCCAGAGGGATGCACGCGGCTTGCAAGCACAAAAAGGAATCAACCACGGGAAGCGTTGGATTAGGCAGATAGTTCACTGTCTCTGAGTAACATATTAAAAAGGAACGAAGGAGTGGGGCTAGCGTCGACATCTAGCAATAGGCAGTTGTCTTGTATTACGATTGATTTGAGAATTTTCAGGGGTTGAGAGCCGTTAGTAGTGGACAAGATTTTTGTTTAATCAAAATTGGCACCAAGTAAGGCACTTCCCTGGTGTGCGAATGCAGCCTTGAATTTTTCTGTTCGGTGATTATGATGATGAGGTTGCGCTGAATCTGACCAATTTGCGCGGCCACCAAAAGAGGATGTCAACTTATACGCGACACATGAGCGCATTTAGGCGCATTGCCACTACCCGAGTACAAGTTGGCTTCAGGCCCGCAACCAGGGGAAGGCAACTGTTCCCAACAAAATTTTCAAAATCATGTTTAGTTGTTAGGTGGAACAAATTACAACCATTCCCCCCCCGAAAATAGTGCAACAAGTTCCAACCATTTTGCCTCCCCCCCAAAAAAATATCAGCTGGTTGCGGCCCTGGCTTAATTCACGCTGCAGATCGTGCGACATCAACGACCAAAAACGGTTGTTTTAAGATGAGATGTCTCTTGGGTTCAGCAGGTTGATCCTGAGCACCTGTCTCGCATTCAGTTTGGGGCTTGGAATGTTGCTTGGAGAGAAACTTTGCAAGAAAGTTTCGCGGAAGTATAACCTTGTTTAAAAACGTGTTTAATTTCTTTGAATTCGTCACGCTTGACTTCGAAACATCACATGAGGACGGAGCAAAAGGTTACCAACCAAATAATCTTGACCATCTGCTGTGTGAACCAGCGTGTGCGGGTTGTAACAATCGCACCAACCACAAGCCCACGCAAGCTGGTTTGAACAGCAAACGGTCTAGCTCTGTGTTACCGTTGCACATGGCAGCAAATGATCAACGTACTTCAAGAGTCTCCGCCCTGCCCAGCAGGCGAGCGTTTTCTCTGTGCAGTTCACTCAGCTCCGATTCTCTCTTCCTGAGCTGCTCCTTCGCCTCCTCGCGCTCTCGCTGCGCTTGTACAAGCACCGACTCTTTGTGAGTGAGACTGGTCCGGAGGTTGTTCGATTCTTGTTGGGACTGGTTGAGAGATATCTCGACCGCGTGTAGTTTGCGCTGCAAGGAGCAATAAGCGAACCACACTGACTTCTGTACGATCTTTTGCATAAGATACCATGATGGTCCTGATTCGTTTTTGAATAAAATACTTTTTTTTCGCATCTGAAATGTGCGGACTGAAAAAAAAATTTACTAACACTGCACTCTAACCCAGGGACAAAACGCTGGCCAGAAGCGACCCAGTATGTGCAGCCAAGTTTTGCCAACCTCAGCCTCTTCTTTCTTGTCCCTGGCTTCTTTCACGTCTCTTTCCAGCAGCTCAGCTCTGTCGCCATCTTTCTTGCATTTCACATCCAAGTCAGCGATGCGGTCTTTAAGGAGTTTTTGCTGATCGTTCAATATTTCCAAGTCGCGTTGTGCGTTCTCCTTCGAAGTGCGCTCCCTGCGAAACAGTGAAGTGAAGGAAAACACGCTGGAAACCAGATTTACTTCAGCTTGAAACACACTGAAACACACAAGTCATTAGTGTTTTCAACGTTTTTTTTTGCCATGGTATCCCCTTCCACGATTTTTCATCAAGCCTTTATAGCCGGCAATCACTGTTAGTGTCGTTCAACCTTTTGCTGTCCCACACCTTACTTCTACTTCCAAGCAAATCGCACGACTCAACAAGATTTACTTCGTGGCTACACTGAATATGAAGTGATAAGCAAAAAAGGGTTTTAAACTTCAAAATTTTATACAAACATTCAAATACTGTCCCACATCAGATTGTTCTGGTTTCATCTACAGTCTTGGTGCATCATTTCGCAGTGGTGTACCACGAGTGAATGATACGGTCCACACACTGGTGTACCGTATACTCGGTTGAATAGCAAAAGGCATGCACTATGCTGTTATTTTCGTTAGCATTTCGATCGTTGAACTACATTCATGTGAAATCGTCGCAACAAAGTAGGCTTCAGTTGCGATTCCTCGAGCAACAAACTATTAAAAGTGATTTTCCTCATTTATCTTTCAGTCACTGTTTGGAGTTTGGACAAACTTGCAGCTTTAAGCTACACGCACTATTCGGTAACACCGAACGTGCCACAAGAAATTCTCAGGCACGTGGTTGCCAGGCGCTTGTCCCTGCAACTTGAAATCGATGTTCCCGTCAGCACAAGCGTGCGCAGCAATCTGAACAAACTAACGCGTGCCCGTACCATTGGGGGCAAGCTGGAGTAGAACGAGGCACATTTTCAATAAGAAATAACTTGTCTTGTGAACAGAGCTTGTTTTGGCAGACGCTTTCTATCTTACTAAACGACATAAAAACAAAACAAGCTCGAAAAATTATGTTAAAGATACTTTTTTATGAACGGAGAGGGTCCCTTTCAGCGAAAAAATAAGAACACACCAATGTCAGTATAAATCACTAAAATCTCTTCGATTTTCTGCCAGGAAGGTTGCCGCAAAATTTTCACTCTTATGTGACTTGAACAAAAATCCCAACTTTTAGGTTGTTGACACACAGACGGTAAGCACAGAATACGAGACATCTATTCACATGAATGACAAAGTGACAGAAAACAGGTTTTCTAACTTGGTCAACTGTTCAGTGAGGGCTTCGTTGGCCTGAACGTAGTTGTGCAATTTCATGTTGAACTGGATAGCAGCGTGTTGCAACGCTTCGTCGCTCTCGTTCTTCTCTCGCGTCAGTTCAACCAATCTGGAAAAACATATTTTGAAGATTCAGGTCGTTGAACTTCTAGAACGGCAAAATCATGCAGCGTCTTTCCACGGAATCCTTACTTGTCGCTCAGTTCAGCATTAAGCTTAGTGGCGAGGCTGTCCGTCCCCTCTTCATTCGAGCGCCACCTGTCGAGCTCTTCTTCGTACCTTCATCAAAGAGACAACTGACGAACCAACAACAACAACGCACCAGATGGTGCGACAATGTCTCACTCCGACAGACCAACCTCCGACAAGTTTCTTCCAATGCATCCCGGTCCGCTTTTACTTTCGACAATTCAGTGTCTTTCTCCTGCAGGAGCAAGTTCAAAGCTTCCACTTGCCTGCAACAAAACATCATATGGATTTTAAGACTTAGCAGAAAGGTTTTAAGACTTAGCGGGAGGCTTATTTTGCTCTGCTCTGACTGAAGCAAGGATGTTTACGTAACAAAACTTTCTGTCCCGTCAATTTACAACACCGTTAAATCTATCCGAGGTAACAACCAGACGATGGTTTCACGTAGAAAATTTCCTGAGTTTTTCCAATTGGCAAATTAAGTGCTAATTCACTGTCTTGTCCTCTGTTAACGGACCAGTCTTCATTTTGCTTAGAATTGCATCCAAATTGAAAAGAATAGCCCGAACCTGTGTTTTGCCTCCTCTTCGCCGATTTCGCGACCAACACGCTCCTTCTCGTTCTCCAGCCGATCACGCAGCGACACCTGGCGGCGTTCAACATTGAGTTCCTGACGCAAATCGTCACGCTCGACTTCAGTCTAAAATGCATTGCAAAAATGCGATCAATCATTGTAAATCGCATTGTGATCAACAAAACTAAATCATTAAGCGAAATATTTAGCGACGAAGGCTCGGGAAAAACTTCCACACCTTTTTCAAAAGTTCGTTGGCAAACTTCAGCTCGTTGCGCAGCTCTCGAACGGTCGATTCGGATTGCTTCCGCTCTGATGCGTCGAGCTCGAGCTTCTTGTCCAAACGCTTCTGTCGCTCCCGTGAGGTTTCCAGTTCAAGGTCGGCAGATTCAAGCTGCTCTTTGTAGCGATTCATTTCGAAACTGCAAAACGGGAGGACAAGCTACGTCGAGCCTCGCACCAACCGCACGTCTATGAATGTTCGGTGGAAGGATTTTCGCAGTCAGTGAGTGGGGATTTTGCTTCTCCAGACAACATTTGATATATTTAAATTTATTTGTAATAACGGGCTAAAGCTGAGTGTTCGGTACAGAAACCAAACGCCCGCACTTTGATGGAAGGCCAACTGCAAACTGACTCCACGTTGAACAACGCAGCGCCAGTCTTAGTGAATCTTTTTCAAACAAAGATGACTGCATCTGACGAAGACTTGACAAGGCTTATTACGCTTCGCTAGAATCGTCTTAAAATAGAGCTGAATTCCGTTCGAAAAAAGTTATAAAAATTGAGTTCCGTTTGGCCAGGAATGATGAAGCATTGTGAGCGAGATATCGATTTTACATTATTCAAACATCTGCTGGCAGATTTGAGAGCGTCGTGTGACTTGGAGACAAATACTTGGGCACCAAACACACGGTGTGTTTGCTTTCCATTCGGCTGAAAAGTAAGCAAAACATACCAACAAAGAAGTTGCAATGTTTATGACCAAAAGGGATAATTCTTAAATTGCTATTATGATTATTATCAATCTTGTCAGAATGTAACAAACTGAGATCAGTGCAACTGCGGCCTTTCGTCGCTTCATTAAATCCAAGCGCAACAGGAAGTGATGGTTTGCTTGTGGCAAGTGTCACATTGGCTTGTGGCAAGTGTCACACTGCGATCTTTTCCGACCACTTACACTTACCAAGTCGAAACATCAAAACAGTTGGTTGCAAACCACGTTTGATTTTAAAAAAATTGGAACAACAAACAGACGTTTTTCCTACAAGTTAACAATACGACTTTGTGATGACCCGACAGTTGACTGGTGGCTGCCACAAACAAGTCTCACTTCGCTCTCCGCAGTTTCGCTTCCAGATCATCTTTGATCGCAGTCCACTCTTCTTTGTCTCGTTTCAGATCGCGAACCTGCTCTCTCAGCTTCTCGATGTCGCGCTGTGCGAATTCCAACTTTTCGATCGCGTCCAGCGCGCGCCGTTTCTCTCTGCTCGCCTCTCTCTCCAACTCTCCACGTTCTCCCGATTTCAGCAGCGACTCTGCAAGACACGGAAGCATTCGTAGACAACACACTTGCAGAAGAAAGAGGTATATAACGGAGTTTGTGGCAGAAGTAGATTTAAAAAAAACTAAGTCCTAAAGAAGTGACGTAATGTATGGAATCATGAGAAAAAATGCAAATAATTTTTATTCGCGCACCTGTAATCATGCACTGGGTAAAGTGGTTAGAAGCAATAACTTTGAACTAACACCGTTGTCTTTAAAAAAATACACGCCACGTTAGTTTATGCGTTCATAACGTATCACTATACGTACCAGAAAGCTGGGAAGAGCGCAGTGAAGCGGGTATGTCAGCAGGCATGTCATCCTCTGTTTCTGTCTCGGTGCCTGTCAAGTTGTCAAGATCGACGCCATTGGTCACGTGACCGTTCGTGCGAACCGGACTTTTCGTCGTCTGGCGCATCGGGGGGAGGTTGACCTGCCACTGAGAATAAAGATGGACCAGACATGAAACGTGGAAAAATGGTTCGGTTCCGACAAAAGCAGGGCTGTAAAAAACGACTAGCAGTTTACGTGCAACGGACTCAAATTAAGAATGAAACAACTGTCGAAAGTTCTGGTCGATTCGAAGGGTTTTCATGTTGGCGATACGACGTAGCTACTTTCTTTCGGGCGCACGAATCGTAACGACGCGAAACCCTTAAAAGATTTTCCTGACTCTCATACGGGACATGCGCGCCGGGAAGCTACAAAGATTAGTAAGGCAGTTGCAATGATGAAAAGAAAACAACAAATACGATAATCAACTTTTGAAACGAAACAAGCGTCGGTGTCATTTAACTGAGAAAAAAAAAACTCGACAAGAGTGTTGCTATGTCACATTGCTTAACAAGAAGCATGCAAGTGCCATGTTCGACATAAGCAGCCGCTTCTGACCACGACGCAACTCACGTGCGGTTTGCTGCCCTCCATCTTCTTTTTCGGTGACGTGATGTGAACGTTGCCCATATATGGTTCGTCCAACTCCGACGCGTCAGATTCGCTTGGGTCGGCCGCCCTACGTTGAGCAGATCACATCAGTTAACCTTCAACCAACCTGTCATAAGTTTGCATCAGTCGCTAAAGCAACGCGACTCTGCTGGCTCCGTGCGTTGTCCTACTGCTGCGTTGCGCTCAGTATTTCTTCTAAAGTTAAACGTGCTTTCATGCTGGGTTTAAATTCTAGCTAAATAACACAGAACATTTGTTTTGGATCAACGACAAAACAGTAACTCGTCACTCAACAAGAACTCGAAGTGCTGGCACTGAAATATTATCGAAACATTGTCTTCCACTGTATACTAATATTTATCCAACTCGACGCTTTCACTCCGGTCGCTTTCAAGCGGGCAATAAAGTACGCGCTGTCTGAGGAATCAACGCTTTTTATTCCCTCTTCACAACAACAATCGAATTTGTTATCGAGCGCAATGCCGGTGTTAATTGAATTGTCGGCATCGACAGTATCAGGTTGCGATAAAAATGTCGGATACAAAGCCCGACATTAAATCAACGCAACGCGCTCTGATCGTTTCTGTTGACGACGTTATTTTAATCGAAACTACCTGTACCTTCACAAAAAGAAACACGTTCTTAACGGAAAAAAAGATTTAAGTAAGATGTGCTGCATTTTTTGCAAAAATTTCCATATTCTCGATGATTGAACACTTTTTCTCAGCCAAAAATCCTTCACTTCATCTTAGCCTCCAGCTAAGGAAAGTGACAGTATCCTGTTCCAAAACTACTTTGAGAGAAAATTTGGAAAGCGCCTCCGCATTTCTCTGAAAAAACTTGCCAAGTGAAGCACGTTAACGCAATGTCCAGCACCAGCCCGACATTGGTGAAGACGACCAGCAGACAATGCGAGCCACTTCGGACTTGCAGTATTAATAAAAATATATATTACCAAAAAACTCATTTGCGCAGAAAAAAAAAAAAAATCGAACAATCAATGAAATACCTTTCAAGTGCATCCTGCAACGCTGTCTCGAGTCTTTCCCGATCTTGGGACAACATCAACCGCTTGTCACCTTCATCTTTCCGCTTCCTCTCCTCGTCGACCTTTCTCTTTCTCTCCATCGCTTCGGCAGCGACAGCTCTCTGTTGATCTTTCGCGGTCAGTTTCGTTTCTCTCTTCGTCTCAGCCTTCTCTCGTTCTTGTTCCAACCGTCGCTCCTCGTCCCGTTTTCTTTGCGCTTCTTCAGCCAATGCCCGCGCACGAGCTTCCTCCGCTTCTTTCCGTTTCGCCTGCTCCTCTTCTGCTTTCTTGGTGTGTTCCGCTTGACTGCTTCGCACGGGTTTTACGCGACTTCCCAACTCGAAGCCACGCGCAACAGGTCTCTGGTCTGTCCCTTTAGAGAGTTCGAGTTGTTCTGTTGTCCTTTTTTCTCCTGAAAACGTGACTCGTTGATCCTGGCGCTTCTTCCTGCACACATGACAAGCACGCGCTTTCATAGCGGTTCTGCGATTCCACGACTTTTGAAGCGAACAACAATAAACGAGGTAGAATGAAAAAAGCTTTGCTGAAAAATCGCAACAGTAAGCAGCAGCAATACAAAACCAACGAGTCATCCAACCTGTTATCGACCTCCCACGAACTGATCGATTCTGACGAGACTTCGCCATCATCGTCATCACTACCGACTACTTCATCGTCTGGTTCTGTTGCGCTGGGAACATTCCGGGCCTTGAAAATTAAGCGCACGAAAGTTTAAGTCAAAGTAAGAAGACTCGCTCAGTGATATTACGCTTGCCATGATCTGCTGGATAACAAACATATCGGCATGTTTTTTCTTAAAAAAACAACATACCCACATTGCTAAAAAAGTTAACTTAAAATCAACAAAAGCGCTTTTTGACCAACTAAAACACGCCCTTCGACCGCACTACATTCCTACAAAGATACGAAGCATGCATAACGAGCCTCACATTGGCCAGTTTTGTAAGACGAGGAATCGCAACCGGTCTATTTTCATTCGGTGTGTCGTTTATTTTCTGCAAAGAACAAAACAAGTTTGACGGCAAGGAATCAACTCAATGGTAAAAACAACCATGAACCAATCAGAAGTTGAGCCACAAAATTACAGCTGCTGGTCAAGAACAATTGTTTCAGAGCAAAGAACACATATTGCACGCTATGCAAGGCTAAGAAACGGTGTTAAAATTGCAAACGAGCAGAAGTTCCCATGGCAACGCCTAATCTGCTCCCGAGCATAATGTTCTCTCATAACAATCAGTCTTGATCTTTGCGTGTGAAGCGCAAATAAAGAGTGTTTGAGATTTTTCTTAAGTTTAACAACCACTAACACTTCGTTGTTTATAAAAATGGAATTTTTAATTATTATGATCGTCTTGCTGAAGTTACTCCTTTGAACGAACGCACAGACGCAGAGATTTGGTGACGTCCGCGTGCTGGTGCAAATAATCATCGAAGTCAAGAGAATTATTGAAATGATGTTTATGCTATCACAGAGTTTTTGCATTTTTCTTTAAGGTTTCGCTGAAAAGTTACTAATCGACCAAAATTGGAAAAGCTCACTCGGAAAGCGAAGCAGGTTTGATCTCAAGCTTTTTATTGTTGTAAAAAGCCTGACCATTGTTGGAAACAAACAACAAAATACAACAATAAGTGAAAAAAATATTTGCAAAGACAATAAACAACACTAAAATGACTTTAACTTCCATTACTTCTGTTTTTCTTCTTCAAAAAAGGAGGGCTTCTTAAGAATAGACTAAGAACCTGATTGTTTAAGTAATGATGATGCTAGATTTCGAAAAGCTTCAGTTACCAACGAGAGCTTCACATCAGAATGCCAGTTGCTTCCAGTCGACAATACAATACATGTCACGCTCTGCTTACTTCAGAGTCCCAGGACGAAGAACTTTCGTCGTCGCGGACTTCGTTTGCTTCGATCTCTTTCAAGATATCCGGGGACGAGCGCTGCTGCTCATCGTTGTCATCACTGACCTCATCATCAAACTTGAGGGACGAAGAAGCCGCGAGGATGGCATTCACGTCTGCGAAGAAAGCGATGACGTAGTCGTCGCCTTTTGATGCATTCATTGCAGAAACGGACTGACGTAAACCAAGTGCCCGCCCAGCAGCCAATCAAGACGAGAAGACGCTCCGCAGAGGAGCCACTCGGCAGTAGTCGTATCAAAAGACGGGGGTCAAGGTCTAGTAATCTCAATTGCTACTAAGAGTGCTTCAGTGGGGACGCCCGGCGTCTCTACAAGGCAGAGGCTGACAGCCATTAAGCTGATGTGCACAAGTTGATTCGGGCGACAATGCCTGGGGTTGTGCGGTAGTCGGTCACCTGACGACTCGTACTCGTCAGCACTGGGTTGAGTGGCGTGCCACACAATGAAATAATGAAATCATTTTTCTGGTTTGGTTCGTCAAAAAAGCTGTTAGTTCAAGAGCCCGACGCTTCGTCAGAGATTCTGGTTTCGATCAAAACAGGTTATGACGTTCACGGGCAACTGTGGTTTCAACGATGCGTCAACATCCGCAAAACACAACAAAGCTGATGGTGATTGAATCAGGCACGACTTCACTGCATAAGCCATGCAGAGAAATGGTCTTCTACGATGCTCCACTATTTGCTGTCGCACAGATTGAGCTCTGTTTTTCTGGTAAGCCCCAACACCCCCAGTTTGACGTGGGGTTGCGCGTTGGAGGTTCAGGGTACAAAAGATCAGCTTGAGCGAATCGCTTTCCGTGCACTGAAGTGTGGCCTCGAGCTCTTAGTTATTATTGCTCAGCGTGAAATTACCTCTGTGCACAAACATGTTGACACGAAATGGAAATGTGTGTTCTTGGGTTGCTGCTGTTGTTTTTGATGTTGCGTGTTTTTGTGCAGTGTTGCGACCGGAAAGCCCGAGCGGCAAGTGCGCAAAGCTTCACACTGCGACAGCAAGCAACAGTAGAGAATCAGAGATCACGCTCCGCGATCACTCAGTTACTGCTCGTTCGCGCCACACACATGCGTGCTATTCTTCGCGCACATCCCGTTTGTAGTGAATTGCACATTCAACGTCCCGCCGACCGAGAGGTTGCCGCAGCAATATTCTTCTGACATATTTGGTTAGCTACAGTCTGAATTCCGACGAAAAGAACCTGAGGCTCACACGGAAGGCAGTGCACATCGTCTTCAGGGGTTGTTCAGAACGATAACAACCAGCTGCACAAAAGTGTTGAACAGGGTTTTTTTCAATGTTTGACCTTGGTGACCTTTAAGAGACCGCAACTATTCAAGCGAAATACCAAGATGGTCGTAAAGCAAGGTTTCAGTGTGTTTTGGTTCTGGTCGTAAAGCGAGGTTCTGCTGTATTTTGAGAGACAGTTGAAAAAATTTTAAAACACTGGCCTTAACACCCGACTTCTTTACCAGCACCAATAAGCTGAGCTGGCCTAACGCAAAGCCAGCGCACCGATCTACAAACCATGCTTGCTTGCTTACCGTTACCCTGACTGGGCAATTGGTCGCCTTCAGATTCGTCCCAATTCGATGAAGTTTCTTCGTCCCGGTTAAGTTCAGACGCTTCTCTCGGTGTCTTGTTGACAGTGGCATAGACGGGCGCGCCGGCAGCGGCGTCGCGCTGGCCGGTGGGGGGGATGTCCAAGGACGAGGCGCTGCCGTCCATGTCGGTCTCGCGGTAGAGGGCGCCAGCTTCGGCCTCTGTGAATCCCAGCTCGGCTAAGACATCTGCAGTTTTGGCGAGAAGTTAAGAAACTGTGCCTTGCTCGACGCTGGAAATTAAGAGACAAGGAACGAAGCAGCGACATACTGACGTTCGGTGCGTGTCTGATCAAAGCAAGCAGCAACTAAAGTTCAACAAAAATCATGATCACAGCTTTGGCGATGCAGCCAAAATAAAACCCATACAGCGAACTTTCTCGACCTTGACTAGGCTTTTGGAAAGTTTTTTTGCTTTCGCCATGCCCCGCGTCAGTGACGCCATTTGTTGGATTCCCTTCATCGTATTGATCATCGTCGCGATCATCATCTTCGTCTTCATCACTGTCCCAAGGAGAGTCTTCAGCTTCCGCTTTATCGCGTGACGTCCGGTCTCGGGTGTGCGGGAAGTCAGTGGCTGAGCGCAACTTCGGGAGCGGAGGTTTGGCCGGCGAGACCTTCAACAGCAACAGAAGAAAATCCCGCTTGAGAAGGAAAAATACAACTGGAAAATCATTCACTACTGAGTAGGTTACCGTTGCGACGACTCACAATCGAGTGAAAACGTTAATGCGCATCGCCCGATTCCTTACCCTACGTTAGCAAACTCGGCAGGCTGCAAATCAAAAACAAATGCAACATAAGACGCGAACGGCAGAAGTGAAGTCATTTGGCAGATCAGAAGATATTGTGCAGGAAGTGCACGCGGTACTGACAACCGTGCGCAAAATAACACTGTTGTTACAGCACCAGGCCCCCACCTCTTGCTGCATATTTTCATATCCGACCAAAACGAACGACTTTAGCGGCGGCGAGTTACTAACGTATGCTTGTTTCTATGGAAACACACCTGGCGATGAACCAACCAGCAAATACATGCGCAAAACATAGGGCAGCGTGCTCATCAGGGTAAGCTAGTGTCTCTTTATTTCAGTAAAAGACAAAATCAGCCAGACTTCCGCTTTGACTGGAACAAACCAAGCCCTATAAAGTCCATTCGCGCGGTGTTTTACTACTGTTTGAAAAACGTAGACAAATAGAAAGACACTGCAGAGACCGACCGTCGGCGATGAGGGGGAAGACCGGACAATCCACGCGTTAAACTTGTTTCTCGCTATCTACTAAAGCTAATTCTGAACATTGCACATGTACCGCAAGCGACGCATTCGCCAAACATGATGAGGTTTATCAATTGACGGCGGCGAAGTAAAAAAGGAAAATTGTCCACATTTCACCAACCTGTCCACCTTTTTGCGAGTTACTTGCGTAACCGCGCGACCTCATCTGGGGAGTTAGGGACTGCGTTTCGATGTTTTGGTCGTCTCTGCCTTGATCCCCACGATTTGCAAGAAAAGTGGTCATTGGGGTAGAAGGGCTGAGCCTTGAATCTACTCCGCTCATCTTGCTTTGTTCGCGCTGCTTCAGGAACGCAGCAACGTTCACTTTCGGTTTGGTGGAAGAAGTTGGCGTGTACTGCGAAACAAGGGAACCTTCTGTATGGGATGCAGCGGCTCTGAGAGCAAGAAAAAAACGATTCGCGGAAAAACAAGCGCAGACAGACGAACAGCAAACAGAGGGTGCTGTTGTACAATGGTAGCGTGCGTAATTTTTAAGGCCGTAATGAGTTTGAGATCAATCTCAAAGAAATGCATGCACAAGAAACGTGAATGATGCGGTCAATGAACAAGAAAACGGTTACCCGTTTTCGGCTTCCGTATGAAACCGTGGCATATAGATTTTTGACGTAATTTGTAAAGCATCCAAATATATGTTGAATTATAGTCCGATTGGCCTCAATGGCTCTCTGCACAATCTCCTTGATGAGCAGAAACCGGCATATATCTTCAACAAGAGTTTTGGCAATACCATACAAAACACCAGTTTGGGTTTGCAAAAAACACAAGAAATCTTTAAGTATTTTGAAGAAAGGTCGCGGAACATTTGTCCGTTTTGGTTCAAGTCCAGCTATTTCCAACCCAAATGGTTTACTGAGCCAAAAATTGTGTCACTATCTTAACCAGGGCCGCACATCGAATGAGATATTAATGATGGCCGCAAATTTAATGACTTACTTTGATCTTGGCAAACTAAACTTAGCTTGAGCTAATATACTGAAAGGGTTTGAATCCTAACTGCAATTGTGACAGACGTGATAAAGTGGCACTAAGGATCACCTGTATGAAAAATGTCAAATTCACGATTATCAAAACAAGAATAGGTTGACAGTATGTAGGATACTTTTATTACACCGAAAACCTAAACTGGGCCGCATGCGGGCCGCGGGTTGGACATAGCTGTTCTGGAACCTTCGATTCGCCTCATTCGCAGTCAGCAGGGACTTACAGCCGGAGTTGGCGACACATCTGATCCGGAACTCCAACTTTTATCCGACGATTTACTCGTTGTTTGCGACTCTTCGTCCTGAGAGTTATCTACAAGGGTAAAACAAATGAAAAATCTCATCCACTTCAAAACATAAACGTATTTTTAAAACTTACGCATTTCTCTGGTGAGAGACTGCTTCCCTAGTGATAGCGCCAACAGTTTGCAACGAAAGACTTCATATAACTTGACATAGTGAAACAAAGTTTTTCAAAAGGCATTCTTTGTCAATCTTCCATCACCTGGGGTTTAACTTACCTCCTAAGTCAAAAGCGGGTCCTCCCACCACAACATTCGACGAAGGAGTGGTCGACTTGCCAGGAACTCCTTTCGATATCTTGGGCACATCTTCGTAAAGATGAGCTCCTGACCCAGCAGGCGATGACAAACTCGTCTTGGACGCATTTTTCTTCTGCTTCACTGATTGTTCCACGATGATATGAGCGATACTGGACAAGGACAGGAAACATGGGTTTTTAACGGAATACCGTTCAGAATGGCTTTAAGCCTCAACTACTTGTGGCTCACCACCAGATAATTCACACGATATGGTTACTTTTCTACAATACCCATAGTGTCTGGCGAGGTCAGTTCCATTTTACGTATGCAGAAGGACTGTTGAAATGCGCAGTGTTGGTCTATTCTACCAATCAATGGTAAATTTTTTAGAGTTTCAAAATTGATCGAATTCATCGCCCCCTTATTAATTCCGACTTAAAATCAGCCTCACTTGGTTCGAAGGCTCAAACGCGTGAAAGAAACTTGCTTCTAGACTTTTGCTGCCGAAAGCGAAAACAGATACAACGCGGCCAACAATTCATCGTTGAGAGCTTGTCGTATGATTTCAACATTTCGAAGGGCGGCCACCGGCCAGTGAAGGCACATGTGACAACCATGAAAAAGAGACTTTCGCATTTCGCTCCTAGCCTTCGTGCTGACCAGCCAACTGAAGTCCAACTCTCACAGAAACCTGAGCTTGTCTTTGCCATTATATTATCTCGGGAATTTTACATCGTATTTTCCAAACAAATGTGCTGCGCGTTAATCGTTTCAGGTAACCCCTCCGCAGTTCCAAGACACAATTTTTGTTTATTTGCCATCCACACTTTTTGCTTCCCATTCATTGCATTAGTATTAATGTATTAATTATGACATTTGTCCAATAAATGAAATCACTAAAAGATTTCATTGCTGGAAATTTATTACAAGTGTTTGAATTGAAAACCTATACTTAAATACTACCTTTGCGAGAGAATGACAAACGTTGGTCTGTTAACACAAAATTTGAAACGGATTGTTATTACCGACACAAACCATTAGCAGTTAAATCATTCATACAATCAAAGAGATTTATACAATCACATTATTTATACAATCCAAAATCGTAAGAATTTTTCTTTGATGAAGATTTCTTTTTCATACTTTTGTAAGAGAAGCTTCCAGTCTGTGAAGAAGTTTAACAACTGGAAATAAATTACATTCACGTAATGTTTGTTGTGGCTCCCAGCGGGATTATTGGCAAATTAGCGGATACCATTTCTAACATCGATACATTATGTTACATTCTCAGGTTTCAAACAGTACTCTAAAATTTCTTATCGCTTACGATAAATTTTTTTATAACTTGTTTGTGTGCTGTGCTTCTGGCTTGAAAATGAGTTTCATTTGCTTTTTCTTTGTATTTATCGCCATAAACCAAAAGTGGAATTTCAAGTTCAATCAGGAAAAATCTGTTTCAATGTAAGGTAAATTTTAACCCTGACTCTGCTTATTACAAGTGGTTGAAAAACATCTAACTCCCATTAGACTCATTGCAATTGGTGCTTGAATTTACTTTTTGCACATCGCAAGGTATTTTTCAATGCAATCTTCCATTATCTTGAGATTTCTCACCGATTCTAAGACATTTTCCGTAACCTTTGTCCTAATTGATTTGTTTCTCTATTTATGACTACTCTTTTCCTAACATATCATATACTTGCGTTGAAGTTTATTCGTTCACAATTACATTGCTTTTGTAAATATCGTTTTCTCCGTTTCTTTTTTGTAAGAAAACGTTTGTGCTGTTTTTTTGCTTCGATGTGAAATGGCAAGCGGCTGTTATAAACTTCAGCCTACCCCAGTGGTCAGGAAATAAATTAACGAAGAAACGAATTGGAATTGACTATTTAAAAAGTTATTAGCTGCATATTTCTACTTTTTCACAAAGTTAATTTCAACATTTTGAAAGAAATACGCCAAATAGCCTTTGGGGTCTCTTTGCATTGAGCAGGCATGATGTTTCTTTTTAAACACACAAAAAGGCACATCATGCAACCGGTAATAATTTTATACTGTTCAGTGATGACAAACTTTAGTAAGAAATAACGTAGTAAAATAAACTTTTTATCTTCCAAGTCAAGTCAATTGGTTACGTTAAGAGTAACAATTGTTACTGGTTACAACAGCTGCCTCTCACAGCAAGTTAGCAAATGCTTTCTTCAAGGTAATTCTAGTATCCCCTGTTGGGCTCGATTAAAATCGTGGTTTAAGATTTACCAGCCAAGAGCTGTTGTGGTGCTCTGTTGTTTCCTTATAGTCTGCACAAAGCGGAACTGAGGAAGGTTTTCAGAAAAATGAAAGTTTCGGTGAAAAAAACAAAAAAGACACAAAGCCTTGCTCCTGACCCCATTTTGCATCGTAATATACAACACTCAAAAGTGTCTGCCTCGCGTGCAGTCACTCAGCAAGTCATACACACTCACGGGTGATGGCCACTCATGCTTGCATAGTCGTCAGCAGTCCAACCTTTGTTGTCTCTTATTGACGTATCAGCTTCGCGATTTAAAAGGTCTTGGACAACCTCCAAATGTCCTCGACTAGCAGCTAGCATCAAGGGCGTCCTGCAAATAACATATCAACTGTTCCGAAACTTCCTAGTAGGGTTTTTCGAAAAAATTGTACGTGCATCCGCACAGAGCAACATACAAATCCGGAAAACATTTGCGGTAACTCTTGGACGCTTCAAGCATTGCGAAACCTTGAGACTGAGACGATAGTCTGGTTTTCTGCAATTCTTCAAAACAACTTGTAGTTCATTCAAATAACTCTTACGTTTAATCACCGCTGACCGGCTCGTTTCCAGGCAGCAATAAATTGCCCTCGTTTGCGATGAACTTGCGTTTCTCACAACGTTCATTTAAAAACCGAAACGACCATGAGTAATGGTGGTCTTCTTCAGTCTACTTAAATCTTCACAAATAAGTTCAGCGACCGTGTGCAGGGACACTGAACACAACGGCTGCCTCATCTTACAAGACTACATGGAGCAACGAATCTGTGAGCGCAGACAACCTGCAAGTATCGAAGTGCGACGTGCATTCTATAAAATATTTCGAAAATCTCTTCACACAAATTGCCGCCATTTTTTTCTCAATTAGACAATACAGCGTACCCTCGTAATTTCAAAACACAAAGCGTTTTTCTGCGGCTAAAATCACATACGTTATCTCTACAAAGCAGGTGAGTTACCTTCAGATCGCGGGTACGTTAGCTGCGCACCAATTAATGAAACTGAATAGTGACAATGCAACATAAGAATGAATAGTGCACAATTACAATTAACACAATTGCACGTAAATCAGAATTTAATAGAAAGACCGTTTTGAAACATTTTTCAGCAAAAAACAGGTGATGAGTAAAACTAATAACAGCCTGGATAAAATTTGTTGTAACCGTGTGATTTTGTAATTCAATTCCTGCTGCAGTTCAACATCCTGCGTTGGAATTTTCCTAGAAACGCGAAACCGAAACGCGGTGTTTCATAAGTGCGAAATGGCCATACACGCCAGCTTTTATCGCAGCTGTGATGATGTAAATTTGAAAAGTAAAATGTTAATCGAAACTACTAAAAAGAACTGTCCGAAGCTTGAAGAAAAACTAGTTCAGTTAATCAAAACTTATCAAAAAAATACATCTGAAAAAAAATCAGCAAATGCAGCATGCACATCTAGCATGTTGTACATACAACCGCTCAGGAATATTCAACAAATAACAAGAAATGATCGAAACTAAAAATGCGTCATGGGCAACTGAGCAAGGCAAAGCCCACATGGATTAAGGTCACTACTCGTTGTGCTCACTGCCTTGGAAATATGAGCACTCTACAGCTTTACGTTAAGAGTTGTCGCTGCACCCATTACTTGACGATGGTGGACGCCGCGAAGGTGTCAATGGACTTCAATTTCTGGTTTTGTCCTTTGTGCTGCAGATACGAAACTGTAAAGGTCGAAATGAGTCTGTCGGACATTGAGAAAAACTACGTTAAAACCAAACTCACTTTCCATTAATGTCTTTTTCGTTTATTTGAGCTCCATCATCAACCAAAGTTTTTATTATATCTTCTGATTNTGCTACGGATGAAGCTAAGTGCAACGGTGTTGCGCCGTCCTACGAAAGAAATTTAGCATCGTATTAATTGACAGGGAGATCAGTTAAAACCATGCAAGTCAAACAACAGCACACAACAATTAGCGCTGCTCCTCTCTTATACACCCGGCAACATGAACTCAACAAACACAAATATAATATTTTGACAGATCCACAGTTGAAAAGAACAAAAAATGTTTGCAACAAAACAGGCTGAATCGCAAGCAACCATGTTCAGAAATCCTTTTCAGATGCACTGTTGACGGTACTGACGAACCTTTACACGTTTTGCACAGTGGATTTTATTAAGATTCCACTTGCTTCCGCTGGTGTTTAATTTCTGCAGTCTTGCAGAACTACCCACAACTTTGCTAACTGCCTGATCAGTATACCTTGGTGGTAGAACTCTATCTCTCGCTCGCGTCACTGTTTTAACACAGCCGAAAGACTGTGCCGCTGTGTTAGTGCATTTCAAGACGGCGGCACCTTCACATAATTTCAACCAAACATTCAATTGGTTTAATAAGATTTTGGTGGTGCCCTTGCCAAGCTCGTCGGAGTCCCCAGGTCAGTGGTTCTCAACCTTTCATGGTTTGTGTTCCACTGGTTCCACTGGCGAATAATTAATATTGTAACACTTGGGTTTTGTAATATCACGGCAGCGCTATATAGTAGAGGTCTATGGTCGTTGCCCCCGGGGAGCCGCTCCGTGGCCCGGTGCTGCCGTGATTCGGTCGGAAACCATTTGTGTACATTGATTCACCAGAGAATCTTTTTGACAAAGCACGATTCACAGTATAGCAATACCAAACACAAAATTTTAATGCAATTATCTCATTGTGCGGTTGCTTGAAGTCAGCCGTCCTATAATAATTGGCGTTAGTTTGCTTTTTGGCTTCGGTGATAACAGTATAATGATCACAGCGTGTTTGTAAAAACAGTTCGCGTGCTTTCTCCAAGTCTTGCTTTAATTTTTCATCATATCACCCGTAAGCTTTTGCTTGCAATTTACAGGACTGAAGATGCGTAAATGACGTGAAATCGATTTCTCTCCTATTAAAACACTTAGCGAGCAGATTTATCAACGCCGCCCCTATGGCGACTAGTTGCTGAAACGCAATTATCCAATTTTAATTTTCACCAAATACATGTTTATAAAAAAGGCTAGATGGAAAGGTCGTTGGCATGCGCATAGATTTCATGTATCGTAAGAACTTTTTGACAAAGCACGATTGACAGTATGCAGTAGCAATAAGCCAAAAACGTAACTCAATTACCTTAAATTTTATCAAATACCCGTTAATAAAAAAATCGAAGCTACATGGAAAGGTCATCGGCACAGATATAGAAGTAACTGATACTAATTTCACGTATGATATTTTTTTTAATAAGAAACGAACAAATAACTACGAGATATCGTATGATATCGTTTATTACACCACAAACATATTAATCAAAAAATAAGCGACATAAATGCACGGAAAAAGCAACTTTGAAAATTTCTAAAGTTTGTAGATGTACTGGTTACAATTTTGTCCCAAAAGTCATCCGTTGCAGCAAGTATATGTTTTGCGATCATAGACATACGTCTGCCTATATGGTTCAGTGCGTTGGACTTGTTGCTGTAATTTATCTCTAAGTAAAGCAGCCGGCCTTTAAAGTCGTCCTGTTTCACCCGAAAGCTGTATGGATGACTAAATGCAGGGGTAACTACGTTTGAGGTTTGATATGGCACTACAACAGGTGTGGCCGAACTACGGCCCGCCCACCAGTTGAATCCGGTCCGCCAAATACCTTGCAATTTTTTTCAAGCACCAGGTTTCTGACTGTGGACAGCAGTGCAACAGCATTGGCTGCTGGGTGTCTCTTGCTGACTTGTTTGCCGCAGCAGCACTGCCGCAGCAGCACTTAGCTGCAAGCAACGTTATAAAAGTGTAAACAAAATGGTGGGACTTTATTGTTATTATTGTACTAAAATATATTTTAATAACCTAATTTAACACAGATTGCGTAAATCGCACTACATCCGGCCCTTCAGTGGCCAGGCAGTCGCAAATTCGGCCCTCGGGTCGAAAGGTTTGGCCACCCTGCATTACAACAATTCGATTATTCAAAATCATTGGATTTGTTCAATCATAAATACCATGCATTGAAGAGGTAAAGACTGCCAACACCTTACATTTCTTTGGTGATACTTCTGAAAAATTTTTAAAAAACGGCATCAGCAAAACACTGTTCACCATCTAAACTTCTGCAAGATGCAGTCAGCGCTACAGTAACTACACCAAAAATCACACGACGCTTCGACATGTTCTTCAAGAGCAGGTTGGTACAAATGTTGGAAGAGCAGACTTCAGGTGAAATTAAGAATGTACAAATGCGCAAATCTACCTGGCCAAAGCGGATGACAGTGTTTAAAAGATGAGTGTTTTTAGTGGCAGAGCTTAACTCTGACATTGTCCTCCCCAAGTCTGTTGATAAGACTGTGAACAATTGGAATTACTCTTTTGAATAGCAAGGCAAAAGTACCTTGTTGCAACACTGGTCCAGTTTCACCACTCTTTTATACTTCACATTAATCATTTTCATTATTTGTCGACACATATATAGGCATGCTACCTACAGTCAAATAACTGAATGTGTTGCATTGCCATGAACGACAACCAATAGCAGCGCACTTAGCAGCACAGAACGACAACCAATACCAGCACACTAATAGCAGTGACAACCAAGAGCACCAAAGGGTTTTAAATCAACAAAAAATTCGAAAATATTGCTACTTTCCTATTTCTGCAACAAGTCTAATGATACATACTTTGTTCTTGGCATGAACATCTGCATGATAGTCAAGCAACAAGTTACACAGCTCATTACTAGGAATGCTGGATGCCAAATGCAATGCTGTATTTCCATTTATATCAGACAAATTAGCATCGGCACCTGAAATGAAAAACACACTGTATTTTAATGCATTAGGAATACTTTGTTTGAACATATTCAAGTAATGTAGGAAGCTAGGGAAAAATACTCTTCACAGTTTTAATAAAAGTTCAATATGTAATTTAAATAAGAACAATAGGTTCACATACAAGAGTTCTTAGTTCTTATGTAGTTCTTCAATAACATTTATTAGACTCACATAAAGACATAATATGACTGATGTGCAATGCATAGGACATAAAGTTTCCAAATAGTTTTAGGAAATTTGTCTGGCATGCAAGTGTTGCAAAAAAATTTTTTTATCATACTCGCTTGGTGTCCCTAGTTAGCACATGAGTGGAATGTTACCATCTATCTCCACTTGCTCTGCACAGTGAACAACATCAGCACTGGATATGAAATTTCCCTTGCACCATACCACTGACGCCAAGCACAATAAGGCCAAAGGTACTAGTCTTCAACTCTTCAGTATAACCTGACTGGAAATGAAAATCGATCTAATTTCAGAGGCCTGTGCTCAACCATACCAACAGATCACACAGTAATTAAACCTAGGTAGTAACATGTACAAGCAGTAAAACTTTAACAAACAAATAAGTCCCAGTTCTAAAAATTATGTTTGGTTTATGGATTGTTTGTCACATCAGCTAAATTTTCACAAATAAATCTAAGTGCTGATTAAGCGAATGGTAAGTTTTTTCACCAAAAGTAATGAGCTTGCCTTCTAACCAAATCAACAGTGTGATGCATGAAAATTTCTTGGTAGTTAGAAGTTTAATTCATTTTCAACTAAGAAAGTTTTTTTTTTATAAATAAATGACATGTTCTAACACAAGTTCTTGTTTGCACTAGTAACTTTCCTATTCTGTCAGTAAACATGTTTGTGGCAGCTTCCCTGATGTGCATTTCAAGTAACCCAGACATGTACAACAAAGTATAGTTAACATGAAAGTAACTCTTCACTAAATTATAAAATAATAGTCAACATCTACGATATCCAGAAAAAATATATCTAAGTTTTTTTGTTATCTCACATGTTTCTTTTGGTTTAAGAAATATAATAGTTCATGTCATTCAAACACGCCACTGATTAATGACTTTGCTAAATCAACCAAATCAATGATACAATTTCACCAAACTGTATCAACCTAACATTTCAAGTTTTGTAGCAAGCATTTGTAGGAATTGATAGAACCTACTGTAATCATGAGTATTGGACAATTAGAAAATGTATTTTCAACTGTTTTTTTTCACTTCATGTACCATGCCATTAATTACTTCAAGAAAGTGTCAATAGCAGAAGCTCAGATACAACATTGTTGCAATCACATAGACTGAAGATACNCTGTTTATTATTTTAGCAATTAGGCCATTGAAGAATACTGAGACGACTGTCAAAACCAAAAACTCTTGACCACCAGACAGGTATATNCAATGCATATAGTAGTGACCAATCATCATAACTTTTATCCTAAGCCCGACTAATAATGCCTTTATTATCTTGAACAAAGGAACCGGGAGATAAGGAAATGATTCAAATGGTGTTTGACACATCTTGCATAAAAATATTGTTTTATAAGCAAACTTTTTCATTTGAATGTAATATCAAGAATTTATCCTGCAATACAACAAAAACCTCAAATGTAATACCAAGCAATTGCCATGTTTAATCAAATGAAAAATTCCACTAAGTTCAGAAGTAAACGCCTTTATGAAAGTGTTGCTGTGACTAAAACCTTGAGGTACACCCGATTTAATTTCTGATCATGGTGTCACAGATATACAAAACAAAGTGAAAACAAGATGATACAATGATGTTTAGCTAATTGCTACATGGTGGATGCAGGCAAATGGCTGAAACTTCCACTAATCATACCATTTTTCATATAGTTACCTGTGAAAAAATTAGAAGCATAAATGACATAAATCTAGTTGTCAGCAAGATTCAACAATTCAGATTTTGTTCAGATGGGCTTTTTTGTTCTGAGACCAGCACATTCAAAAGCATAATGATTCAAAAGCCACATACTGTTGAGATCATTTTCATTTAAAAATATGCTTCAAAATCAAAGTCACTACCTGAAGCAATGTTAAGGTAAATAATTAAATAAAACTATGGCATTTGTATTGCATCTTAAATGGAATCAAAGCAAATCAAACCAAAATCATATGAAATGATGTTGAATAAGTCAACATAATAGTGGCTCGATGCAGGGTCATACCGAGGTTAGATGGTGCCCGGGACAAAATAGGAGTTTGATGCCCCCATATTTGAATCCAAGATCTTTCAGAAGCAAATATAGAGTAATGAAGTACTTGCAAAATTGTTGGGAATTTGACAGCCCCATAGTTATTCAGCGCCCAGGAATTTTATGTCCTCCTTGCCCCCCTCATTACACCCCTGGCTAGATGACATTTAAAAGCTCTACGTTTGCTGTAAGCCTTCAAGGAATCAGCCAGCTTGGCTCTGCTTTCTTCACTTTGCAATGATTCAAACTTGCATATATCTGTATTCAAGTAACTAGTCTTGGTTGGGATTAGTTACTTGAGCAGCTAGATGTAACAATTTTGTGTTTAACAAAAGGGTGCAAAATTTTTTGCGAATCTAAGTAATTTCAGTAGTAGCGCACACATATAAGCTTTGCCATACAGCATCCATAAACATAAAGTATAAAATGTAAAAAAAAATTCATGCACTCCAAGCTTTTGATTGCACAGTACAAGTGTGCAACTACATTTTGCACCCCTGGTTTAATGGCAAGTAAACAGTGACTTCTATATAACCACTCAAAATATAGAAGGTTAAGACACTGACATCAACTAATATATCAACCTTTTCTCAAGAGGATACCCATGCAGTTGTAATACTGGCTCTGAACGCAAAGCATCAGAGGAGACTTGCGATCATTGTCACACAAATTTAAGTTGCAGCTGGGATCATTTACTAGCATTGCAATGGCATCAATCTTTCCATTTCCACATGCATGGTGCAGAGGGGTTCTGCAATGAATAAGCTAAAACAATTAACAGCTAGAAAAGGTTTGGCTATGATACACAAACTAAGTTACATACGAACTTGCAAACAGTTAAGCAAATGGCCAGCACTGCTAGTTCAATACATACTTATATCAGGCAATCATTTCCTGTTGCAGATAATTTAAATTCCATAGTTTTTTTTTACAATTATACACAAAATGAATGTACAGTATGCACTGGTAAATAAATGCTGTGGAAACTTCATGCAATCACAAGCAACTCCACAGAATCATTTGTCCAAAATTCTGAAATTTAAATTTGAAGCACTTCATTTGGTGGCTGATCAAAAACCAACTGAATTTCCATTGGTAATCAACAGTGGTAGAGTCAAGACCGTAACATTGAGACTAACACCTGGTTAAAGCTTTGAGACTGTAACTTCATCAAAAAATCTGAGACTAAGAATGAGACCTGAACGTTCAAGGCCAAGACTTGAAAATTTGTCAGTTTTGTCAAAATTTTTCCATATATTTAGAAAAAATGTTATTGCAACATCCAAGCTGAAAATTTTCGAATTTTTGGCATATTTCCCACATGTTTAGGCTTTTCCTTACCTGCATATAGAGCAGACAAGAAAAAGATTGAGTTTCAGAAGCTTTACTAAGACATATCTTCGAGTATTCTAAATCTCAAGATAATAGGCTTCAGAACAAGACCTTTAGCCTTCAAGACAGAGACATGAAACCTTCGAGACTGGGGCTTGCAAAATGAGTCTTGAGACTGAGTCTCAAGATACCATCACTGACATCACAATGCACAACAGTGAGCTGATCAGTTGATCAAGGATAAATGTGCTAGCTTAACTCACATTTATAGCTTTGACAAGCAGATGATATTGCAAAGTTTGCCTCTGAGCAATAGCATTAAATAATACAAAAAGCAATCTATTAGCCACATTTATTTGCATTAATGTCATTTCCATGTTCCATCTCATGATGAAACTAGGTCTAGACATAGACTTCAGATTTGGAAAAGAAAGTTACCATTTGCTGCATCTTTATGCTATGGTTACTAATACTTTACCAGTTCAAAAGTTTACATTTTTATGCAATTACCACACCAAACGATTAATGCAGTGCTTCTCAATCAGTGGGCTGTGGCCCACTGGTGATCCACAAAGTTTGTTCAGGAGGGCCACGAAACATTTGAAGATGTTATAATATTCTGGTATTTAGCTAAAATGTTTCTTGAAAATTATCTGATTTTCTGATTAGATGGGAAACCTTGTGATATTAACAGTAATGCACAAAGCTCAAATTTTCCATAAACAGTGAACTGATTATGTTGTTTATATTTTTGTTTTTCATGTTTCAATTTTAGCATTGCTGTTTTACCACAATATCTCATAGTGGGCACAACAAAACATTTTCAGTACAAGAAGGTTGCATGCTGAAAATGGTTGAGAAGCACTGCATTAATGCAAATGACGTTTTTGTGTTCCCTTATCTTATAACTTTCTAAATATGCTACAAACCGACAGATCTCGTGCTGCAAATTATCTGCAACCAGGGCTGTGGAACCTGATTCAGGCTCTGGCTCCAGCTATCTAAATTTTTTGGCTCCAGCTCCAACATCTAGAGGTTTATGGCTCAGAAATGATTCAGTACACCGAAAACCAGAAACCATTATATTACTTGTACCACTCACTTGCCCCACAAATTTTGTCTATGGAACAGGAACCCAAATTTCAGGCTCTAGCTATGGCTCCACCATCAAAAAATTTTTGCCTCTGGTTCCACAAACATGGCTGCAACCCAACATTTGACTAAAACATAAAGAAAACACAATTGGCGTCAAATTCAAGATGAGCAACTTTCTTTCATACCCTTGGTAATGGGAAAATGTGACAATCTTTCAAAAGACTTTGTTAACCTGGCTCCTAATTTAAAATTCAACCGTCAGTAGCTGCATTCTCAATTGAAACCAAACATTGCATGTTGGCAAGGAATGGATCATAAAATCTCATACTATCATTTTAACACTTTGAGAACCAGTCTATGATATATTCGTACTTCGATTTCGGCCTAAAAAACAGCAGTTTTCGGTTGCCTTACCAACACCCTAGCTCCTCCGCCAATTGCGCTAGAGAGCTGTTCAAGGGCTCAAACGGATC
>JGI24158J21664_10000623_pt1 | contig 34100 bp, 26 predicted proteins | sample Ectturendosymbi3_FD_21664 | JGI IMG/M metagenome (IMG submission 21664)
GCGCAACACTCACAAAAGGATGCCTTTTCTTTATGCATATTATGAAGGAATGCAAAGATATATGCAAAGAACTTGCGAATGAAACAAGTACAATCAGTACCCTTCCTCAGAACTGCACTTTGTGCATCAAAGAAGTTCATTTGCTACAATCTTTGTTTATTCATTATTTTAACAAACGTATATGTGTTTTTTTTGTACATTACTGCGCCAAGTGTGCAGGCAAGGATTTTCCTTAATTTCCCGTCACAACAGAGCAAGATCTCTTTCAACTTTATGCACAGTGTTTTCTTTTTCTAGTGATTCAATCGGCAACAATTACAGCCTTAATGCTCGTGACCTGTCAACGTTCATTGTCAACGAGAACCGCAAAACTTTCGGTAAGCTATGACCAAGAGAGTCTTCCATTCATATTCCATCCATGCCTGCTCAGCTAAAAAGGGACATTCGCCGTTTCACTTTGCAACTACAGCTGTCAGCTAGCTTCCTCTTTTACAAAGAAAGAAACGTTATTTTGCAATAAACACAAAGCAATGTTTTTCAAAAACAAACTATTTACCGGAAGAGATGAAAAACATATGACAAGCCTATTGCACCCATCAAAAAGAGTCAAATATTCAAATTGTAAAACGCATTGGAGCTTTTGCGTATGCTTGACAATAAGTCTTGTTAGCGACGAGGAAATGCCTATACTACTTTCTCATTGTGTACCACCTTGCCAACGACGTATACGTCACAAATACGTCACAAGGAAAAAAATGATGTATCAAACAAAAATCACTTCAACGAAACAATCGTTTCATGATACTTGATTCGAGGAGACAGTTGTCATGTTGGCAACAAGCACTTGACCCCTGGGAAATGTCAAATAAATAGTTCACGGAAGTCTTGTGTTTTGACGTCGTCCTTGTAGTTCTGTTGTCTCGCATCGTGTTGCTGTTGCTGAGTGCTCGCTTTCAGAAAAGTGCTGTAAACATTTTCACGTTTTGGAAAAATTACTCCCATCTCAGGGTTGCAAAAAATTCCAAACGTCCATCAGTAAAAACATAATGTATTATAGTTCAAGATAGCAATGCGTTTATGCTCATTGTCCCGTTTCCAAAGCGTTGTGATTGTTGTTATGAATTTGTTCTTGTGCGTGTTGTTTACATTTCTACGACAAACTTTCGCTTTCGGTTTTGTTTGCTTTATCAGCAGCCTGTTTAAACGTTATTATTTTATCCGAAGGTCGTTACAGACAAGACAGCAGTCCTGAAAGAGGACATGCCTCACCGCACCAACAACGCAAAACTGCCGTAGGAAGTCCGCTACCCAAACGAATCCTGCCATTGACGACCACTCAAGTCAGAATTCACAACGCTGCCGTTCCGAAACAGCAACTCTACTCCCAGCACAGCTACGGCCAAGACAAGAGGTCTCGCTCCCGGATGTGAGTTTAATCTCCTGACAAAAACGTTCCTCGCTAACACACCCTTCTTAAATCACTCATCTGCGGTAGTTTGGTTTGAAGCAAAGCAAATTCGCCACAGGAAGTTAAATTGCTCTAAACTTATGCATCAAATTACTAAAACTCGTCGCGTTAAAACAAAAATATATATCCGCTCTGTCACAGCGTATGAAAACACTCCCGCTCACCAAATATTTGCTGTAAATCCTAGTTTTTTGGTGGTGGCGTTTTCTCAACATCTTTCCTCATGAACAGCAGCATTGTTTGCAGTTTTTTAATTTTACTTCTGCTGTGATTTTACTTTCGGCTGTTTTCTTAAGTGTATCTTTGCATTTTCCTCCATAATGACAACAAAACTGCTAGGTAAAAGGAAGAGGTAAGGTATACCCGTGCCTCATTGCATTAGTGAAATGTTCTGCTTATGACGGACTGACATCGAACCAAATAACCTTCGTTCGGACACGGGGCGTTAACTGTGCATGGAAGAAATGTTTTAGGCCAGTGGTTCCAAAACCTGTCCGAGCCGTTACCCAAATCAAGGTATCGATTATGTCTTATTTCCCTCAATAAAAATTTCTCGCATTTCAGGTTGAAAATTTCTTTTGCAGTGATCGCTCATAATACAGAACAACAATGCGGTTTTGGTTTTGCGTTAACCCCCGAAGAATCGCATATTACCCCCAGGGGATAATTTACCCCCAATTTGGGAACCACTGTTTTAGGCCCTTCAACAACTTTTCGGTCATTCTGATTGGCGTGATCCGTCGGTTGTCATTTGAGATCCATGTAAAGCAGTGTTTCTCAAACGTTTTTGTTCCATCGCCCCCTTTTCACTCTCGACACATCGTTGCCGCCACCCAAGCCTGATCAAGCAAACACAAGGTAGTATTTTTAAAGAATTTCATTTAAAGAAATCGATACATACCATGGTCCCCAGTTCAGTGTGGTAGACGTGTCTGGCGGCCTTCACAAAGCTTCGAAATATTGGGAGACAGTTTAGTGAGGTACATTAGTAGACCCTCTCGCTTGTGAATAAGCAAGGGTTCCTTTGCTTTGAGAGCATTAAACTGAAGGTAACTCAATGAACAATTAACGATAGTGGTTGAGTGTTTTCGCCCCCTTTGTGTTGTTTTGTTCCCCTATCGCCCCCTTCGTTTTTTGCGCCCCCTTGCCCAACAAAATCACCCCCAATGGGGCGATTCCGCCCACTTTGAGAACCACTGATGAGAAGGAAGTATGCAATAGATACCACCATATTGGTTCAACAGATTGCCAGAGAAACCGGTGAAAATGCTTTAATTGCACTTACAAACGTGGCTATGCTATTACAACGTACTAAAAGAAATGAAAGAAATGACGCATTTTCCAAAGATATGTGGGAAACCTTGACTGGGGTTTGTAGCTAAGCAACAACACGTTGATTGTGAACTCCCCTCAGTGTTTCCAAAATTATACCATTCACGTTCGAACTGGTGCATTGCAATAATTTTTAGGCTGTTCTGATAAATATCTGTAAACTTCACACATGACTAAACGACGAAGGGATGATTCGTCTATTTGCAGCAATGAGCTTTCGATACTTTCGTGTTGAGAAAAAATATTGGTTTTGGAGTTGGAAGACTCGGGAATTATTTTACTCATATTGGGTCTGCATTTATGAAAGAGGAAAGAAAAATAGAGAAAAAGCATATGTCTTTCACCTTGCCACCTCATTGATCGAACTTGCTAAAATATAAATTTTTTCAATTGAAAAAAAGCCTGTCGCCGTCAGCACCCAAATATGTAAACCTGTCACTTGTCTTTTAAAATTTGTTAAGTGAGGGCAGCAGCCGTAAGACTGACGGTGGTAAACTCTTGAGGTGCAGTCTGCATGTTTCCTCACAACAACCAAAATCTAGATCTTTAAAAAATTTAAAAGACCGCCAACAACCAAAAGCAATGCTGTCGAAACTGCTGGTCATTGGTTCTACGGCTAAATCCACTGCAGCAGTGATGACTTTGTGGTCCAATCACAAACATTCTTCATCGGTCTTTAGAAGTGACTTTTCTCATTTGACTTTCTATCAATTTAGGTTTGTAGTTTCGCTTTACAGTCTTTACAACACAAAACTTTTCAGCTGTTTCCGTGTCATGTAGAATAACAGGAAAGGATATAATTTTGTGTGGTAGGGTTGAAACCGTTTAAATGACTTTCAGATCGTCGTCTGTGACCAAATTCAGCGTCAGCAGTCCGAAGTTTCGACCAAAATTTGTTCCCGCTATTGAAGACCAGCAAGCAAGCAACATTGCAACGCATGGTTCCGTTGATTCTGAAGCTTTCGCCATTGCAACTCAACTGCCTCGCTCTCCACGAGTAACGTCAGGGTGGTCAAGTAATGGAGCTGTACAGAAGCGAAGTAAGAAATAATGAAATATGTTTGGGGGCGGTTACGACACTCGGGACTGCTTTGCACCGGCAAATTTTGACAGCGGTTAATTAGCATTCATTAGCCACAGGCAAAAGCCCGAAATGCACCTCTTGCCGCCATGGCTGATATGAATATTTTTACCTATCAAATGCTACTGCACGGTGCACAGCAGCTGTTTATCCGGTATCAAACCTCTCATTGAAAAGCAGATTCTTTGTCTTCAAAAAAACGTAAAGCTCGGGTCGGGTAGAAACTTGAGTTTTCGTGAAAAGGAAGCACTTTCCAATGATTGTTTAGGAATCTCAACTTACTGCAACCAGAGAGGAATAATTAACATTTTTGTATCAACACCCACTCTAACCAAAGTTGAAGATATTTTGATACTACCATAAAATGATTTTGCGTTTTATTAACTCAACTTTCCCAAATTTTTATCTCAGTCTTCATTATCATGCTTTGTTCGCCTTGCTTTTGTTTTTGCAATTTTGATCACTCTTCAAACTTCAAAATTAGTTTCAGTTCGTTTACTACTAGGTTTTTCATTTGCGCTTAGTCATGTCTAGGGCAACCAATTTTTTTACTGAAAAACTTAAAATTTTTTACTTTATAATTTACAAATGTTGATTTTGTTTTAACCTATACATTTTCTGCGTTTGCAACTGAAATGCGGAACACAAAGCATATATTGGAATTTGGAAATCAAACCGCTAGGTTAAAAATCTTTATTCTGTTGAAATGACACAAAAATCAAAAGTGTGAAAGACCAAACGAAATTAGAAGTAACAAACCGTCAACGAAAATCAATCCATAAACACAAGAGAAATATCCAGTGTCAATAAATATCCTGAAGTCACTGATAAGGTTCTGCATTGTTATACTTCTACATCAAGTACCGCTTCACATTATCGCTTTTAAAAATTTCTGTCTCCAGTCAAATTTTTCCCTATATACATTATATGCACAATGGATTGAGCATTTACCAAACCAAGTACTGTAAGACCACGTTTTTTGCCTTTCCACGCCTAGCCTCCTTTAATATTCAATCGTCCAGTGGTGGACAAAACAAAAATTATTACGTCAGAAGTCACAACAAATCCTTTATTATGTCAGAATTGCAAATAAACTTGCAAAAGCATAACAATATCTGTTGTTGTAGCTTTATGTAAAATATCGATGAAAAGAAAAAACTGTTCTGCAAGAAAATTTTGACCTAACGATAAATTTTGACTTTTTTTGACCTAATAACTCTGTAGTCGTTCATGGTATCAGCGTGAAATTAAGTTTGTGGACGTTTCAGAAACTTTGAAAACGACAGAAAAATTTTCACTTTGTTGGTTTTTCGTTGCCCTAGTCATGCTCAACTGAAGATGATAATTTCCACTGCAAATATTTCATGAATTTTACTTTGAGGCAACACAGTTAGTGATCAGTAAAACAACTGTGGTATTAGTTCCAATATACAGACAGACCACTCCATTTTGAATTGGTTAACTCTCTTATTTTGACAAATTAAGATGAAGGCTTAGCAAACCACTACTTCATGCAAAATGTATAAATGTGTGGTATGGTAGAGCCTTGGGAACAACGAACTTGACGCAAAGAGAACAGTTTTCGTTGGTTGACTTGGTCATGCTCAGCCTCGTGTATTTGAAAATCTTTAGTACGCACGACTGATCACTATCTAACATCACACTTGTCGTAATATACTGCTTTGCAAGAAGCAAGTGTGTCAACAAGCGTCACGCTCGAGTAATTGTTGGAAAACTTGAGTGACGTAATAACCAAGCGTATGGAAAATGCCTTATTTGATCAGTCGTGATTTTTAACGGCCTGTGAAAAAGGTTAATTTTTTAATCCAAAACCAGATGCTGAGTGCTACATGCCAGCCAGTTATTGAAGCCTGAAAAGAAAATCCAAGTAGCATTCAACAACGTTTGATTGTTGAAAAATCTGTAAGTCCTTCATTGAAATATAAAAGTTATTTGAAGCAAATATCTTAAGTAGCCTAGCTACATTGTGTAACAATTAGACTAGCAAGTTTGCATAATTAGTCCTTGAAATGGCTAAACTTAAGCAAGAATAAATTTGTGGTTATTTTTGCCGCCTTGAGTCGTTCTAGCAACGCATAGGCTAGCTTTTATTGCAGTAGAACCACATGTTTAATATCCTATCGTTGAGAAATGAGGCTCTGTAAAAGGGAAAGCAAGCCATATGAAACTGTTTAGGTCACCAAACACATTAAAGTTGTTGAAAGACGTTGTCTAGTTCAACTCTTCACCAGTACCTTCGTCTGTAGGTTCAGCAGGAAAAACCGGCAAAATGCCCAGAATTGATTTCGAAAAGCAAGGAGCAGGTTCACTGCGGTCGCATTTTTCAACCGAAAACCTTGACCAGCGTGAACATGCTCCATTCTACTTGTTCACTCACGATCGTCAACCTTGCACTGAAGTTCACGCTACAGCGCATCCAGACAAGGCTCAGGTACACTTAAAAATTTGTCGCGTTTTTTTGGGTATATTGTGCTGTTATGATGTAATTGAAAAACCATTCAATTCATCTGCGACCAGCTGGTTGTAAATGAGATTTTAATATCAATCGCACGTAATGAAAAAATATTGAAAACTAGTGAGCAAATGCTTTTCGTTTCAGAACTTTTTGAAGCTGCAAAGTTTCAAGCTTTTCATAGAGTTCTCTTAAGCCTGGCGATTGGTGCCAATGCTTGCATACTAGGCCAGAACCCCTGGTGACGAGGTTCCCAACTGAAGCTCTTCGGATTTTAATTCCATTTCCAACTTCGTACTTGTGTGAAGCTGGCTGTTCCGCTTTTGCGGTAATAAAAACAAAGCATCGCTCGAAGATAAACGTTGAAAGATAAATGCGCTCAACCGTTTCAAAGATAACACCGCATTTTGCGTCACAAGCAAGATAATGAACGGCATTAAATAACAATCCGTGAATATTTTTTGTGCAGTGCGTCGTTTGATTTTCCGCACAGGATTAGTGCGTCGTGAGTTCATGCAAGTTAGGAAACACTGCCCCTAGTGGTCTAACCATGCAAGCGCCTGAGTAAAAAACTTGTCAAAAGAACTTTGCGTTGATAATTACCGAATCATCTAATGAACAGACTTTTGTAGAGTAAAACCGATTTTAAATGAAAATTTCCCAAGCATGCTATTTAGCTTTTCCGTTGAACCCAGGGCAAACCTGGCAGATGCTCTTCCAGAGCAAAATTTTAGGTTCGTTAAAACATGGTGTTCCACGTTTTATGTCGAATTTCAACCATGGCCCCAGATATAATGCTGTTTTGCGCACTTTTTGCTTTGTTTTGGGCATAAGCTGTCTAGACTTTATAGAATCAACATTTGTTTTGTTAAATAAATCAGCTTGTCTATGTTATTTTTTGTTGATTGTACCGCTTTAAAAAAAAAACGTAAAAGACAACAAGCAGGCTGAGAATGCAGAACCTTGTGGTCCATTATTATATAAAATTTGCCAAAATGGTGCTTTTCTTCTATAAAAATCACTCACCTTATTTCTGCTTTGCTTTCAAGAGCTGGATTGGCATCGGTAGGAAAAGTCGGATTCAAACCGAGCAATTTTTTCGTACAAATTGGTAGGTTAAGTCGAAGAAAAATTTGGAAGAGACCCTCCAAAAGGAAACCCTTATCTCAAGCTGTAAACTCATCGTTCGAGAGTTTGACTTTTCGTTGATTGGCATTAATGCGAGACGCCAAGACAGAAAAAAAACCCTACACTAGTGTTTTTACACGCTTTTTTATAAAGTAATGCCGTCGAATGCATCGGTTACAATTTTATGCTTCATGATTGTTACTCAAATAGAAACCCGCTCCAAGCGTTCCACAAACCCCCATCGGATTGGAGTACTGGTAAGAGCCCCACATTCTATTAGCGTAGCGTTTCATCAGAAATTTGAAAAGGGCACAAAAGCTTTTGAAACTACTTATTTTTAAGTTTTAATAAATGCATGTCAGATATTGAGGAGCATTGCTCATAATGTGAGAACCTCATTGTGGTTTTGGGGTCGACCTTGTCGTTTTGAAACGCCCTAATCAAACAGCTGGTATTTCAAGCCAGTCGAAGGCGTATTTTCTCGTATTCCACACTTTCAATTCTGGAAATGTCTGGGGCAACTGGCCTTGATTAAAATCTGGGGTTTCTTATTTAGCAATAGCAATCGCATTGCGATTGGTTTTACTGTGGGTTTCCGCATTGCCAAGCTTGGCGAGCAAACAGTCTTGTTTAATACACTGCAGGTTTACTACACAAACATAAACATGCAAAGCAACTTGGAGATAAAGAAAATTATAAAAACCACAATAAAACCGTGCCAGTAAAGATAATGATTCTGATGAAAACTAATGAGTATGGCTGCTCAGACACAATGCTCCCAGTGAAAATTAACACAAGTCCCTCGTTTTCAGGTAACTGTCGCCTACACGAAAATGACATTCGTCAGTTTTCAAGTTTTTTTTCCTAACTGTCGCCTGTAGATGAAAATGACGTTCGTCAGATTTGAAGTTTTTTCCTGAATGCTTTTGAGGGTCACTGCGCCCGCGGGCCGCTATTTGTCCATCCCTGCCTTAATATGTTTCGCAAAAATACATCCCACCTGTAACTCTTGTAACATCTGCACCTGTAACTCTTGTAACACCTGTAACATCCGAGTAACTCTTATCTAGTTGACCGGGTGTAAAACATTGTTTGAATAATTCTGCCCCTTCCAAGATTTTCAGGTGGTTGCTGATCTGTGGCCTGCCAGTCAGGACCCTACATTTTCCCACGACACGTCGATAGCGGGTCATTAACAGACTTGTCTTGCCAAGCTCGGCAACAGGTCGAGGTATCAGATTTGGGTGTACCTGTTTTTTTATTCAATTTCAAACCTAGATTTTTAACGAGCTATATGTTGTATTGTTTAATTGAATGTAATATTAGAAGGTCAAAGCGCGTTGTGAAAAGTCATGAATTTGCCATGAATGACTCTTTCGTTTGACAACACTTTTTAAGAAAAAGCGAGTCAGCAGTAGGAAAGATTATGATGATAATTAATGCAACCATGAAACTTTCAGATTCATAAATGGCGAAAGGTTGGTTTCGCACTAGGATTTCTAAAAACTTGACACCGTCAACGGCGGTTGCTGAAACCAACCAGCCTTTCAGTGAAAATCGACCTGAAGTCCACGTTTCAACATCGCAGCCAAAACTGTAGATTAAGCCAAGTTGTCTCGAAATCATTTCACAACATTTTAGGAAATGATTTCCTTCCAGAAAAACAACTGAGAGGTTTGGTGGGGGCGGTGAACACGCATGATATTCAGCAAAACTCCGTGTTACAGCGGCGAGCCAACATTTTCGCGGATACGTGCATTACCATCAATAATGCATGTGCTACCTGGAAGGTCGAGAGTTATCGTGCGAGGTGTGATTCCATTATTTTGGTCTCAGCCTTTACGTTCACGTGGTGAGCGCTTGCTGGAAATTTGTCTTGTTTATACCGCCGCCTCTGCTTCTGAAACCACTGAGTGTTGGCAAAACGGGAGTTGTACACAGCGTACGACTTGATTTGGCTGCTATGCCGCGGCCACGATGAGGCGGTATGTGTTTCAACCGTAATGACAGGTCGATATGACGTTGGTTGTTGCTGTTCAGGTTGCCGCGATAAACGAAGTGGGAAGAATGAAGTTGCAGTGTTAGGGTTTTCGGCATGGCCTTCTTTCCGTATGACAAAGCCCTGACAACTGTTGTGAAATAGCCACATGATATTGATTAGGCACAGTACCACGCGTAAAGATGTTTTGTCAACGTTTGGATCGCAGTAAGGCCAAGGTAGTTTTTTCAACGTGAAACTTACCAGTAAAACATCGAGGGATAGCACCGAATCGCACAGCTGAGCCATTCTCCAGGGTAACTTGCTGCAGCTCATTGTTTCATACTTAAAAAACGCTGTTTTCCATTGCACTTTTACATTACGTTTGCAGTGGAAATTTTGTTAAAGTTAACGCATTTGGGTAGCAAGAACACTTCGCACTATAGCAGAACATAATGACGTACGTTTCTCAATGAAAGCTTTTCGCAGGAAATCATTCCGCTTTTCTAGAAAATTGCCTGGTTTTAAGAAGTGAATACCCAGAGAAGTGTTTGATGCACAGTCGACATAAAAATGTTTATCCTCAAAAGCTTCACTACAGATTTTTCCGCATCAAGTTTCGTTCGCACTTTTCCTGTTGCTTCATATTTAGAGGAAGTATGGTGCAGTTTGTGGTTTGTTGATCCAGAACAAGAATGACTACATGAAACACACGCCATCAGTTGACAATCCGTCCATACAAGCAACTGCCATGTACCACGTAGCAAACAAGTTTGTGGAATCGGTGGCAAATGTGTTTCAGTTCGGCACCATCCCGCAACAGAACAATACCTTGGCAGGTCAGTTGTCCGACGGACAAGAGTGAAAGTTCGTGTCTGAAGGCAAAGGAAAAGGCAATTTATAACAGCAGTGTTCGTGGTATATATTTTACATTCTCTGGCGTTGAAATGAACTTTTCCATGGTTGGTATGGTTCGTAACATATTGGCGTTCAGGCAAGGGTGTAGTGGTGCGGGAACGCGTGGGAACGGTGTTCCCACACCTTTTTCACGTTTTCCTTTAAAATGAATTGGAAGCTGTTTTAAAATGGCTGTGTTTTGGATGCGTCCCACACCTTTTTTGTAAGCATCCCTGGCTTCAAGTCAGATTTAACATGTATTAACGTGATAGAAACAATGCTGCCAGTAAAACTGTTGTGTCATTTAATCAATACCTGCATGTACAACAACCTAACATTATCATTTTGCTGTACGAAATTGTGCAGAACGCTTTTTCTGCATTGCGTATAACATTATATTTGCTATAACTTGCATGGGGCCAAACCAAGTTTATAAGGATTGTTATTTCTTTTACGTGAATAAAACATTCTAAGATGAAGAGCAACTAACTCCAGGCCCCTAACGACGCGGGCCATTTGGGGGTAATGCACCACTAAACATTTTTGTGTCCCTCAATTTGTGTTGTGCCCAGAAAAATGTGGTTTAAATACATAATAAAAACAAAAATATTGTCCTCCTAAAATGCATTTTGCCCCACCAAACCTTGAAACCTGGCTGCGGGCCTGACCAACTCTGAACTATCCTCACGACAGAACGTTCTCAACGAAAACAAGATATAGTATTGTAGTTACCTGCCTCAGAAGCAATCTTCGTAAGTGTGTTCCTTCTGAACAAAACGTAACTAACTGCGGGAGAATCACACCTAGACGAAACTTTTCCATTGTTTTTGGATGAGGAAAGAAGTGAATTATTGTTTAGTGCGCGCTGATGCATACAAAGAAAAGAGCATTCGCATAAGGAACTAACAAAGCCTGTAAAATCGCTAAACGTACTGGTTTCATGTTGCTTAAATATACTTTCCTTAAGGAGGAAGTCACTCGCGGAGTTGTTCCCCTGAAGCAGCAGCAAGATTCGATCTGGTTTCCAGCACTAGTGGCGTCGGAACGGAAAGTGATCAAATGGCAGGCGGCTGTGACAACGATCGGGAGGCGAGCGTCTACGACAACGAAGATGAGTCGTCAGAGGCGTACAGTGACGAATACGAAGGGATCAGGTATGTCGACTTTTAGCTGATCGTCTTTTGATTAATTCAAAATTAAGTATTGATGTGTTCGTAAATCAGTAGCACCAGGCCCAAACTCGGGTCGTGAGCGAAACTTTGTTTGCTATCAGGGTCATATGCAATGTAAAAAGGCTGATGTGAGAATGCAGGGTGTTCTCTGGGCGTTGAGTTTTGCCATTTTCCTTTACTTTACGTGGTGAAATCAATCACAAACGAGCAGTCATGCAAAGCCTCTGAACAAACGTGTCTTTCCTGCTCTCACGAGATGGTAGCCACTCGGTTTCACACATGAGCATGTGTAAACATTTAGTGCTGCCTTTCTGTTTACCACGACGCAATATTAGTTTTGCAGCTAGTTCGGTGAGAGAGTTTTAGGCTGCGCTACCTAAATTTCTTGAGGTTTTCGAAAGTTAGTTTCAACTTAGTTTGCAGCAGCCAATGTTGGTGCCGAAGCGACCAGCTCTTCACCGACGCCCACTATCGTTGAGAGTCGGGTGGGGGTAAATGAAGCGCACTTCACAGTTAGATTCTTTTGAAATGAGCTCAATTATGGCGTCTTTGAACTAATCCTTGCTTCTAAAATAGTTCATGGTTATAGCCGTTAAGGGTTTGACGCGTTTGTTTCGTAATCAGCATCGGGCGTTGTTTTGAAGGACACACGATGAAGCTACGCAGGCCGTCATTGACGTAGAATTTCCGCCCTACACGTTTTCAACTCACGGCCTGTCCAGGCCCGCCACCCCTGACCCAAACTACATTGCGAGGTAAGTCTTTTTGTAGATAAAGCACTCACAGACGCACTGCAAACCGTTGATGTGTCATAAACCGGCGGTACACGACTAGTAGATAGACGGTGCACATCACAGATTGTCAACGGCATTGTGACAGTTGTTTAAGTGGGAAAAGTGAGCATGACCCTGCGAACGGTTAGAGTTGTTAAAGGCTAGAAATCAGAGATTAGGAACTGATGTGTTTGTATTGTTCATAGAAAGAAGAAAAAATTACCGCCTTTTTTTCTTCTTTGAAGGTTCACACTAACTTTTCACCTGCTGCCTTGCTGCTGTGTTTGTTGCGTACTGCACAAGTTAGTCAATAAACCATTCCAATAGACTTTCGTGCCAAGCAACATCGCTCTCGAACCTGCTCACTGCCGTAATGAAAAATAGCGCCATTAATATAAAAATATCAGACGTTACCCTCTGGGTTAAGCAAGGGCTAAAGTAAGCGTTTTTTTGTCACTGTGCTTGTAGTAGTGGGGATACTGAACAATTGTAAGATAATATGAGCGAATTGCTGTTTATGTCTATGGTTGGAAGTGCGAAGTATCAAATAAAAGATTTTGCATTTCCATTACCTTGCTCTGGGAGTATTTGCAGATAGAGGTTCGGCCCCCTATCAGTGGTGTTAAGCTTGCGATTCGTTTTTGCTGACCATCTTGGGTAATGCACAAACACAAGTACAAGTGATCGGCCTGTCAACAATAAGGGTGTGTGGCTTTCCTTAAAGATATTACTCTGTCATTGGGAAGTCGATTGATGGGAAAATGATCACATCTTTACCTGAGCACTGGCAGAAAAATGCGATGGACATGGTGCAAGCTGATCTGCGCGAAACGTGGTCGGACGTGCTGGAAGAAGTGTTGCATGTGAGTTTGCGTTAACGTTTCCTCGCACAAACGTTAGATATACTTGTTGATGTTGTTAACTTTTGCAGTTTTTCTTCGATCAGGAATTGAGAATTAATGCAGATTGAAAAAAGTGTCACATCCTTTTCAAATCACCAAGTCACTCTATAGCTTTTTTTGCTCTGTACAACTGTACGGTCGTGATAAAGGATAGCTTTAGACGGACATGTCCGACCTGCACTCAGACGTCCATAAGTTGTTTTGTATTTGGTGTTTTGCAACGACATTTTGCACAAATGTCCTTCATATCTAAACACATTATTCCTGAATCTGACAGGTAAATTGAGCTTAAATCTTTGAAGTATGTAGTTTTGCATCCAACAACACTTGCTACGTCTAGGCTACAACACTTTTTGTTTTTCATTTTTGTAGTAGGTAGATCATTTTGACTTGTTACTTTTGTAAGTAGCTTACATGCTGAAAACGTGTGATTACCCCTTCCCTATAGTTTCTCAGGTCGTTATGACATTGGCAAGACGTGGTGCCGCAAACGAGCACTGCGGACTTTGGCCATGTCATTTTACAAGAACAAAAGATTATTTTCGTTGAAGTTTTACTTCAATTTGTCCTAACATGGAATTTCTGTCGACAACCAATTGTTCGAGACGGCAATTTTGCGACAAGACAAGTCTGTGTGTTTAGGATGCAACAACACAGTGATGTAGGAGCTGGGGCTGCTGGAGGTGCAAGCGCACTCTCAAAAGTTTTGATTTGTCAAAAATGTGGGCAAAAAAGTTTCGAAATTTTTTAACAATGTGAATGAAATTGTACTTCTGCGTTATTGAGTGTATAAACAAAAGTTTATTATGTCACAGAAAACACATTAAGTGTACATAAAATCAACAAACTGTTTCTAGTAATTTCGTGTTTTAGTTTGTGAGAGTTGATGAGTAACTGACTCACTTCATAGTTTGGGCAGAAGAAAGCGTTTCATTTATGTGCTTTATTAATAACACACTAAGGTGATCGAGTGTACTGCAGGGCACCTATTCATATTAGTAGAGTCCATGCCAGGCAAGAACAGAACAGCTGTTTTTAATTTTAACTTCAGTGTTTGCATGAAAAATTTTGCCATACGCTTTGCTGCATACATGTGTAGTTGAACAGACAACGTTGTGGGATTCACGGCGTATTCATAATATAAACAATAATGATATATGCAATATGTACCACATATATGTCATCAAAGAAGGAAGCAGCTTCAGGTCAACCCCAACGAGGTGCGTGGTTCCTTGCTGACAGCAACAGCTGGAATATGAATGCAATGCCAAACCTCAGAACTGTGAGGCAGATGCTCAATAGTACTGAGCCACCTGGCTTCTGACATGGTTCTTGCGCAGCGTAGTGTACGTTTTTCAGTTGGGTTATTAAGAACCAAATTTAAAGTACCGACTTTTCTATTTTTTAGTCTATGCCAACTTGGTAGAGGAAAATAGAATGTATCAACAGCTACAGAAAATTTGAAGGGAAAAAGGTTGTCACAAAAAAGTTTTTCGAGCAAATTAAAAGAAATTTGGACAAAATACCCTTTGCACCCCCAAGAAAGTGCCTGCTCCTATACCTATGCAACAACATGACATGTTTAGGACATGGTTTTGTGCCTAAGTGACATTTTAAGGATAGTGAAATGTCATTCTAGCAGTAAAGTGACATGCCGCATAACAGCATTCTAGGGGAATTGCGAGTCACTTAATGGTCCTGTCAGCTGGCACTGTTTGCAACCGAATTGTCGCTAAGTCGATACTTGCACAAAATTAACTTTCGTTAAAAAAATTTGCTCATAAAGTTGCTGAAAGCTGTTTCTCTGGTTACGGATTTACGAATGGTGAACGGAAAATTGTTTTCAGTCTCAATTTTGTTGTCAGGAGATAAAGCTTTTGCATACCGAAAGTCTGAAGAAAGCCGTGATGGATTACATTCTCTTAGACCCTAAGGAACAAGAACGACTTGGCGTTTACGTACAAAGAAAAGTAAGAGAACGCTTTGTTTTCATTTTTGTTGTTTGCGGAAACAGATTCTGAGACTAAGGTGGTAGTAAGCATTTTTTTGCCTAAGTTGTCGTAAAGAATTTCTTAGATTTGTTTAATTTGTCATAAGTTGTCATAAACAATTTTTTAGTTTCGTTTAATAGGCTGAAACGTACGTTGTTTAAAGCAAACTACGATTCAGTATATAATTTTCTGCATAGACCTCGAAAACGCCTGCACATGCGCTTTTTGAAAAAGTGTCTTGAAGACATTACCATCATCATAATTGGCTAAGTAGATCATGTGTATTTCCATGCAAAGGTGATCTTTGAATAAACCAATTAGTTGCTGGTGGTTTTACAATTATTTTGAGTATGCAAGCAACAAAACACAGCTTTGACAGATTAGAATCCTATATGTTACACCAATGTTATCCCTTTCTTGCAGGTTTTACAAAGGAAGGTGGGTCGTATCAGATAAATCAAAGTGTCATTAAAAGTTTGTCGTTCGTGTCACATGAAAAGAAGTGTTACCGCATGCAGTAAGCAAGCAAGTTAGTGCAATTGTAGCTGATTTTTAAAAACTTAGCCCCGCATATGAATCTGACTGCTCTTAAGCATGAATTCCTTGCTTTCCTCCTGAATAGGTTTCGAACTCGGCCGGCAGGTGGCGGTACCCTTGGTACGAGTCGCTGAAACACGCCCGAAGTCGGATTCGTTCAAACCTTTTCGTGAATCACCCGGTCATGGCGCAGATCCTGTACAACTGGGAGACAAGGTGCGTCCTGAAATGCTGCGTTCAACCTGAAATGGTACATTCAACCTGAAATGCTGCATTCAACCTCAAATGCTGCATTGAGCCATACGCCTTTTCAGGATCTATTCTATACAGTCAGCTCTATTTTCACTGCAAGAATGCATTGTGAAGCAGCAACAGTCGTATCGCAGTTTCAAGTTTATTGCAGTGGTTAGCGGAAAGCTTTGCTTCGCTTTTAGATCGTGACAGAACCATTGCATGTTCAATCAGTGTCCCAACAAATTACTGCACACGAAAGCTTTTTCTTCCTTTATTTCAAAGCGATCGGGGTTGAACTTGCCAAAAGACTCTTGTTCACGTTTCTTTGAAAAAAGTACTGACCTGGCTCTAGTTTTGCTGAGCAGTCGAAAAAGGCAAACGTCTTTTAGAAGCAGCAGCGAATCTAGTCTGTACAAAAGCAACTGGTGGGGTTGGTATCAGAAAAAGCATTGTTGGAAGTTTTCATTACCCGCAAATCACTTCGTTAGCGACGCAAAGAACAGCAGTAATTTCCAATTTTGATGGATTTACACATACACAACCGTAATTAGACCTTTAAAGTTTTTATGCTGGCAATAACCAAAACATTGTTGAAAAAAATTAGTTAACGTGGTTTTTCAAATAACGCATTACGCTCTCGTTTCTAGCTACGCATCCTTCCGATTGGTTGACATTCCACGCATATTTTCCCTCATACCCCTCACCGTCCATGAGCTTCGCCTCGAGGTGGAGCGATCGAGCGAAGAAGCATGCAACATTTTGACGTCACATTGGATCGAAGAATGTGCTGAGGTCGTTCGTGAGCACAAAGACTCAATTGAAGCCAATGTTAATCAAAGTAGCGAGGTAGGTGGTTCACTGTTGGCCAAGACCTGTTGATTGTAGTTTGTAGCGTTTAGAATAAAGAAGCTTTTCTCCTTAGTGTGATTTTAATGCAAACATAATTTTCGTGAAGTTTGTCCAGTTACCGGTTTTTGGGGATAGTGCGACAAAAGCTCTCGTAATCACCGGTGGAGCATACATGCTGAGTGAAAACTGCGCAATAACCTCTTAGTGCCCTTTGAGATTTACCATGTGTCTTTTCGAGTTCTACATCGTGTGACGATGAAGGATTTCAGATTTTAGTCAAATCGCCTGTTTCATGGATGCCGTCGCAACGCCTAAGCAGCAATCACCTTTAAGGCTTTTAGCAATTCATAAGTTGGAGTTTACGTTAGCAGCTCAAACTTTATGCAGTTGTCAAGGATGGAAGGCATGGATCACTTTTTTGGTTGCTTGGCAACTCTCATGTCCAACATGATTCGGGACCTCGTTCGGAAGTCAATCCACGACATCGTTCACTTTCTTGAGCTTTACAGGCAAGTGCTAAAATCCTCGGTAAATCGATTGTAAGCTCAGTTTAGGAAAAGATGTTGCGGTAGCTGATCAACTGGTTAAAACTGCGCACTTACAGTGTATTGTTGAAATGTGCGATTGATGGCACATCTGAAGACGTGAGAGCAGAGGAAATTAGGTGGACATTTCGAATAAAAATGGTTTCGCCCAATCGTGCTCGTTTTATTTTCGGAATATTCTGACCCACTTCTCGATGAAAGTAGACGTGCACAGAGTTGAAGCGCTGGCACTGTAAAAGATTTATGAATGATGGACGAAAAAATGAAGGTGATTCCCCACTATAGATAACGATAAGGTAAACAGAGATCTTGTACAGAATCCGGATGGACTATTTCAAACGCTTTTTTTCTTGGCAAAATGCAAACAAAACGAGTTTTTGAAAATGTGCTTTACTTTGGGTAGCGCACGATTGCCTTAATATTCCAAAACGTGAAGTATTGGGAGAACTGTGTTGTGGCATATAACTTCTTACGGTTGTTTTACAAAGCACCGCGTCAAGATCAACGCTAGCAATGTTTTTTTTCTTAGGAGTGGAAACAGGTACGACGGATCGTACCAAGACAGCGAATTGCAACTGCCCACTCAGCCGCATCCAATAAAATTTTTTATGGTAACGTGTTATGATAAGTTTTGTAACGTTTCTTCGTGACAACATCGATCGATTAAATCGAAGCGAACTGTACGACTTTTCGGACATTTTCAGAGGCCCGACGCCGAACGTGTGTGCATGACCTTTGAACCTTCGTTTGACGAACTGATCAGTATTCTTCATGCCACAGTCGACGTCACAGTCACCGTGAGTACTGTCGCGGGCGCATTGCTGGTGCACTTTGAAACTTCGTGGAAAATTATGCTAAGAACTGTGCAGGGGTGTTGGGAACAGATTGGATTTGTGAATGCAATGCAACTGCCGCCGTGTTTCTCACAAAAGTCTCGTTTACAACGCAAAGTATTTCAACCGTTTTTTTTCTGCGCTTTGAGTTGCCCTGCAAGTCAGTTTTGGTTTGTCACAAGTTTGCGTTTTCGCAACAAACGACCTGCTTCAAATCGACGACGCGTAAGATTTTGGAAGGTAGTCTTCGCAGGTGGTAGTTCTTTGCTTCAGACTGAAATGAACTTTCTTTCGCAGCGGTCGGTGAAAGGGGGGCTGTTAAAAACTACGGTTCGTTCACAAGGCACGCAACGCTGCGGATCTTTTGTTCTTGAATTTCAGAGTGCCATGTGCGAAGTAAGACACAGATTTCGAACAAACTGTTTTTGCTTTTTCAGAGCGTACAGCACATTTTACGAGTCGAGCATCTACTATTTCAAGCAGTCGACCAATTGGAAATTCGCTACTTGTCATCCGTGCAAGTAGGAGACGAAATAGTCGTGGTGGCCAAGGAACGGATAACTGCGGTCGTCCTCAACAATAGCCATGGCCCCATCAGGTACCGGACTGCTCTAGACCGTATTTCAGCCCGACCAAGTGTGTACTCGGTTTTCGGTATCCACCTGGCAACGCGTGTTTAGGGATAAGTTTTGCAAGTGCAAAAATGTTGCTTGTGCGTTTTCAAACCATTGCGTGAATACGTTTTCTGAGTTGATTTTCTTCCTGTTACGCCATAGTTGAGGTCGTAATGGAAATGTAATGCCTCGTTGCTTTTTACGCCATAATAAGAGCGGAGCCATGTGGCGTAGACGTTTGTCTTGCGTATTAAAGTTTGCTTGCGTGAAGGAAAACAAACGTGTCTCCGTTTTGAAAGTTACCATATTTTTCTGTTATTAGCCCCTTTGTGCTTATTTGCCTTCGCAAGCACTAGTCACACATCCACCACTGTTTAACGTCAGGTTGTTTGTCACACTACAATTCTCTTGATCCCAACAGCCTTGGAAGTACGTTTTCATAGGTTACAATCCTGTTTAAGAGAATATGCCCGGCAAATGCGTTGATGGAGGTTGACGAACAGCTTCCTTGCGGACCCACTCACGTGAAAAGTGCATTAAGTCGTAGAAACAACAGCTCAAAGTAAAACATTTTACTTCACTTCTGAAGGTACCGCTCCGTGTACGAACCGGACTACTTTCACCTGTTGAATGCCCAAACTGACCACAAAGTGGCGCACTTCATCGAGCGAGAACCTCCGCTGCGCAGTTATGTCAAAGAACTGGAAAAACTCAGAGCGATGTCGAAAAGCGTTGGCAGCCTCGCTGTACACGTGCCAATGCACCTGTTTCTACTTGATTGCGAAGATTTAAATCAGGTGAGATTTGAAAGCTATTTTTGCGCCGTTTTCTTGGAGAGGGTGATACGCAAATGCACCTTTCTGAATTACTTACTTGCAAAAGGAACCTGGGAAGGAATCGAAAAGTAAAACCATGCCAGTTTTAAAAATTTTCAAACAGGTTTGTATACTGTGGAACACGTTATGTAATTGCATTGTCTCACACTCCGCTTGTATTTTTTGCCGCGAAACAATTGAATTAAAGCAAGAAAAAACAGAACCGAAAAGTATTTTGATCAATAGTGGCTCCTCGACCGCAGCGGGCATCTGCAGAAGATGATGATTGACAACGTCATCAACATATCACGTCGGTTTAATCGATCCATATGTACGACTTACGATGACATCGTGAAGAAAATCACCACCCACGTTGAAAGGTATACATTTTTTGATAGTACAGTAATGGCACTATTGCAAGGTCAATCGCTTGCCTGACAGAAGGATTTGATTTAAGATTATTTGAAAGTTAGCACCTTGCAAAGTTTGTTTCCAAAAAATTCTTTGAGGCACATTATACACAAGCCAAAAAACACAATCTTAGAAAACCAAGAAAACTGGTTTTACTGGATGGGGTACGGGACCAGTAAAATTGTAATTATTTTGCAAATGCTCCAGTGAATATATTTAGGGCATTGTTCTCATATACCGGTATTCCATATGCTCCATTAATAGGCCATGTGATTTCGAAGTGGGTTACGGAACAAGTTGAAGAAGTATTTGCAATGTCAATCGTGTTTCGAAAACAAAATAAATTTGGTGTATAGACAATGTCACTGAAAATAGTATCAGACAATTTTGTGATCAGCAATGAGCTTCGCACTGAAGTGTATGCTGCATTGAATTGCTACTTTCTCACAGTATATGTTTGCTTCGCAACCTGCGTAAAACCAATACCACTTAGTCAACGCTTGCTAGACAGTAGTCCATGACATTTTTATCTAAAAATCATCTGGACCACGAAAGAGAAAAAATTGGCGAATGCTGATCGAGAGACTTGCCTTGAATAATGGAGGCTATAAAATTGCAGATCTAATTATCAAAATAAAAATAGCCACTCTCAATTTTACCTTCTTCAAGAGTGAATAAATAAATTGCAGTATTTCTGCGCCATGAGTTGGCAATAACAACATTTGTAAAAAACGAAGCACAATTCCTGAAGATGTTGCCGACCAGTTTTTGCACCACCCTAAATGTGTGGGCATTTTCTGAAGTGTGAAGGGACAGTAACACCCCTCTGTGAGAACCGCAGGCGTTGGATTAATAGCTGGCCTCTCATTCTCAAGCGTGCAACCAAAATTTCGCGGTTGCTCTATCCGTTCTCTTTCCAGCAGTGCCTGCGCCGTGAATCTGTAGAAATGAAAGTCATCAAACTGCACTGCAGGTACAAACTGGATATTTGTTTTCTCAGCACCAACGGCTTAGTCGAATTGCAAGAGTACGTGGACGGCCTGGCCTCGTATGAACTTGTGCAGTTGAGGGAACAGCTTGAAATAGCGGCAAGCAATCTTTTGTTTTTGATGGAATATGCTTATCTTCCCAAAGATGACGTACTTCTCAATGACAATACGTTCTCGTGGCCAGATCGCATCATACCAATAATCCGAAACAGGCAAGTTGTGTTTTCAGCACTTTCGTCGTTTGGTGGGGGCAGTGTAGGTCGGATGTCATGCGGAACGGACGTAGATTGACAATGACTTTAGTTAGATGGTTCTGTGCTTCGTTGTTGCCTTTAGTCTGCTGAAGCTAATCACCTGAACACGAATTTTTTCAACTAAATTCAGAAAGCCGAGGCCGGTCAGCTTCCGCTGTGCCTTGCTCCGCAAATATGGTCAAAATATCGTCTAAGTGCGACGCAAATCAAAGCTTACTCCCTAAGTCGCCACACACCGCTTGGAAATTTCGTGTACGCTGAAAGCATTATTTCAAATAATCCTTTGCTCAGTGGCGTAGCCAGCCCAAAAATTTGGGGAGGGGCAAAAAATGTTTGGGGGGCCAAATGTTTGGTTTTAGGCAAATAATCCTATTTTTTTAGAAAAACGCCACTCAAAGCACAAAATAACTATATTTTCTAAAAATTTTGGGGGGGCATGGCCCCTTTGGACCCCCCTGGCTACACCCATGCCTTTGCTGTTGATTGTTCACTGTCCGCGCTTATGACTTGCTGCACGGTGCGATCCTGACAAATTTTGGTATCATTTTTAAAAGATAATGTAAGGTTCAAGATACGTCCTATTATGCAATGCCGTTGATAAGTAAATGCAACCTTGTGTGTGAAACGGTGAAGCGCATTGCCAAACATTAATTGAAATATATTTTTTCAAACTAAGTGTCATCTTTCTTTCGTGCATGTTCTTGCCTTTTCATTGTTCGTATTTCACACAAAAAACTTTCTCTGTAAGTTATCTTTCCTATTGATTGGTTGGTTGTAACCAACCTGATTATTCATTTTTGTTGACTGATTGCTGGTTATATTTTCACAAGCGTTGGTTACTAACAAGATTAATATTGTGACCAGAGTTGTCACGAAGCAAAAAAATTGTATGATTTCAGTGAGCAGCGTTTGCAAAAGGAACACGACTTGAAAGTAAGCAGATTGAAAAACTGGCAAATAGACTTGGAGCAGAGGCTGGCCGAAGTCGCCGAGCTGGTAAAAGAGTTTCAGAAAAAAGAACGCATGCCCGAAGCACCGAGATATGTTGAAGCTCTCGACGATATTCAAGCCAAGATAAACGGATTCGTGGACGAGGTTCACTTGAATTTTGCGTTTTGCAACAGAGGGTGACTTTGATGCAAATGAATAACATTTTACAACTTGCTGCTTGGTCTTCACTGATCACTACGAGTATTTGAGGAAACTCGGGATCACAGTTTTTAGTCCTAAAATGTGTTGAAATTGAAAAGTGTTTCGTCGTTCTTAATATCGTTTCAGAATCGCACTTTGATAAACCTGTTTGTCACAAAAATTGTACGAAAAGCGGAGACTGTCTTGTGTTAGTTTATCCATCGTCTGGTTGAAACCAATTGTTGTTGAAGTGTAATAATACAAGAAAATAGTCGCATTGACATTTAAATAAAAAAAAAAATAAAACATTAAAAAAAGCGTTCGAACTTTCAACAAAACATTCGAACTTATATCATCAAGCACTGACGAGACCAACTTACACCTACTATTTCAATCATTTCTTCATACCTTTGTTCAACGTCGATTGTTGTTTCATGAACAGAAGCAGCTGATCAATCGCGAGGAGATACTTCTGGACGTCGGGCAGGTCAGCAGTTATCCCCAAATTCAAGATCTTGTTTTGAGAAAAGAGCCGTTTGAAAGATTGTGGAGGAATGTGTTGGCTTTCAATCAGTATTACGACAAGTGGATGAATGGCCCCTTGCTTGGAGTAAACGCGGAAGTTGTAGAAGAAGTGGTAAGAGCGATAAATAATTATTTATCAACTAATGTTAGCATTTATGCTTTTTTAACGAATCATAATCCTCAAGTGAGAATTATTGTAAATAATACTGTCAGGGCAAAATCAAGCAAATTTTTTTTCAAACGTTGAATTCGTCCATTTTCTTTGGCAAACTGTTACCTATGTGATGGTTTCACTCGCTTCTTGAACTTTGAAGACTTAATTTTTAAAACATTTTTGTTTTGTCAAAGCTCTTTTTGACAAACTGTTGGTGAAATTAATCTCTGCCTTCAACTCTTTAATTCATTGCAGGTAAAAGATTTGTGGAAAACCAGCTACAAGTTAACCAAGCGCTTTCAACATCCTGATTTAATGGGCCCGCTAAAAGCAGCAGCAACCATAAAAAACAAGTTGGAGAAGTTCCGCATTAATATGCCGCTCATTAATGCTCTATGCAATCCAGGAATCAAAGAAAGACACTGGCAGTTGATGTCGGAAAAAGTGTGTGAATTGTTTTGGGATTGGGATATGTTCCAATGGCCACTGCTCATGTTCAAAATGTTTTTTTTACAAATTTAAAACCGGATCGGAATTGCCAAACAGTGCTCAGTTACAATTCTAAACCACAGTGTTTAGTGGCATTATATTTAATTCTAAGTGACTTCCACTAATATAAAAAGATTGGTGGAAAACTGTTGCAAAACAAAACATATTTCCTGAAAGATTTTGGAGTTTTCTTGCGGTTGCCATTATCTGTTGCACCTCCAAGGTCCCAGTAAAATCACTTAATTTAAAACACCCAGTAGTGCAACTTTGGCGGAGTCTTCATACGAAACTTACTTCCTTCAGGTTGGCTTTGACATGACACCGGGTGATGAAACCCAATTGAGCGAGATGCTTCGAATGAAACTCGAGAAACATCTCGAAGACCTGACTCACATCAGCAACCAGGCTCGCAAAGAATACGCTTTGGAAAAGGTTTGCACTCCGTGAGGTGGCGCTGCTGGCTTGAATTCGACTTCTCATTTGTGGAATGCACTAGAAAGGCTCTTTTTCTTCGGCCAGAGCCCTTTTAGATCGATATCTCTTCTGATATGGTTCAGCTGCCCAACGTCGGACAAAGGGTAGACTGATAGGCGTCTCGCTGATTTTGTAGCTATTTCATTTTACCTTGATTTTTGATATTTAAAAATTTTTGGATTCTTCTTCAGGCCTTAATGAAAATGAAAAACGACTGGGAATCTGTGGACTTTGGCCTGGTCCAATACAGAGATACGGAGCTGAAGATCTTGTCAGCAGTCGATGACATACAGATGCTCCTTGATGATCACGTCGTAAAAACTCATACGATGAAAGGATCACCGTTTATCGAACCCTTTGTCGACGAAATCGATGCATGGGAAAACAAACTGGTAGGAGAAGATAAATATTTTTGGATTATATTTCGACTGTGCGCGGCTTTGAAAAACACTGAAAAAATTTTATGCATTTGGTAAGCGCACACTTTTATTGCATTTTGTAATGTCCATCAAAATTTTATGGAAGAACATGACTTGTGTATGCCTTATCTGACTAGTGCTTACTGTTAAAGTGCAGACACGTCACTCATAAACATTTGATAACGATGTGACATTGACAAACAATTGTGTTTTCAGCAACGAGCAAGAGATATTATCGAAAGTTGGCTAGTGGTGCAGGCCGCTTGGCTGTACCTTGAACCAATTTTTGGATCAGAGGACATCCGAAATCAAATTCCAGTAGAAGGAAAAATGTTCACACAGGTATGTTCATGCAATTTACCTTGTTTTCATTGCAGGCAGCATCATATAGCCATTTTGCATAGCACCAGTTGTCGTATATTTAAGAAATACTATATATCTTGTGATCTGACTGTCTTTTTACATGTAAACTTGTACAATTTAAGTAGTTTAGAGCGAATGACAGCTACTTTCGACCGAGTTGCCTGATGTTTGGGCGCTGTTCACTTCAAAAAGCTTCTATGCTTTTACAGGTCGACGCTCACTACAAAGAGATTATGAGTCGTGCAGTGCAAGATACAAAAGCGATGGTGGTTTTATCGCAACCAGGCATGCTGGAAAAATTACTGCAGTCCCAATCTCTTCTGGAAAATATCCAGAAAGGGCTCAATGAGTATTTGGAGAAGAAAAGGATTTACTTTCCTAGGTGCGTCTACGGACGTGCAGCTAAACTTCTTTGCAGTTTTTTTGATTTATCTCACCAATAAATTTAAAATAAATGACGGTTTACTCAGTAGCGTTTATGTTGTGAAGGAAACCCTTATGTCGTTAAATGTGGCAAGCACTTCGTTTAAAAACTCCTATCTGTAATTTGATAATAATATGACAATCATTTCCAGATGTTTCAGACGTTCTTCGTTCCTGATCAGTTAAGAATGAAAATTTGAACAGTACAGGCTTAGTGCTGCAACACGATTTGACTAGATTTGCTCTTTACCTAATGACTCCCGTAACATTGGAAAAAGTGGTATAGTAGTTCAAAGGTGTTGGGCCATCGTCGTTTTTTAATTTTTCCGAAATTTTATTAACAAATAAAGTTTGTTTTATTGATCTATCGAGGTAGTTTTTCGCACAAAAAAGAACAGCTGATTTGGCGAAATCAACCTTGTGATCCAATAATCGTACAAATAGCTTGTCACCTCTGTGTTACTGTGTTTCTAACCTTGTTTGCTTTGAATTTTGCGACAACAGTAACTTCTAGAAAATTGAATGGGACTCTCGTCATTTGCGATTGTTACTTGCCACAAAAACAAGTTTGAATGGAGAGCCCTTTGAATGCAAGCGTCATTTGTTGGTTTTGGAAGAGTTTCTTGACAAAATGTTTGGCGATCTCATATTGAATAGAAAACGTTTGCTTTCTAACAAAGTAGGACGAACCCTGAAGCAGTTCTCCCGACTTCCAGAAAACTTGCATCAAACGTTTTCATTTACTTCTACTCCACTTTCTGTCACCTTCTTGAGCTTTTGAAGTACTTGATTTTTGCCAAAGCCACTCATTTTGTTGCAAATCGCGCGCGTGTGACGCACACTGTTTTGGTGCAGGTTTTTCTTTCTTTCGAACGACGAGCTGTTGGAGATTTTGTCAGAGACCAAGGATCCCCTCCGAGTGCAGCCTCATCTCAAAAAGTGCTTTGAAGGAATAACGCGACTTGTATTCACAGAAGACAAGCAAATAACGGCCATGAAATCAGCCGAAGACGAGACAGTGGACTTAACCAACGTTATAAATCCTGCGGAAGCGCGGGGATTAGTGGAAAAGTGGCTTTACGAGGTACTTTTTGAAGTAGAAAAGCTACTTATTTTGAGAAGTTCGAAGGTAATAGCAAAGACGATGAAACGATCTTCGTACGTCGGCTGATATCATTTGACGCGCCAAGTAAAATGGACTCTAAAAGTTCAACGATGTATGTAAAACCAGAGATTTCTGCAAATCATCTGCAGGCAGGCATAGTAGAGCTGATGTTTCTAACAGCATTTATCCCCAATAGCGCTAACAAGAGTGGATAAAAAGCCAGACGATTTGCAGTATGAGATATTAAGAGAACAAGGCGGCCGTTGCAGGGCGTTGCTGTTTGTTTTTATGACTAGTATGTAGCTGAGTTACAGGCTGGAAATTCCTAAAGCTTTTACTACGGAGTTTTGTTAAACCAATGGTTCCCAAACTGGGGGTAAATTTCCCCCGGGGGTGATATGCGATTCTTCTGGGGGTAACGCGGAACCAAAACCGCAATGTTGATCTCTAATGTGAGCGACCACTGAGAAATATTGAAGGTAATAACACATAATCGCTACCTTGATTTGGACAACGGCTCGAACAAGTTTGGGAACCACTGTGTTAAACCATACTGCAACACTATCTGTGAATTTACATCATGGGTGCGGCAGCTGCCCACAGAGTTCTCACTGATGGTTATTTGTAGCGTTTGTTGGGCTTAGATTGAAAAAGAAGTGTGACGTGCAATGCTTGTAAGGTTACGGCTGAGAGGATACGGGCGTCAGTTGCTGTAGCTTGGCTCACTTTCTCATTTCAATCCTCCTTGCTTGCCACCGAAAGCAGGACAAAAACCTTGCATTTGAATGAGTTTTCAGACCCGAGTGGAAAGATTAATGTTTGCTACCAGATGGTGGCGCGATTTGCTGCACCCCCTGCGCTGATTTCATTTCCCATAACGCGTTTTCTTGATGACAAACTTGTTCCACATGCACAGTTTGGCGACCATAGTAAGCGGCGTGCAGTCAATGGCTTTTTCATTCCTGTGTGAATGCTCTGATGTTTCACGCAGAAATGATGTCATACGCTGCGCGCTGCCTCATCATCGGCAGCCATTCTGAGAATTAGCCAGCACTTTACACTATTCAATCCTGAAGTCTATTGACTCTTTCATCTCGCAAACCACGATCTTAATCTCGATCTGCTCAAACTTTCGATCCGTTTCTTGGAACGATGTTTTATATTGGTGCGCCATCAGGACGCCAACGCAAGGTTAGGTGTTGAAACTCTAAATCACGTTTTAACACACGGTAGAAGATAAAGAATCTATGACTACATTTCGTGAAACAGTCCGTAGTTTCGTTGGTGAACTTTACAGTAAATGCTAAAAGCTATTTGGCGAAATATCAGCAATATGAATCTTGCTCCGATTATGATCGAAAGGCCTGAAGATAATGTGCCACCATCCGGGTGAGGGTGAAAAAGGTTAGGTGATGCTGTTTGTGTTGTTGCCGCTCATATAGTGCAAGCAGTAGCGTAGCCAGCCCTAATTTTTTGGGGGGGCAAGTATTTTGACTTAGCGAACAACAGTATTTTGTTTGGGACACCGCTTCTCAAAGCACAATACGACAAGATATGCTAGAAATTTGTGGGGACATGGCTCCTGGCTACGGCTATGAGCGCAAGTGGCGTGAAAAAACTGAATATCTGAGATTTTTGCGTGGTATCAGCAGCCCGTACATGCTGTAAATGATGTGCCTCTTACGTCGTCTGCCAACAGGTTGAACAAGAAATGAAGATCAGCATTCGCGAAGCGATGTCCCTCGCCGTTGACAGCTACCCTCGCACCCCGTTCAAGCAGTGGTGCCTCAGCTGGCCTGGCCAGGTAATTCTGGCCACAAGCAACATTTACTGGACGGCAGAAGTCACGCAGGTAAGCGCGCCATAGACACAGAGCGGTGCATTCTGTGCCTGTTCGTGTTGGGATCAGTCGATGTGGTTGCAAAATTTTTTTTTTGCCGGCGAGTGACAGTGCAAAAACCGTTTCAAGGTTTGGCTAATTGTGCACATATTCCCGTCTCAGAGTGTTGTTCACCGTGCTATCTCATTTGGCGAAAAACATTATTTGTCCAGTTTTGTTCTGGAGTCAGTGTCCTCGCAAACGCCGCGAATTTTGCCAGACGCTTATCATATGTTGCAATTGGTTTAATATTACATACATTTTAACCTTAACAAAACACAATTTTGCAACTTTTGGTTTAGAAATAAAACTGGCGTAATCATTGCCAAAAATAAAAAGACATTTTAAAATCCTGAATGGCATAAAGACCTTCTATGGTGTTTTTATTCCGTAAGAATTTTTTTGTGTAGTGATGAATTTTGGAAAACCGTTTGAGCATGCCAAAAATGTGTATAGGAGAAACCTAAAATTTGTAATTTACTTAAAATGCTGAGGTGAAGCTACTCATTTATTCCCTCTCCGCAAACTTAAGCTTCATGCTTGTGTTCGTTTTACTTTTTGCTTGTAACCTGGTATAATGTTTTCAGTTATACACAGCTTAAGCACTTTTCGCCTAAATTTATGCTCCGCTTATGCTAAAATGTGATGCTTCATTTTGCAGCTGTACGTAGCGTTTTCTGGGTGTCCGAGCTTTTTATGGCTTTCTTTTCCTGTGTGAGTTCACCTTTCCCACAGTGTGAGAAGCCATTACTTGCTCAGCCCGCTATCATCACGTACTGGGTGTTACGGGTATTAACAAATGCATTGCTTGGACTGCGCTTGAAATCAGAAAATGTATTCAAAAGCAACACAATGTAAAACTTCAAAAAACCAAACAATCGTTCTGAAAATTTTTGTTTTCTAAAACGAATGAGAATAACTTGTTTGAACTTATTGAGCGTTTTTCAAACGCGAGTACGAAGAACGTTGACTGTGATGATTAACGCTTTTTTTGTCTAGCTTGACTTGTTTCGTTGCGAAAATTATTTCTTCTTTATGTTGAGAGAAAAAGCTTTAGTGGTTTATAAAATTTGAAGATCTCTGTTTAAGTCAGTAACCAAGCTTAACTGCAGGATCGAGTCTGATGGCAATCTCGGACGTTATTTTGCTGTTTAGGTAGTATTAATTATGAGGGTTAAAGAAAAAAGTAGGGACAGCTCATATGAGGGCACAAGGTCAACCGCGCTTCAACCGTTTTCATCAAAACGATTTTGAAAAGGCACATAGATTTGATTAAGCCGACGTTTTCAAACAGTAATTGCATCAAACATAATTTCTGAATCATAGACTGGTGCGTTTTTCATACATCAGAGGCTAAACGTACTGCAAGGCCTGCAACTACTGCTAGCTGTGGGGCTGTAGTGATTTGATTGGCACCATGTTCCGCAAGCTGCATGCCGGCACTTGTTTTATAAGGATTGGTGAACAACTCCTTTTTTTGGGACCATTTTCTTGAAAAAGGTTTTAGACAGAAGGGGTGCACTCTTCAGCTTCACCTGACCTTCAAAATTTTTAAAGCAAGTAAAATGAGCTAACGTTTCACAGTTCAGGTTAACCATCCACAATTTTGTACCGTGTTGTGAATGCAAAAGCACAAAGCATTTGAAAACAAAAGTTTTATCACAAAAAATGATCTAGTTGAGATATAGCTGGCCAGCGCATTGATAAGAGCAACCTAGAAAAACAAATTTGAAACATGACTGCAAAAAATATGCAAGTCGAAACCGGAACTTTTACTAGGAAACAGCAGCGTATTTTTTCTATACCGAACATTTGCATTTTAAGAAAAAACAACACAAAACATGGTTTGACATAATCTGCATTATAGCTAAAAATTCAAAATGTGAATTTCTGTGCTGCATGCATTGTGTTCGTTACTTGTTGCTTGTGGTTTAATACTGTGGAATCTTGTAGTTATCATCTTTACGTCTCACTGCGTTTGCACGAAATACGGCTTATTTTTGTGAACTCACACCCTCTTGGCTTAATGTGATAGGACGTTTGGTGCAATCAGTGAAACTCAAAGCATGTTTTTAACCTCAGGAATATTTTTAAAGAGCTAAAGTTTTTTTGACAGTAGACTTTCAAGAAAAATTTACCCAAAAGTTTTTTTTTGTTTTTTGACCTTTGCGTGTCTCTGAGAAGAGTCGGTGCAACCTGAACTTCAGTACAAGCAAATGCACGGAAAATTCGTGTTTTGTAGGCAATCAAAGAAGAAAATGGACTTCGCAATTACTTGAAGGTCTGCAGCGGTCACATCGACGACATCATAGAGTTGGTGCGCGGCAAACTGAGCAAGATGAACCGGGTGACGCTGGGGGCGCTGGTGACAATTGACGTGCATGGTAAGCTTCGTGTTTTTTGCCTGGCTGCTGCGGGGATTGCAGCTTAAAAACTACAGCAGTGAAGCCGCTAAAATCGGTATGTGTTTAAATCAACGAAATAGCACCAGGCCCGTAGCCACGGGGCGTTCAGGGGCAGTCTCCCCACAATTTTTTGTGACCCCCCCAACATTTTTTGTGCCCAGAAAAAGATTTATTTACCTATAATGAAAACCAAAGTCTGGACCCACTAAAAATGTATTTTGCCCCCCAAACTTTTACCTGACTACGGGGCTGAATAGCACATGACGCAATCTCTTTGAACAAATGACACGCAGGAGGATTTTCGCCATATCGTATGTTTGAACACTAGTCTGTGTTATTTCTGCCTTCCTACACACAACAGCCATATCGTCTGAAAAAAAAATATAGAAACTGCAGTTTTTTTAGAATTTACTATAGTTTACTTACTCATGCCATTCGAACTTTCGACGAAGAACGCTGAGCTTTTGAAATTTTTGTTGAGCAACGGTGGAACGAGTATTTTGCTCTTAGTTTATGAATTTCCCTACGCAGCATCAGTATTGTCAATATCAACTGCGCAGGCTACTGTGCGAAATAATTGATTGTTTCTTTAGCTAACCCAGATGATGCTTCGGCTGCAAAGCATCCCATTAATTGCTTTGTGCGACTTGACAGCTCGTGACGTAGTTGCACGACTGGCGGACGACGGCGTTAGCGGCGCTAAAGACTTCAGCTGGATCGCACAAATGCGCTACTACTGGGAAGAAGAGTCTGTGGCGGTCCGCATGATATCGACTACTGTCCCATACGACTACGAGTACCTGGGCAACACCGGCCGGCTGGTAATTACTCCTCTCACGGAAAGATGCTACAGGTAATTTCGGAGCGCTTTATTGTCTTAGGTAACGACTTACGTTTTTTTTTCTTGTTTTGAGAAAACTTTTCTTTGTGCACGGAATGAAACTTGGAAATTGTTGAAAGGTAGCACAACAGCAACGCAAAAACTATTGGTTTAAATTAAGCCATGTTGGATGTTTCGAAAAACAATCTTTTACATCATCAATAAAATTTCAGTGAAAGAAGTGCAAGGCGTTGAACCATAAAGGACGAAAACGGCGAATATACTCGAAGAAGTGGCAATGATATATAATATTAAATCATTTTTGTAACCGGCAAAATATAACTGAGCAAACAAACGTTTTAGTGTTGAAGTAAACCTTACAAGCAGGCAGAAAACCTGGGTGGAAATGTTAACAGAAGCGAAAATATGTTCAATTGTGTACAGAGAGAAAATTTCCTGCGCAAGATGTTAGACTCATTTTTGTCATTTACGCAAGTAATCACATGGGGTTTTGCTTGCATGCTTTAAACATCGTATTATTTGGATCGGAAAGTTTCCAAACTTAATTTCTGCTCAAAATATCAAAACCAGGCTTGGAATCAGCGCAGCTAGAAGGCGAGTTTTGTTTTTGAAGGACGCTCATGGGCGCGTTGCAATTGAACCTGGGCGGGGCGCCGGAAGGACCAGCTGGAACAGGGAAGACAGAAACTTGTAAAGACCTCGCTAAAGCGGTAGCGAAGCAATGTGTTGTCTTCAACTGCTCGGATGGCCTCGACTACAAGGCAATGGGAAAATTCTTCAAGGGGCTGGCGCAGTCGGGAGCGTGGGCTTGCTTTGATGAATTCAACAGAATCGATTTAGAGGTCAGTCTGGTTTGTTTCTACCTAGCTTCAAACAGTGGCGGATCCATACTTGAGGATTTGTCGAAGTAGTACGCTTTAGTTGACCCGTGAGTCTCAAAACATGTTATGATGTTATGTTATATAAGATTAAAAACCACTACAGAAAATGCTTTATTTGGAAAGGGACTCCATTTTAGAAAAGAGCTGTATCCGTCTATCGAGCAACAACCGCAAATTTCTCTACATCCGCCATTGGTATTAATGTTGAAATTTGTCTAGATCTCCTGCAAATATCAGTTTGTTGTACTTTAGAAATAGCACAAATTTACAAAGAAAGAGTCGGATTTAGTGCTGCTGCTTTGCCGGATCTTTGTAAACAGATTCTAAAGGCTTGCTTGGACAATTTTTGCCCGGATTTCGAGTTTAACCAGAGGAACCGCATTAGGAATCGCACGTTTTTATGTTTAAATGCGTTTCCTGGGCAATGGTGCAGTATTTCATCGGAGACCTACAGAAGTCGGCGTTCAGTGTTTGAGGTAATAATAGCAAAAGCAAGAGGCAACAAAATGACAATTGACTGTCATAAAAAGTTTTCATCAACAAAACCTCTATAGTACGTTTACATGTTTTTCATGCTCCCCATTACATCCACGAAGATCGCTGGTTGAAACCACGCCAACACTTGATTTAGATAAAACAGTTAACAGTTGATTTGATTTATAAAGCAGTTGATTTATAGATTTATACACGATTTACATCACTTGTTTTATAATGGACGATTTACTATAATTTTTTAGATCGATTTACTACAATTTTGCAAATTTTTTATGAAAACCATATGGTCTGATGAGAGCAAATCACCTCGTCAAAATAAGATACAAAAAAACACGTTAGATTAATGCAACGGAAATATACTTGCGTGCGCCTTGCTCCTTGCTACAGGATCCCCGAGTAAGTACTTGTTTTCGACGGGGACAGGTGCATTGTGATCAAACAATAGCGATTGTGGATGATAGGACTCATTTGTGAAGGTAGCGTTTGTGTAGGTTTCGTCTGAAGCTATCGTCCGTCTTGCGGTACCGATGCTCATGACCTAGAGTTGATAAAAATCAGATACTTAGAACTAATCAAAATCTAAGGTGACAGTAGTGATTGTGGTGAGCAAAGCCCTGCACGTCAGATTGCAGGGGAACCTCGCGGCACCAGCATAAGTGTGCAAGTCGTGTGATATACTGCTCCAAGTCACGACAAGCTTGGGAGATAACAAGAGCGTATTGCTGCTCATGTTTGCTTGCAGTTTCTTGATAGAAAGATTGATGTTGACATCCTCATAAAACGTTATGCGAATAACGTTTCATAAACGGCTCCTCTGCGGTGGAGACGAGCCCTCAGCGCAAAACTGCGATTTTTGTCACTGTGAACTGCGCTGCCCATTGTGGCTAGTCGAGAAAGTGGTCGTAAGCCATGAGCTTCGGAAATGGGGCAGAGGATGCCTTGGCCCCCTGTTATTGAAATTTGATATTATCCTATTAACTTTTTGGTATAGAAATATTTTTTTCTTAGTTTCGAGTCGGTAAAATAAAATTACACCAATGTTGCTCCTCACTCTTGGAAAAAATCCTTCCGACGCCCATTCCGTAAGTTGTCAATTATCAAAAGTTCAAAATCGCAACATCTTGCCGATTACATAGCAGTTTTCATAGTTAAAGGCCACAAAGATGGCGGCAAGTAAATCAGTCACAGTATATTGACGGTGAAACTAGTTTCGCGTTTTCCAACGCATCATCAGTCCTGT
>JGI24158J21664_10000624_pt1 | contig 34081 bp, 20 predicted proteins | sample Ectturendosymbi3_FD_21664 | JGI IMG/M metagenome (IMG submission 21664)
TTTAAAATAAATTGAGCGCATTTTTATTTCAGAATTGTGCATCTTACTGGAACCCCTTTGCATCATTCGGTACCCCTTTGCGTCATTCGGTACCCCTTTGCATCATTCGGTACCCGAGACCTAGCTCTCGGTTTCGAAAAGTTTGATGAACCCCGAGTAGGAGTTCCGCTGGCACTTAGAAATACTCTGCCTAAGATCAACGATGAAAGCCTCGAAAACGTCTTGACCCTTCAGCAACGTCAGCCAAGCTTGACTACGTGAAGTACAAATACCGTTTCCTACTTTTGTGAAGCCTAAGCCTTAAAATGAGTTCAAGCTCATTTCGTCAAAATGATGTAGAAATTTGAATGTTTATTAACCTATTGTAGGTATTATTCTACGAACCGGTTAGATAATGCGATGTATGACATAATGATATTGTACTGCTCGGTTTCGCTCAGTGTCTAGCTAGGCAAACCATTAAAATGATGACCAAGTTCTCTAAACTACCGAAAGTAGAAGGATTGTAATTTACAACTTTATGAGTTCATTGACAAAATCAGGCAAACATTTGCCAAATATTCTGTTTTTTCTAACCAATTTTCCCGCAAGTTAGGTTACACACCTGAACGCAGTTGCCATGCCAACGAACCTTTCGCCGCGCTCACGGATCATGCGCCGGGCGAGTAACCGCGCGAAGACAGATGGTCGAAAGGGTAAATAGTCGGGGTGTTTTTTTTGCACAAACGCAGAAATATTTCCCGGCGTCTTTCGCTCGTTCGTCACCAGAAATTTGTTTTTCAACCAACATATGTACGGACCTCTAGTGCTAACAACGTGCGTCAGAAAACGTGAAAGACGTCGGTTTCGTAAAGATAAATAAAGGTTTGCGGAATATTTGCTCAGTTCTTGCACAATCGCCGACATGCCGAGGTATTTCGTCAAGCTCACCTCGAAAGGCGGTCAATCTCAACAGTGACGTCCGCTACATGACATCTTACGCAGTGCGTGCTGTTGCGAGGCAAGTGTTCAAACTGACCTTGTTTCAGACGCAGAAATAGTTCAAAACAAATGCAGTTGAAAAGGTCGGTCCAGCGCTACCTCAGATTCGATCAAGTGACAACTCTGAGCTATTGTGGTTATGCCACGTTTAAGAAGCGTATTTCCGACAACAGCAAAATACTATTCAGCCTGAAAAAGCAAAATCGTTGAATTTTGTGGAAACCTGCATCACAGACCATCGCAGCAACCTTGCGATGCACGAATTTTACCCACCGCCCAAACCGAACCAGATCTTTGCCGCACCAAGCCTGCATGTTGCGCTTGGCAACGTTTCACAGTTTGAAACACCTCTTCACCTGAGCTGAGGTCACTTTCTCATTACAAGCGGTACGCCATATCAGTCGGCATGATCCAAAAAAAACGAAAGCCGATCCAAGTTTTTTTGATTGATTGACCTCCTCGCCACGTGCGCTTTTTTTCTATGTTTAGTCTAAGCGTATATAAGAAGTACCTGAGACCCTGAATGCGAAAAGCCAAGGCAAGTCAGTAGCACGCGCCGTAACAGGAAGAAAAGCCCAATGTTTCTCCTCGGACAAACTTTGCGTCAAAAGCACTGAAGCAATTCGTCAGAGAAATCTAAAGCAATTCAGCGAGCAACCGTTCTGAGACGACATACCGTTCTTATTCTTTTTCTGCACATCAGAATGATTTCCACCAAAGCAATCTGCTTATCTTTGATCATCTTAGTCGCTCTTCGCCTGTACGTAGTCGAAGCGCGCCCTTTGCGGGTAAGTTGATAGCTTTGCTGTAAAGTCAACAGCAAAATGCAAATGTTTTCTTTTTGATTCAAGTACACTTTTACAGCTTTCTAACCATTTAAAAGCGGTTTTTCCTGTTTTAGAGTGTTTTTTTTTTAATAGGTAAACACTGTATATATGTATACATAAAGACGCAAATCTTGCTCAATAATGAATAAATGTATCTGGACGAGCATAAACTTTGGCGTAAATGTGCACGACTGAACGTCGCATGACCAACTATTCAGATACGGTTTGCATTATTTAAAGTAGTGGTTTCATCTGCGATTGTCAATAATCTACTCCAGTGGCTGTTTAAGGGTCACACATGAGTTTTTTTAACATTTTTCGAAAACGCACGAAAACTTTCGCTTTCTTTAATGTTGTTTCTCAGAAGGATGTTTTGCTGTATACTGAGATCGAAGGGATTACAAATATCGTTGGTAACGGTAATAAATTGTTAAGAATATCTGAAAGGATATTTTAATATAGATAAACCATTTGCAAAAATGACGTGGATAAGTAAAATATAATAAAATGGTATCGCCGCTGAAAAAGATCAAAAAGAAAATAACATTCAAATACAACACTGATCACAAGTCATAGACACAAATACAGTATAGTTGTCTGCGCGAGAGTACCAACAAGCTGAGTGTCAATGTTTCGTACGTGCTTGAACCAGAAAAATCGCTTGAACTTCAGACGAACTTTTAATTTTGTTGTGCACAGGAGGTATTTGGTATTTTACGGATATATTGCCTGTACGATTTCGCATATTAAGTAAAATGATAACAAAGTCGATGAACATGTTTTTGCGACAAAATGTCGACTGCTGCTGTTTCACATCCAAGCAAGGGGCACAGCTCAGTTTGTCTTCTTCCTTGAGTGCAAATGAAATAAATTCCCGCTACGAGGTTCTTTAAACTTCACCTCAAAAGCATTAGTTTCAAAACAGGAACGTGTTACTAATTCTGTTAGTGAAAAATTTAAAAATAATTGGTCTTCTTCCAAATATTTGTGTGCTGGTACATCAATGAGTCTCACCGCATTTTAATCTTAACACAAATGCTTTGCCAAAAATACTATTCACAATTAAAGCCTATTTGGTAATTTCAAGTACATGTTTGATCAAAGATGTCACAAATTTTTACAAAAACTACTTTGTGATGTACTTGGTTTTCATTTAACTTAAAACAAAATTTTAAACCAAGTACTGAACAAATGTAAATCAAATAATTGGGTAAAAAGCAATTACTATAGCAAAATATGGGATAGTGTCTCTGCAGCAAACTTAATTAAAGACGTTAAGAAAAAGCATTTGCAAAAAAGGAGCAGAACCAAACGAAAATTAATCAAACAACCAGAGGCAACTTTGGTACAGTTTTTACAGTTTTCAAAAAAGAAAATAGGTTAGAGACCCTCCGATTTGCAATTCCATTCTAGCTACAAATTCAAAGTAGATACGGATGAACGAATATTTTGAGTATCTAAGTATCAAAGGAAATACAAAATTCAAGTTGGTAAAAGCGGATACATCGCTTCCCAATTGTTGGTAAGACTTATGTCAAGTTTTATAAACCTTAATCACAATGGTTATTTGTTTCCGTTCGAGCGAAATCGAAATCTTTTGCAAGATTTTTGGCTGAAACAAAATTTAGGCAAACATCCAACTATTCAAAGTATCACCAACGTCAATCTGAAATATGAGAAACCTGTTTTCAAAAACGTTTATCGAAAGGAATCCTTTCACAGCCAAGAATCAGACACGGCGATTTTATCAGAGTATATACTTCGCTAACTACATGGGGGACATTATCAGCTCTTATTCAGCTAGAACGTATCGAAAACGTGAAATCTCTAAGAAGAATAAATCTTACAAGTCACGATTGTTTATTTGTTACAGAACACAATTACAAAATACGGACGTTTTTTGTTTTTTCGCGGTCATTTGTAAAGGTCTCAATAAAGAGATGCATCGCCAACAAAAGAAAATGCAAAAAGTCACTCCAAGTGGTGCTGCATAAATTTTGAAACACAATAGCATGCCTATTCTCTGCACTCAATTCAAAATACGGAGTGCTGGTTGAGCCTCAGCACGGCAGTATTTTAAAATACGTGTTTAAATTTCATGTTTACAGTTTTTCTAACAAAAACTGTTGTTTTGTAATTCAAGCCACTAAGAACCATCGGCCCTTGCAAGAGATTTCCGCTTGGACCTGCTAGAAGCTACAGAAATGCAATGGGAATCATGTAAGTATGTGATCTTTATAAAGCATGCAACTGCAGTAAAACAAAGCAATATCGAAATTACTTGAGTTCACTTTAGAATTGACCTGTATTGACAAGATCGATTTAGATATCCGCTTTCAACAACATCAAGAACTTTGTCCTGGTTTAAATAAAAGCTTTGTTACTTTTATTCAAACCAGGAGCTTAAATCGCTACAAGCTGATGTGGATAACCTATCAAAATTCATTTTCTCAAAAAATATACGGAGTTTTTGTATTTAAACCAGAACACATCACTTCTTCATGCAAAATTATTTAGACAAACTTTTCAAAGAAACCTCAGCAAACGTAACTGATTTTTTAAATGAGACTGAAGTATCTCACGAACGATAATTTCTGCAGTATTTTATCGTCATCATTACCAGTTTGCAATACCGCATTTCTTGTACGGGTTGGTGGTGACAACAGGTATGGCAGGCATATAAATACCTTCCCGGGGGAAACACTTCTGCAAGTTCTGTCAGCTCCACACGACGGGCTGAGCAAAGTTGTTCTACCTTGTAATAATGCCATCGTTTGGTCGACCGACCTTCGGATTGTTTTCCCGTTGGTGCAGCTAACAGAATAAAAACCTTGCTAAAGGTTTGCGCGCCATCTTTCACACATGGCCAAACTACCAAACTATGAAAGCTGAGATTTCTCTATTTGGAAAGGGACTCGATGTTTTATGATTAATAAATCAACTTCGGCGCATTCCTTTCTCCTTAACTCATACCTTGAACTCTCGAAACATCCATCTCTGCCACTTATACTGAAGAAGACACTCTTTCGTACATTACACAGAAGTCGTCCTACTTACCTGCTTTTCCTTTTCATTTGCAAATTACTAACGCTAAATCATTTTCAAATGAAGCAATAAAAACAAATAAAAATTGGCTAGTTTTGCAGCATCTCAATGTGACCCATTTGTCGAAACGGCCGCTATTACAGTATTTATCTAATTTATATGGTTACGAAAAATAGTGGCTACAGATTCATTTTGTTTGAGCCCAACACCCATGGCAAACGGTTTTAATTTCACGTTGTTTGTAAGATTAGCCTAAGCAGGTAAATGGCGCCTTCATTGCTATACCAACAAGTGGCATCAATGCTGCGTTGTTATGCAATCATGGAGAAATCAAATTCAGACCACCTGTGCGTAATCGCAGAACTTCTCAATAATTTGTTAAAAAGTGAAAATTTGCACTATTATCTTCAGGCTTTGGTTTCCTTATCTCTAGGAAATTGTCTTTCACAAAACAAATCATACACTTTTTTAGGCAGAGATAAATATTGATATGCCATGGTAGCTTGTGCACTGTTGCTTTTCCGTTTCTTTAGTGACTAGATAATCGCTGGGATGTGGCAGCCCTGCTATGTTTTTACAGATCAACGTGCCGCTTTGCCATCAGTAGATAAAACTTTAAAAACATCCTTCCTTGCTCCGGCTTTCAACATCTCATGTCTGATTTTATCACAATTTACAGCTTTCCAGGCTTTAGTAAATTGAATGCAAGAGTATTGAGCTCAGTACCATTTTATCAAACTTGCTACTTCCGTGCCTCCGATGACGCAACTGCATACGGCAAAATGCTCTTTCCAACTGCCAAGCATGTCTTTCTCAATGCTGCGAACACCACCTTTGCTTTTGACAGACCTTGAGACATCAGATTGTTTGCCATTTTAAAGCCGAATGATCTTGCAAAATTCTCTGTTAGCTTATTATTTGTTGATATTTTCCTATGACTGCATTGCGGACATTCCAACAGGAACTTGTTGAGAGCAACCCTTACATTACTGTGTATTAAGAAAGCGAAGAAAAATTTAGAGCCAAGCTAGCAGGGTCAGCCAGATATTTTTACTGCTGGGACTGCATGCGAGCAAAGAAAGCTTCTCCAGACGTACCGTAATCCGCAGTAAAATGGATGAAGGAGATCAAGCAATATTTCTGCACCACTTTTGGCGCATGCTTTCAACACTTAGGGAACCAGGTCAACTGAAATGATGCAAAAAAACAATCAGTAATCGTGGTGCACGAATGTTTGAGCCACCTGCATGGATTTGTGGATACCTCAGGGTTGAAGAGTGCTCTGTTGTTTGTATTGAGCCCAGAGGAAAAGTGATCATGTTGCCAAATTCCTTGTTGTTACGCCAGCAAGCTTTCTGCACCACTTTGTCACATGCTTTCTTCAACACCAGCGTAGAAACATGCATCCATTGTTAATCTCCGCCATATTAGAGTCATGACGCTTGGTGGATGAAATACCAACAGCACTCACAAGATTTCGCATGACTTCCTCTAGCAACTTGTATTCTTCCACATAATATCCCACTTTCAAAATTCATTGTCTTTGGTATGCTCGATAATCACGTTTGTTTTTCAAATATCCCAGATTAGAGGTTCTTTGGTTCTGCCCCATTTGCATATCGGATATTCAGCGTGGGCGTCCGCTTGCGAGTGAGAAAATAATTTATCGTTTATTTTTCGAGTAGGCACATCTGCCTAAAATCCAACCAACATTTTTTATATCGTTTGCCATCACTTCCTCTATTTCTGTTTTTTTATTCGTCACAATCTACATAGCACTAACCTGTCTTCTTTTCTTCAGAAAACCTTGAGATTTTTTTGCGAAACTCTAAGAGTTTTAGTATCGGATTCAAAGCTTGCATCAAAATCATTTACGTATCCACAGTCACTGGGGTAATGCAAAAAAATGATTTCAGAAACAAAATTTTGCGTTTGTAAACCAAACAGTCTAATGACCTTTGAGGCATAATTTAAGGTATTCCACTACTTGGTGAAACCTGTCAAACGTTGCACTTAAAAAAGTCAACTCACAAGGATCTTAGCTAACAGAATAAGATCCCCACTTCTCATGAAATCTCAAACTGAACGCTGACGTTACGAAGAGGCGGCCTCACCTCACAGAAACAAAATCTTTTTTTAAGCAGTGTTGTTGGAGATTTAATTGTTTTTCTATTTATTTTCACTGATCCCTTTTTTTCAGGGAGTCCGAAAGGTACATCATGTGCGGCAGACGCATTTTCCGCTATAGCAGAAGAATCGACCACTTGCCGTGCATGCGCAGGTTCTGCTAGAAACCGGAGCAAAAACAAGAAAATGCAACAGACTTACGGTTTCGTGTAAATTTGCGCAACGTACCTCAACTTATTCACCAAGAGCTGCAATTTCACCGCTGCACAGTTTTTCAAGTGTGAAAGAATCACTTGAACTAAAATAGTGATTTTACGCTTGCCTTTTTCTCTTGCCTGCCCTGCCTTGTTTTTCATTGCAGCGCTCGTTTAGACTGCTTGACTGTGAAAGTTACTGTTTGTTAAGAGATAGCTGCACTACTCTGAACTGCTGGCCCGAACGCAGCATTGGGGAAATCACAAGGATACTTACTTTAAGTCACTGCAAGGTGCACTTAAATCAAGGGTGAAAAATTTTCCGTGAATTTTAGTAGAGCGCAGGAATTTTTAATAGGGCGCACATGTAAGCTTTTCCATAACATTGCACTTAAAACTATAAACTAAGCATTGCTGCCTCGCTGCAAATCTTATTCGTGCACTTCAAGTTTTTGGTCACGCGGCAAGAGCGCGCGATTGCATTTTGCGCCCCTGATTTAAATTACATTTTCAATCGCGTAAAAACATTTTTTCATGTAGACGATACCGGAAGGATCTCGCTAAAAGCTTACAGAAAGTCGTGAAGCTTTCATTCGAAATTGGTGTTTGTGGCGAATTCGGGAAAAAATCATATTTCTTTCTGTTTGTTATTTCCCGATGATAGGCCGTGGCGTATTGTTTAGCAGCTCCAGGCATGGCCCGTATTTGATCACCTGCAGTGCGATCGATTTGTGCAGCGCAGGCATTTCGGCAGAGGCGTGCCTGCTCGAAGGTATGGCCTTGGTTTGAATAAAGTTAAAGTTGCTCTGTGTTTGTTAAGAAAACACTGCCGTTAAGCCAAACGCACCGAATGCGTGGCGTCTGTGTAAAGTAAAAAATATGTCCTAGCAAACTACCAGAAAACTTTTGTCCCACGTAAATAGGAGAGGATGGTGTTCTTGTTGCACCATCCAAAGCTATGAGCCTGACGAAGAGCGCAAAATTGTTCTGCTTTTCGAACACACATAGTTTTCTAAATGCAGCTACGAATGTTGTTCAACAACGCCTTGCACTGCTTTGTTACCTAAGTTTGTCCTTTGGTTGGTGCGCATTTTTGCATTTCTGATGTGTAATTTTGACTGAGGCTTGATTGATCAGAATCGTTCAAAAATGTACTGTTGAATAAGTAAAATGGCGCCCAGCAAAACCGCTAAAAAATTCTTTTTTGAACAAGAGTTTTGTAATGATTTTCTGTGGTCTGCTGTTAACCTGGACGTACGTTTTCTACTCCGTGATATCGATTGCTGTAATTGCGTTGTAATCAAGAATCGCTTGCTATTGTTTAAGACACTGCCGCGGAGTTACTTCCGTGTTCGTTTATGCAACTCCATATTCTGTACTTCTTCAAAGGTTTATCGTCACTGTGTGGTCTTGCTATAGTTATTTTTTAACCTGTAGAGGCTCCGTTTGTTTGCCATATACTTACTATTATGTCTGTAAAATACGTTGGAATATTTTCAGCAATTGGTACTAAGATCACTTTTCAAAACATGAATAATTTCCTTCTCACTGCGACATTTTAATCCCAATATTGTAAGCAAGATATCATTTTCTGTGATTTTGAAAGCGACCTGACGTTTTTCAAAAGTGGACGCCACTGCGAGCAATTTGCTTCAGTTGTAACTTACGTGATTTTTGAGTATTTTTGAAAAATACAAGCGTCACAAATACTATCTTTGACTCTTTGTTTATATTCAATCCCAATTGGATAAAGCATTTCGCAAAATCGTATGACTTTCTTCGGCGCTTAAAATAACCTCTCTGTTTTTATTTATCAAGAGAAGCGTTTTGCGGCAATTTCCGACACGGGAATTGAAGCAAAATAAAAGAGCAGCTTTGCAGAGTTGTGAAGACATCAAAAGGTTTTATTCTAGAAATAGCACGCTCTTCTTTATAGATTTATCCCTCTCAATATGTTATTAACTATTGACAATAACTCAACCGAACGAAAACATGTTCGTGATGTAACAAATAAAAGAAGCGCGGCTTTGTGACGCAACAGTCCTGCACTGAAGCAATCGAAAGTAAACGATCGAGTCACTCCCTGACTTTGAGAAAATTGTTTTACTTCTTTCGAATTTTACATCAAAAGAAAAGGATTTTTTGCCAACGTCGTTCACTGCTAATTATTAAAAGATGTCGCTGTCCACCAAAGTGTGCAAAAATCACGAGCGTGCACACATCGCCACTTGCACGCACTCAGTCACCCGAGCTCACTAAAGTAAACAGCTTAACAGTAACTTGCAGACAAACATACCGTAATAAGCGAAAACGCTCCATGCGCAAACCCTGGTAATACTCTGGAAATGAGGTGAGCCGACAATCGCTGAGGGCTTGTACAGCCACAGATCACCTCTTGCGAGTAAAGAACCAATGGACATAGATACTTTGTCGCAGTGTTTTTCCTATAGTTGTTTATACGATCAGGCAGACAGGTCCAGCAAAATAATTTCCTGTCGATACGGTCCACAAGCAGCAATTGTTTGTCTATGGACCGTATCACTTTCTACCAGGTATTTTCGGTATGATAGTCAATCTGCTCAGCACTGACATTATTTTCGTAACCTGGGTTGAAAGCAATTGCTAGCGAAAAATCAAAACTACTGTCCGCAAGAGAATTAGGATCTTGGCTGAAGCCTTTTATTGTGAAACTGATAAGTGACTGCTGTCAAAACAATTTTGCAAGGCGCGGTAACAAGAAGCATTTTGTCAACGTTTTAGTAAAACGCGCTGTAGCTCTCTTTTGTACAATTGCGATCATGAAATGTTGTTTGACAGAGGCCTAATAATTTAATCAGCACATCAGCACTTGACCGGTGTCCCTCACCCGTGTCTTTGCTAAGAAGAAAAGGGACAGTCAAAACTGTCAAAACTTTAGTGATACCTAGAAATGTTAAAACTTAAGTTATATCTACAACAGAAACCTGCTTAAACTTGCATTTTTAACTTCTGCAGTATTTCCCTACCGGAAAGGTGTGGCAAGCATATTTTCTTCGGGGTTTTGTTGTTTTTATGAGAGGATAACTTGGTGAACCACAGCCTATATCACCGATGAAAAACCGTTTACAAAATTTTTTGTTTCAAGATATCACCACTGTACCGCATCTCATCGAGCCGGGCATCACAATCTAGGAAAAACTTTCTTCAAAAAGTTACTTCAGAAATTTTCTTCTAGTTCATCAGAAGCTAGCAAATATTTTCTGCCCCTTCATCATATCTCTCTTTATACACATCATTATTACAGCCACAGCATAACCGATTGTCTCCTATAAACTGAAAAACAACTTTTTTCTTTGAAGTACGCAAGGGCCATGTGTGCAAAATGCAACCTTGATGAAAGTTTATTGCAATTTTTAACGAGGTTGGTGATGTATACATTTCTATAGGGGTTGGCAATATACACATTCATATTCCTCTCAAACCACAATGACAACGACATATCATGCAAAATGGAGCATCAAATTGAAGGCGTTTACGTCTGCTTTAAACCTCAAAAAGCAAATGAGGTCTAGGAATGCTCTGAATAGTGAACAAACTTGAGTTGATATCTCCAGATCACTTGAAGTAAATTACGTCCCTGGCAAAGACGAGCTCTGGTTTACCATGCATAGAAATGTGAAGCTCAAAATTCTTACTGCGAGTATCTCTTTTACTCTATGCAAAACACTTCTCCATTGTTACAAAAGCCGAAGTAACGCGTCGTCATATCTGAAAAAGTCCCTCTAACGTCGTCAACCAACAACCGCCATTGCTCATTGTCTTTAATTCTCCTATGTTGTTTTGTTAATTTAAAGCAAGTTATCACAACCAACACTATTAGCAGCCCCCGTGGTGATGACAGACAGCAGTCCAGGAAGTGAAAGACTGCATTCCAAAGGCTGCAAATTTTTGTGGTCACTTTCACCTTTTCTCCTAAAAATGTGCTACTTAAGCAGTTTTCATTAAATCCTGTTTGTTCCACGCCCCCTTTTCATTTTCACGAAAATCATATGACCCAATATGATTCACGTGAACATGGGCATCAGAAAGGGGCAAGGCGGAGACTTGCACCCTGGATTTTGAAATTGTACATTTTGCCATTAACTTTTCAATAAAAAATTTTTTTCTCTTAGCTTTGGAGTTGGAAAAATGAAATTTCTCCAACGTTAGCTCCCTGAAAAATCCTCTATTTCCCTCCGCTCGGAAAAAAAATCCTTCCGACGCCCATGAAAGTGAAGAAAAAAAACGGATCGTACGCCCTGTCAAAAATTGCTATGCCTCACCGATGGAGCACGCACCAGGGGCGTAACGACGTTAGATGACCCCCGGGTCAATAGGCAAGTTGGCTCCCCCATGTTCGAAACTGAGGTCTTTCGGAAGCAAATGTACTGTATTGAATAAATTACTTGTGACATTGCTGGAACCTTTCGGCGCTCCCTGCGTTGATTCGGAACCCCCATAGTGATTCGGCTCCCGGGATATTGTGCACCCCTTGCCCCCCATCGTTACGCTCCTGAATGCACACACCTCGAGAAACACCACTTCAACTTGTAAGACATTAGGGAGTGTAAGAATGCATTCAAATTTCGCATGGGTGAAGGGCAGTGGCGTAACTAGAGGGGGCAAGGGGAACATCTGCCTCGGGCACAACATTTTGGGGGCACCAAATTGTTGTCGGAATGTTACATAATAAGTACGAACTGTCAAAGATCAGCGGATGCTAATAATCACGATTTACAAAATACCGAATCCCTGCGGCTGCTATCCATTTGTGGAATCTCACCAAGATCACCAAAGTTTGCAAAGCGAACATTAACGAGCCTTAGTGACGTTTTATGGCGGAGTTTCTGTCTCCACTTCTTCAGCAATCACCGCCCGCGCGTGGTTTGACGCACGCTACTCACGGCTGCGTCACAATGCTTTCAGATAGCCAGGTTTATGCCAAATTTCAGAAATGTAGTTATTTTAAAAGTGGTATGGTATGATAAAATGCTGTTCTTGGTCTTTTTTAGCAATTTGGTGCAATTTGGCATTTTTGGTCCATAGGATCTGGCAACCCTGGTTGCATAACAATGGGCGCGAATCCAGCGTTCCCAGTGCATGCAGTATGCTACTGCGCATGTTTTCAGAACAGCGATGACACTTACAGTATGTTGTTACAACACACCTGATTTTAGGTAAAATTTTGAGCTTTGATAGTTTGACAAACGTCCTGGTGAAATTAGATTTATGTGGTTCTGAAGGTAATTATGATGATTTTTATTTGTGGGATATTTAAACAAATCCTAACTACTTCTGCAAGGCTCTAATTGCAACTGCGCAACAGCGTGTAGTATATTAGTTACAATTGTGAACTTTTCGGTTACTGCAACATGTGTTTCATATTAATTCGACCAATAAACTGATAATCTCCATGGACATGATCATCGAAATCCAGGTCACAGAATTGCTGTAATCTAGAACATTTTACGGAACGTCACTGGCCTTAGATACTTCCTAGGTTAATACATGTGACACATTTAAATTGTATTAGTTTGTGACGAAATAATCGATGAATTTGCAACAGAGAAGGCAAGAAAACCTTGCATTTGAAGTTGGATAGTTACAAGTAAAGCATTATGTCGTAGTATTTCTTTTATGTTCTGTCAACTTTTTAGGGCATTATATTTAAAAGCACGTTTTAGTATTTTGCAAAATTTGTCCAGTATTTTGTATAAAATTATTTTACCCTTAGTTTTTCATATACATTTCTTTTTCTGTCCTTCTCTTTTATGTATTCGTGAGTCTGCCCTCAGTCAGCCCTTCATGACGTTCGAAAACTCAAAACTCTGGGAGTGCATGCTCCAGAACCCCTACATCTCGCACCAGCGGTGATTGTGACCAGCCGTGACGAGAGGGGATCAAGCGAGCGGGTACGCTGTTTTCGGGGACTTCAACAGTTTCTCACAACCAACCTGTGTTTAGAAAACAAGGTGAAACTTGGGCCAATTTATGCTGTGTTATCAGACGGTATATGCGTCCATAAAATTCTGTCATTAAAATTCACGGGGATTTTTGCAGATGGTCGGGGAAATTTTGCCTAATTTTTGCATTTTCACTCACTACTTGCTACAATTCGAATGCCTTACCGCAGTTTGGAATGTCGCAATACAACAGTTTGAATGTTCAATCTTGACTGAAATTTCAAAATGGGGATAGCTTCACTAGAAATGATCAGATTCTTAACTCTATGAAATTAATGATTTCCAAGATTCAAAGGTCCTGACGTCAATTTTGTGACGTCACATTCATATGAAGCTTTCAGACGGGTCTAGAAACAACTATATTCGAGGCTCAAGTCAACTTTCGACACCCCTTTGCTCCCAACTCACTCTTCGCCTTTATGCTGCCACGAACGGGCTGGGTGGGGGCGCCCAAACCAACTTTGTCCCCGGGCGCAGGAAATCCTAGGTACCCACTGGTGAAGGGCATGAAAAAGGCTGGGAATCGCTAATTTAAAGTGATATTACATGGAGCGCTGGTGTCACTGCCTCTTAGCAAATGAAATGCTGTCTTTGACTCATACAAAATCTTTCTCTTTTTTGCGCCTAGCAGGCGTGGTGAGATGGGGGCAGGATACCAGGGACCCAAGCATGTTTTATTTTGGGCCCGCAAAGTAAAAATATGAAAAACATATCTAACTTGAATCGAACGTTCGATGTTTAGAAATTGATTTGTCATGTTTCGGGCGCTTGCAGGCCTCACTCTCGACCGTATTCACATCACTGGTAACTTTCAGGGCTGTATTTCATTCGCAGAGGCCCCACGCTGCCCAACATTTTGAAACTCCAATCGGCTGTGAGAATTCCTACTTCTAAAACCTAACGTATCTCCGCCATAAACTACGTTAATACCCGATTTTGCTAAAGCGTCTCATAGAGCCGCTTAAAGAGCATCATGGGCTCTCGAGGAAACTGGTGCACTGGGGCCTCTATGACAAACGTAGTACAGCAGCATGCACAGTAGTATATATATATAAGGTAAGCTAGTAAAGTGCAGATTATCATGGGGCCGCTATGGTCCTGGCCTCAACCAATCGGCACGTTACGCCAAACGCTCTTGCTGCTGTCTTACACCTGTAAAAAAACTCAACGCTGCTCAACACATATCCAAAGTTAACCTCGTAAAGTATAATAGTGATCCTTTTCCACGGACTGCCTTCGTGAGATAGTTTGAAGCGATCGAGTGTTGCACCACAAACTGTGAATGACCAGACAAGGCTTCTGAGTCTGATTGGCCCCTGCGAAGGCGGTGGCGGTGCACGCAGAGGTGTTTCACTGTAGGTCCAAATAAGTACGTTCCGCAAAAGATGGTCGTCTTCACCAAACCTCGCTCCACAGATTGCTAGCCCGGAGACAAGCGCAGTGGGACACGATCCGCGATTTCACACCGAGTGCAACCAAGAGCAGCACGATGTCCTGTGCAGTCGGTATACTAGAAGAGGCGTGTTCCTAAATTTTGTCCCTCTAAAGGTAACTGCTCCCAATGGCAAGGTAATACACATTTATGCTCTGCTCGTCGACTCCGGTTCAATGATTCACTTGTGCGACAGAAGGCTGTTACAAGCACTAGGTGTTGATGGAAGACCAAAGAACATCGCTCTTGCGACAGTCACGTGCGATTTGCAGAAGCACAACAGCGTCTCGGTGGACTTTGCAATTTTAGTTCTTCCAAGGGAAGGAAGTGTTCTTTTGAACGATTTGTTGAGCGTAACAAATATTCCAGCCATGCAGTTCCAACATGTTTCGTACGGAATATGAAAAACACTGGCCTCACTTGCGTGGATCACATTTTCCTAGATCGAACGGAGAGAAGTTTTGCTGCTCATCGGTGCAGGAGCTGGCGATTTGATCTTCCCAACCGGAACATCGGAAGGGTCAATCAGCTGAATCAGGCGATTGCTGTCAAAACAGCGTTTGGGTGGTCAGTGTTTGGACCACATCCAGCAGGCGGTGCAGTGAACTGTGTGCAAGAGAACTTGATTCAACGAGACGACAATTTGCTGAGTACCGAAATACGCACTTTGTGGGAAACAGACTTCAAGGACATCACGTTTGAAGATCCTGAAGCAATTCCAAAGGAAGGCTGGTATGCGTTGTTCCTAGATATGCGTTTGTTGCTGCTTGATCGCGAGCTCGGCCAACTTTAAAAGATGGGCATTGCGAGTTGGCGTTGTCGTGAAAACTGGGTGCACTAAGTTTGCTCAACAACAAACCTCTCGCAACCCGGCGTTGGCGATATATTGTCACACCTGAGAAATACGACTGAATACGGGCGACGAGCCCCGAAAGAAGTTCGTCGAAACTGTGGAAGGCTATGTCGAAAAAGGTTACGCGATACGAACGTCCGCAAACGAAGTGCCAGCGACAGGTGAAGTGTGGTACTTGCCTCTCCACCCGTCCAGTGCTTTGTGAAAAGAAACAGGGAAAGGTTTGAGTGGTCTTCGACTGCGCTGCAACATATGATGTAACTTGCTTGAACGAACGATTAATCCATGGACAAGACTTTGAGCTGCATTATGTTTGGCGTAATTCGTCGATTCCGTCAAAACCAAGTGGCCATCATGTCGGACATAGATGCTTTACCAGGGTGAACGTAAGAACCAAGATAGGAATTTCCCGTTTTTTGTGGTGATCTGGTGGTGACTTCACAAAGTCACCATGTGCATTTGTTTAGGGCAACCACTCCCTTGTGCACATAGACATGCCTTTTTCATCTGTAAGTTTTCCTCACCGTGTTCCGTGTTTTGTTCATTTGCTTGTTTGTTTTTTAACTGTGCTTATTTTACTGTAGTTTCAATTGTTGTTTTCGTACACTAGTCAACAACTTTCAAATGGGTTGGTTGTCTAGATCAGCGCTCTACAACCGGTGCGCACGGTACACCCTAGGGTGCACCAAAATAGGCGTGGGGTGCACCACTAAGAGAAATGCAATCACACACATCGACGGCATTGATGATGGGTGCAACTAAAAAGGAGATTATTCCCCGGTTTGAGAGTTGTTGGTTAATAACATGCAACAACAAAAAAGCCATTAAATATTATTTCCTTGATTTTGTTGTGTGTTTTATGTAATATTGTAGTGTGATAGTCTCTTTCCAGGATGATTGTCATATCGCTTTTCACCTCGGTTTACCTTTTAAGTAAATAGGGTGCATGAGATCATCAAAACATTTTAAGGGCACACCATAACAAAAAGGTTGAAGAGCACTGGTCTAGATTACCTCGGTAGTCTTTCACCAATCCTATGTGATACAATGACAATCGTTACAATATCTTTGTTTCCATTGATCAGTACGTTTCCCATTGTGTTTTCATTTATTCTAATTTCCATTAATTAGTTGCTTTATAGCATGATGGTTTTTTGCACTTTTTCTGCCTATTAGCAGAGTTATATGAAACTATAAATCTCTCTCTCTCGTGTGCAAGTTATTCTTTAAACAAAATAGCGAAAGGCAACACCGCGGACAACAACCAGAGATGTCGAACGACCATTCTACGTGGACGACTTTCTCCACTCGGTGTCAGCAAAGACCTAAGCTATTCGCCTGATTGGCGAAGAACGTGACCTGCTGCTCGAAGGATGATGTCCAACGAAAAACACGTGTTGAGTAATATATCCCAGTCAGCGGCAAGGCATCTGCAGCGATCCATATCAACATGGGTGGTAAGAAAACCTAGGTGCTAGGTTTTGATCAACTGAATTGATTTAATTTTTCACATGACTCGGCTAATAAGCAGAAACATGCAAACAGCCATCATGCAAGGAAGTAACCCTGTACATAGGCATGCTTTTCCCCACTTTTTTTGTTACTGTTTTTTTGCTTGTTTTACCTGACGTTGATTCGATGCATTTTTGTTACTTTTTTTACTACTTGTGAAATGTCTTGAATTAAAAAATTGGTTTGTGCTAGCAACAGGGCTGGTTGAGAACTTGACCCACGTGGCTTGTTGCCATTTCTTTGTGATTCAGCAAGTTAGAACACGATCATTAAACTGTGAAACCTGAAATTTCTGATATTTTTATATTCTCATCAACATGAAATTAATTTGTGTTCTTTGATGTTATTGTCTTTCCTCTTGCTGCGTTCGTGTTATTTTGTGATTTGAGTCACAAAAATGCATGAATAAACCATAAGCAGCTGTCAGTGGAAACAACAGTAGAACAAATGGAAACACAATGGCAAGAGAACTGATCCATGCAACCAAAGGTTGTCACTGCGTCAGTTGTTGATAGATGTTGNTTAGAATTTTATAACGACTTGCTAGAGTTTGCTGTGAACTTCAAGGACAAGCCCATCAACATGTAGAGGTTTCCTCAGTATCGCCTGTTCGTTGTTCGATCTTCTTGGGTTGGTTGCTCCAGTTGATTTGAAGGCTGGAATCCTACTACAGCAGTTGCGTAAACAAAAATGCGGCTGGGANGAAGAGCTTGCGCAGGACTACGTCAGCACGTGGCAAAAAGGCCTTCGACACTTGTCGATGCTTAACTTATTCCGGCTTTCAGCGCCCACCAAGCAGTTTCGCCGATGCGTCAACCAGCAAATATGCCGTTAGTAACCTATCTGCGCATGGCTGACAACGGCTGCTCGTTCGTGATGGGAAAAACTCGCCTGGCTACACTGAAAGAAAACAACGTTCCTCGGTTGGAACTGCAAGCGGCAACATTCGGCAAGATCAGTTCCTACGAAGGTAACTGGCCATCGAACCGGGTGAGTTCACATGTTTGAGTGATTCGGCTGCGGTTTCGTTGAGCATAAAAAAACACTTCCAAGTGTTTTTCCACCTTCGTGGCGAACTTTCCAAAATTGTGACAGTATCACCACCAGACCAGAAGAGATACGTTCCCACGAACATCACCCAGGGGATGAAGGCTCGAGAGGCTTAATTATGCTCAAATTTGCGACAAGATCGCGATGGCTGAAAGCTTCCGAAGTTTCAATGGGAAACAACTAAAATCAGGCCCCAGCCTCCAGAAGATGTCCCTCATCTGCCAGCAGAATATGAAGAGCTAAAACTAAGGCATGTGTTTGTGCAAGCCATTAACGGGTCTCACATTTAAACGGCCTTGCGACAGATATTTTGGGTTATAAGGGGGGTGGCTGTACCACGGGACCTAGGAAACAGTGTCTTGCGGCGGAAACGAGGAGCTTGAGTGAAACAATAAATGATGGCAGACCTGCCAAAGGAACGAACCGCTACAGACTAACCTCCCTTTGCTCACGTTGGGGCAGACTTTTTGGTCCCTTTTTGGTATAACAAGGCAGACGTAGTGTTACGTGCTACGGTTGCATTTATCCTGACCACACTGCTAGAGCTGTTCACATCGAAATGACTTAATCTCTGTCAACCGACTCAATCCTTAGGCATTTCGTAGGTTCATCGGTTGTTGAAGAAAATCGTTGATGATTCTAGCGACAGCGCGGGGTGCTTTGTTGAACCGGACCGCGTTCTCAGCCATTACGGTCGTGGTTTGGACCAAGAGAATATTGATGAACATTTCTCCGACAGAAGGGAATTCAGTGGGCTTTTTATTCCCTTCTCGGCAGCCATTTTTGTGGTTGTTGTAAGCGGATGATTAAATCCACCTGCAAAATATTAAACGCCTTGTTACGGGACCAACTTGTTTCCTACGAGAAATTTAACACCTTCATGATAGAAGTAGCATCCATATACCTTTAGCACCAATGTGTTTTTGACGGATCATATCGACATCTGTCAAGAACAACTTTCAACAGCATGAAAAACATTTTCAGAGATCGACAACTTTCCATAAAATTGAAAACAAGATTTTGAAATGTTTCGTGTGGCCGGTTCACATGCATGGCTGTTAAACCTGGACACGAACAGCATAGACCAGGAAAAACATAGAAGCAACTGAAATATGGTTCTACCGGAGAATTCTCCGTATTCCATGGACAGCACACCAAACTAATGTGTCAGTCCTTCGAAGAATGATACAAGAGCGTAAACTACTTTCTTGTGTATAAAACAAAAACAGCTCAAATTTTTGAGCCATGTTATACGCAGAAGAGAACTTGAAGATATTGCTCTAAGTGCTAGAACCCCAGAAAAACGTGCAAAGGGTGCACAGCGTTTTACTTTTATCAATAACTTTAAAGGTTTATGTAAAAGTTCTGGGAAATTATAGGAGACTGCACGTAATAGAACGCAATGGGAAAACACCATAGTACATCGGGGTCTGGATCACCCATGATACCGAAAGAGAGAGCCAGTATGCAATGGGATCGAACGGGAGAAGAACCACTGACCCCTAATCACCTCCTGCTTCTCAGGAACTTGTGAGCGTGCGCTTCTTGTTTCGCTTAAAAAACGTTACACAGCGTCCTGCGATTGCGGGAGACGTTCAAAGCGCGGATGCAGTGACGATGAACCGAATTGACACGTGCACTTTTCAGGGTCAAAAGGTTTTACTTCATTTCGCCTTCTTGAATGATGGCTCTATTTGACAATGACATACAGTGCCCCACACCGGATTCATCTATTCGTTACCCCTTTGTGCCCATTAGCAGAGTTTTGCGACGCTGACCACTCTATGACTTGTTTTTCTGTTTCTTCTCGTGCCGCTATAAATTTGCCGCTCTCTCTATTTTCCGTTAGTGACATTTTCCGGCTCTGCGTAGCCTACGTTATGCCATTCGAAACAGCGAGCTTTCTGATAAAACTTAAGACCGTGTATCTTAACTGTGAACTTCACATGATGTTGGTACGCACACTTTTTTGTTTGTTGTCGGAGAATTTGCGCGCAATTGCAGTCAGCCTATCGACGTTGAAACGTAGCTAGATGCACCCCTAAAATTTCTTATGACAAAATATTTTGTCATGATCTAGCAACAGGTCTGGCTGAGAACTTGACCAAGGTGGTCTTTCGCCAACCCTTTGTGATTCAACACGTTAGAATACGATCAACTGCGAAACCTGAAATTTCTGATGTTTTTATATTTTCATTGACATGAAATCAATTTGTGATCTTTGATGTTATTGTATTTCCTCTTGCTGCATTCGTGTTATTTCGTGATTAGAGTCACAAATTTGCATGAATAAACCATACCACGACTCTACGAGTCTATATTGAGCTCATACTCACGTAGCTAAAGTTTGGAAATTATGGAGAGTTCTTGCAATCAGGGGCGTAACTAGAGGGACAAGGGGGAGCACAAGGGAATTCCCCGGGCGCCGAATGACTGCGGGGGGCGTCGAAAAGTCCCAACAATGTCACATGCACTTTCTCCAATAGAGTACATTTTGCTTTCGAAAGACCTCAGGTTCGAACATGGGGGCACCAGACTTGCTTCTTCTCCCGGGCGCCGATCTAACCTTGTTCTGCCCCTGTCTGCAAATCAAGTAAGAGGGCTCCTTAGAGAAGGTTTGTCAATATGCATACTATAAATTAGGTGTTGATAGGTATGTATTTTCCTGTGACTGACTTGAAAACCTATCACATTTTAATACAGTGTTTGTTCTTTATCACATATTCAAATATGTGTTTTGGATATCGAACTCTACATATCGGTTTAGGTGTATTTAAGAGTTACGAGTTCATCATAAAAAATCTGTCGCACTGAACGTGACAAGTTTTGTTACATCTGTGTGTAATATTTCCTACCTTCAAACACCGATAGAAGGCTGTCATTGATTTTGTGAGGAAAGTTCATCTTGCTAATCTTAAAGTTATGTTTGGTGGCCAAGATAAACCTTTGGCTACTAACCTCTGTTTTTGCAACATCTTGCGAAAGCAGCTAATCTTCAAAAAGGGTTTGAATTCTTCAGCACCTTTCTTACCTTGCGAAAGTGTTTGTTTAAACATCGTTTGATGCAACCGTCGGGTGTGAAACAGTGCCGAAAGTAGCTGCTGTAACGTGTCTCTAGCTAGACCGAAAGAAATGCTCTATTTGACGATTGCTGATGTTCCCAGTTTTATTCAGCTTTAGAATTGCAATGAAGCTCTCTTTTTCCAAAAAGGTCTGTATGCAATATTTTGTTAGCAAGAGTAAGTTGCTCAATGCAGACTTTATCTGTTCCCAGGCCTGCTTCTACTAGCTCGAACTTTCACGCTGAGAATAGCACGTGCTTAGATTGCCCTCGACAAATATTGACGTTGAACGTAGCTGGAGCACCACTGCTTACCCATCACGTTTTGCAAATCATCTCGTGTGTTAGGTGTGTTCAATTAACAGTGTAACGATAGACAAAAATTAGTCGACATTTCATCAACAGCAATTGTTATAGGTGAAGAGAGACTGGGGTGCAGAGTGGTAAACCTTGCTTGGAAGCATGCACCGGGAAGTTGGTTTGCTTGGCGATCGAGCCTCATACGAGATGTGCAAGGCTTCCTCTTTAGCAGAAGCAGTTATTTTGAAGATATACTTGCAGTTGATATGGCAATAACATCAGCAGCAAATGCTCACAAATCGGAATAGGCAGTTGGGCTGCTTTGTCACAAAGGACATTTCAGTTGGGAGTTAACAAGCATTTAAGTTGACCGAAAGGATGTGAAACCAGGTAGCGCACCCGTCATAAACCGAGGCCATTTAAACAGGTGGCTAGGCTAAAGTTTTTACGGTCACCATGATTGTCGTCTAGCCAGCAAACACACAGATCAAAAGAATGTAAGCATTCTAAACTTGGTTGTCAGTGTTGACAACATGCTCTGGATTCACAACCTTTGGTGAGTATCACAAATTTACTTTGCTCAAGACTTGAACATACAAACTTTTGTTAAGCACAACTGAAAGTTAGGTTTTAAGTGATTGCCGCTCTTTCCAGCATTGGTGTTTAGTTTGCAAGATTTCACATTTCGTCTTATTGTCACCCGACTGATATGGAGATAAAAGCAATCCATAGCAGGTTCACAATGTTCTGTGTGGTTCAACAAATACTTTCTGAAAGAAAGGACACAATACGAAGTGAAATTAAAAAATACCGACAACTTTTTTAAATCTTTTCAAATTACACTTTAACATCAAATCTAAAATGCCCTGGGCAGAATAGACTTGGTAATTTATAAGAAATAGAAAATTCTTCAAACGTTTTTGACGTAAACCTGCAGTACGGTTCATGCAACTTTGGGAATGTCACCGTTGTTTGGGGTTATTAAAAGTTGTAAAGCGACAGTTGATGTGGTTACCTCAGTGGCTGTAAAGATCCATTTGATCTTTTATAAGTTGTAACCGAGCTGGTAGCTGGGCAACTTTCATCATCGAGCGAACAGTTGATGACTCACGGCAATTTTTACGACCACCCGCTCGGAGTCACAGCGCACCAACAAAGGAAGCTGGACCACAGCGAATCCCTCAACGGCTGCTTTAAATATTTTGATGGTGCAATCGTACGCTGTCGTTCTGGGGATCCGTGTGTTTTTAGCAAAACGGTCGTATGCGTTTGACATTTTATGAAAGATTGTCAAGTTGCGAAAAAGGCAGCATTTTCCTACTGTCAGGTTAAGTGGCAAGTAGCGATTTCATTTCCATCTTCAAATAGATTAAGTCGTCAAAAAGTTGTTTGAATTTAAAACGTAGCACAGAAAATACGTTGAGGCACCCTCGTTGTGTCTTGATGCTGCATCTTCACTGCATCACATAGTGGACAAGGACAATGGATAAAGAAAGTAGGCAACTAGTTACTGTTGTTCAGGCTACTATAACTGTTCCAGTATGCTTTCTAAGAAAATCCGGGTAAGGTCGTCTGTTTCGGTTAGGGTAAATTTTGAGTTCAGTTATAGAGATCAACGAAAATGTGGGTAGCGGTTGCAGAGATAAAAGAAAAAGCTGGAAAATTTTCTTGTTCTTGGTGAAACAACATCCGAAAAAAGCGCAGCTGTATCAACTCGAACAAAAATCAACAGCTTAACTCGCGAACTGCGTGCAGCTGAAAGTATGTTCGAAGTCACGATCATCTCTGACAAACCTAATTCCTGGCGCTAACAGTTTTTTACTTTCGCACAAAGTCTAGAAAATCTTCTGTGTGTTCTATGTGAATAGCTTGCACCCAGGGGTGTAGTGGGGTGGGAAGGGAACGCGTGGGAACGGGGTTCCCACACCTTTTTGAACTATATTTCATTAACACATGGCTGCGATCTCACAGATGCGCTATAGCGACACGCAGATACGCACTGCTGGTCAAAAGTCTGCAGTGAAACAGGAAGACCCAGCGTGGAAATTCTTGTATGCGAATGCTCACTTTATTCGAACAATTTGGTGGTCTTCCTTTTCATTTCGTGTAGGAAGCCGTTCTCACACTTCTATTTTTAGCACCACACCCCTGTTTGCACCTCGTCTGGTTTATCGTAGGGTTTCGTTGTCAGAAAGCAAAGGTTGTTAAGTAGTTTCAGGTCAAGCAACGAAGTGTTTGTGTTTGGCAAAGCGTCGTGTTCTGTGTACTGCGAACGATCGAACGTTATGGGAGGGAATTGACCGCTGCCTACAGTTTTGGGCAAAAGGGGGGCAATGATTGTTAGCAGCTTGTTCAGAGGTGTTTCGACATCAGGGCGTTTTTTTTAAAGTAACAACACAGACATTTTTGATGCTCTTGGAAGTTGCAAAGACCGGCTGTAGGAAGTGTCTTAAAAAAACTTTGGCTAAAATGCACAAAAACAAAATAGTTTTCCTAAAATCTCTGTTTGCAAGAAAATAAACTCATTTTTTGCTAAACTGTTTTCACAAAAAAGAGTTTGTTACATTCTACTCCCTGACAACAATAGCGTGGTAACACCCGTTTTCAATAATATTTTGCAGCAAGTATTTATTTTGAACTTTGTGCTCTTGTGCTTGGGTCAACCATACGAAAACTTCATTGGGCAAAAGAGTATTTTTCTGATTTTGCACTCCTCGTTAGCATTTTCTTGTTATGCAATGACATCCGCACTATTTTTCCGATTAGTTTCTAACATCTGAAAGCACCCCTGAGCTCTCCTCCCCTGAGGAACCTCTTGCAAGTTTTGACCTGGTTACAACCAGGGGCAGGTTAGGGGGGGGAGATTTCAGTAATATTTGGTGGTCAAGTCTTATAACTCCTTCGCTACTGTAAGAGGAACGCGATATATATACTTGAAGTATATATACTTCACAACACTGCTGTGACAAAACAGTGGACGACAAAATGTCCTTATAACGCGAATGCTGTTTTCAGAAATGTAATCATGGTGAATGAAGTTACTTTCTAGGTTTTAGGGGGGCGGCCGCCCCTGGATCCACCCCTGGTGGCAACGTATAGTACTTTCCTGGGCCGCATGCAAGCAGTAAAGGGGAAAACGAAGATTTGCAACCATTTGCAGACACGCAAAAACAACCACCGGTGTTAGCAAATAATGTAATTGAATGTTTTCATGTAATCAGCTGCAACTGAATGATGGCTGCGCACAGAGGATACAGTAGAAGATTTAGTGAAGTCTACGTTCCAGAAGTAACAAACGGTAAGTAGATCGAAAAAGCAAATGTTTTTAAATGTTTTTATTAAACGAATCTCATGGAAAATTGAACGGTTTAACTGAAGTATGCTGATGTATTTATTAATTGAAATTACTTGTTTTCCAATTGATATTTACAAGAAATGACTCGGCCATACATTTCTCCAGGTGAAAGTTACCCGGTATGATTTGTTTAATAACTTGGAGCCATTGTTGTGCCGGCGAATATCCGCATAGCAAGGGCATCAGCACGCGAATCTTTACTTTCAGAGTTGTCTGAGCCGCTGGAAAGAACAAGAAGAATAACTATCTCAGCAATTTATGATCCCAAAGCACACACGGTACGAATCTGTTTGGCATATTCCTTTCTACCAACAATTTCTTTTCACTGTGTGATTCGTTATACTTGGGTGACAGTGTTCTCGTTATGGGAAAGCAAAAAGCATTGACAGCACGTTTACTGCAATGCGCAAAGAGTATCCAGCGCGAAACGAGCGGTTATTGTGTTAATTACACGATTTGCAGGCATCCAGATAAGTCTGCAGTTTTCAATGCAAACCAGACCATGAGTCCTGGGTGATAAGTTCCTACCTCAGCCGTCCAGTATCGATCACATGGATCGTAGCAAAGCAGGAGCAAGTTTAGCTGGAATTGTATAACGTTATTAAACCTGAATTCGACTATTTTACCAACTAAAACGTTGTTGTATTGGGCTAAGTAACTTAGAAAACAAATGGTCATGAGAGCAGCTCTCAAACGTTATGGCACATGTGACCAGAACGGCAAAACTTGAAAAGGTTCGTCGTAAGTTTGTTATTGCCACATCACCGAAACAAACACTGCAAAATAGTGGTTACAGGTAAATCTCTGTTAATTCGAATTCGATTTGACAAACAAATTCATCAGGATTAGGCGAAGATACGGATTATCCTAAAATGTTTGTTTCAAAACTGATGTTATCGAGATAGTAGAATATCGATGAAAATCACTTTAATGGAACATATTAGCGACCCAATGATGAGAGAATTATTTTATATGAAGCATATTTATTGATACATTAGGTATTTACACTGACATATCAAACGAAGAAATCAGTAATTTTGGACTGTCATGTGTTTCAGCGACTGTTCCATAAGCATAGCCATTATTTGCAAATACAGTCTTCCACGCCTTGGTACGAACCGCCAAGTGCATAACGCTGGCAGCGTTCATATGGTTGAGTAAGCATCGCTCACCTTCGGTATCGACGGCGACTTTGTTCGGCTCAGACATCTTTGTAAAGTGCAGATCCCAAAGTCAGTGCAACACGTGTTTCTAACCTTCGCACTGATTACCCGAAAAGCATTGAGTAATAAATGACAGCTGGCTGTTACTGTAATTGCGTTTAGTCAGCCGGGCGATTACGATGTTATAATGTTGTAAAAAGCACAATGTAGTTAGGCAAGTATCTAACAGTAAGCAGTTGTTATGAATAATCATGTGACTCCAGCGTGGATTGGTGTACGAATGCACAGTTGTGAAGCAGGAAAATCCAGGTTACCGGATGTAAAAAAGCAACTTTTATCCGAAATGTGCGAAGATCAGCATTATCCGAAGCCTTTTATCAAGAAAAACATTATAAATCATTCATACCTTCAATTCCATCCGAATTAGGCGAAGATCCGGATTAACCTACGTTTACTTATTTTATAATGTTAGGGGCAAGCCCTCCCAATTTCAGCAAAATGCGAATGTTTTTTTTCAGCAAAATGCGAATGTAGAACTAAATTTTTATTTGCAAAAAATTATTCTGACAGTTTTTTTCTTTTATTCTGACAGTTAAAATTCTGACAGATTTTTATTCTGAATGGCAGTTTTTTTATTCTGACAGTAATATATTCTGAAAATTTTTTATTCTGACAGTTAGTTATTCATTTTTTCTTATCCTGACAGTTAAAAATTATTCTGACAGTTCCTTATCTCTTACTTCACATACTTGGAGAGATTTTTAAGGGTAGCAACTTTCGCATTTTCCCTGTCATATTTCAACTCTTCATTATTGGCAATAAGGATGTAATATCTAAATCCCCACTACAACATTCTGGCACTTGTAGCATGAATGAAAAACGTTATGTTGAGACAGCTTCTATCCCTTCGCTGTCCAACCTTTTCAAATTTGACAGCGATAGTGAAACTGAGAACAAAAACAATGACAACTGCATATTGCTAAGTCACCAGAGGCTGCCAAAATAGATTTACACGCAACTTATGATAGCTTGCCCAACGCATGCAAGCGATAGGAACAACTCCAAATGTGTCTTGGAACTTCAAAGTTCGAGAAATTTCTAAGCCTACTTCAATGAGATTGCACAAGCAAGACGCGAGAAAAAGTTAGAGCTCACGCCTGTCTTCAAAAACCTTTCACCAAGGCCTCCTAGATAACAGTGGTTTGGGAGGCCTTGCTTTCAGCATATGGTCACTTTTTTTAATTCAAATAATTTTGCGTCATACCAAATTGGCATAAGACCTCTTCACAACGTCGGTGTCAAAAATACAAGAACTTTGGTTTTACGATGCGTTTTAGACGCTAAAGCAACCGCGCGCTTATCGAGCGCGATAGCGTAAATTAACGAGCTTGTTAGCTGCACCACGGCCTATGCTTAAGATATCTTAAGTAGGCCGTGGCTGCACGACTAGATTTAGCGTAGGGATATTACAGTTGGGAGTTTTCAGGAACTTGTTAAAGCACCTTTATACATTTCGGAAAGAACAAAATTGGAATGAAATTCTGTCAAACTTTACGTAGATTTTTGGACTCTAAATTGAGAGCTACGGCTCTCGCTAACACACGTTACGTCAAACGTTCTACGGGTTTGGGATTTCAGGGAAAATTTCGGTTCTTAGCAGAAAAACGGAACGAAGTTCTGCCCAATTTTTTAGGGTTTTGGAGGGCAAAGTCCTTGCAAAAGCTTTCTTCTAAACAAAACAGAGTAATTTTGCGCACCAAAGCATGTCATTTTATACACTGACGTAATTGCCGCAAACTGTATACGGATGTACCGATAAGTACTCCTCGCATAATAGAAACATCTCAAACGACTTGTAATTAAATATTTTTCGGTCGGAAGGTGATCAGAATTGTATTTCATTATAACCAATCTGTATCACTGAAAGTTCGGTGGCAGGAGTTCGAATCAACAGCTGAGTAACCAGTTCCTGGCCAGACATTGCCCCTGCAACCAGGGCCGTAACGAGGGGGGCAAGGCCGGGCACAATTCCCCTGGCGCCGAATCACTACGGGGGGCGCTAAATGACTGCGAGGGGCGCCGAAAAGGCCTAACAATGTCACAAGTACTTTCTTCAATGCAGTACATTTGCTACAGAAAGACCTCAGGTTCGAACATGGGGGCGCCAAACTTTCTTATTGCCCCGCCATCTCACCTCGTTACGCCCCTTCCTGCATCTTTATGTACTGTAGTTCTAGAACAACAAGAGTGCCCATAAACGCTCCAGTGATAGGGTCTATTTTCTTTTCAAAGTACGACGGCGAAGGAAGTCAGAAAGCGTGCAAGAGTCAGTATCGATGGCCAACGCGACTCGACGAACCACCCCAACCTGCCTTCATCGTAAATAACCCACAAACATGGAAGGCACAGCTAGTTCAAGTCGGGAATGCGGGAACTACGCGGAAGCCAACAAATGCTCGTAATATATTTGAAGTGTTTGTAGCTGCTCACATGTTTTCATCAGACTGGAATACATTGCAACTGGAACTGTTTTTAGGTGTTTCTGAACGGTGTATAACTCTTCGTGCCAATATCTTTGCTTGTTTTTTAGCAACATTTTTGCCTGTTTTTATGTACACAGTTCAGTCAAGATTTTAAGTATATACACATGGTGTCCACAAAATTTGTTATCAATAGGTAATCTATTAACTGTTCCAACTGTTTTCAAATAATCTTTTCAAAATTTTTTAAAATATTTTTTTATAAAATTCAAAATTTTATGCTTCATGTTTCACAAGTCTAACGTTCTCTCTTCTTCGCCGCACCAAGATGGGTTCGAAGTCACAATTATGTTCGCGAGTACCTTTTATGGGAAACAGATTTAAAGTTTTGAACGTACGTCGGTTGTCAGTATGAACGGCTCCTTGTTCAAATTCTCTTTTCACTTCTGTGTTTCTATTGGTTTTGCCTTCCCGACTGATTTATAAACTTAGATCGGCTGGAAATCATCAAAAATAAAAATAACTCTTTTGATTCATAAAATGTAGCACAAAAACAAAGATAATTACGTATGTGGCATAAACCATAAGTAACGCAATCTTTGAATGATCTGGAAAAACTGGCAGGACAGGGAAGCATATCAAAAATTAATCTGGAGAAATAACAGAGCAAAGATGCGGTATTTCTCTACGTAGACGTAAGCTGTTGAGGTTTACATCAGTTAGCAGATCGTTAGAGGATGCAGTTTTGAAACATCCTAATACTATTTTAGCGGCGGAGGGTTGTGCTTTATCTAGCACTGGTTTGTCACCAGCAGAGCAGTTATCATAAACTGTTCTATGAGCAGAAACCCGCAATATGTTTGTTTTGTAAACCATAAGTGTGGCAATGCACAGAATTGGATAATGAATAAAGACAATTAATTTTGGTCATCACTTTCTGATGTAAGTGTACAATGTGAATATACCAAGAGAGACTGTGGTGAAACAGTAAGCACAATTGTTGATGTGCATCTGTTTCAGAAAGGTAGGTATTATTGAATATAGCTAGATGGGTTGATCATTCTGGTGTTTACATATGGTCACAAGTGCAGTTGTTTGGTGTTGGAAGTAACATTCCAAACCTCAAACCAGTTGCGTAACGTGCAGAGATCTTGAGCTAGTACGCTGTAGAAGTATACAAGGACACTTAGCTGAATAAAACAAGGTATAGTCATTTGCCAAAAGGGTCATAGATGCTTAACGTCCTTAGCAATATACTTAAATAGATTATAAAGAAAAAGGCTCTAAAACAGATACTTGACGAACAGCACAATTAGCTTATCTAGATATTTTGAGTAGGAACTAGCCTGGTTTAAGAGAACAACGTGAGAACGACGGAAAAGATAAGTCGCTAGAAGGTTTAAGTGAGACCCAGTAATTCCGAGCTGTCTAAATTGCAGATTAAACATGTATGATCAACACGATCAAAAGCTTTAGATAGTGTGTGTCAAGAAAACTAGTCTTGAAGGAAGATTCGAAACGTAGACTTGAGACAGACTGTAACAGGTACCTAGCAGTGAACTTGGAGTAAAGTTTTTTTTCCTAAATCCAGAGTTATTGGGTATCAACAACTTATGATATTTAAGGTATTTATAAATATGTTTGTGCAAAAGTTTTTTCGAAAAATTTTAAAAGAGACGGCAACAACGCGATAGGTCGGTAGTTTTGAACAACTGTTTGTGAACCAGTTTTATGAAAAGTTATTACTTTAGCAGTATTCCAGGTTGCAGGAAATAATTCAGAAGACAATATTAGGTTAAAAAGAAACCTGAGGGAGGAGCTAGAAATTGGCTGCAAATTTTTAGAATTCGATTAGGCAAATTACTGTATCAAACCTTTGCGTGTATCGGGATTTAGGATATTTAAAGCGCGAAGTACTTGGGAAGGCTCAAAGGTGAAAGGGAGTAAGCGATGGTCAGTAGGGAACTGAAAAAGTTGCAAATTACGTTTGTCAGTAGTTGGAGAATTTGAAATGGAAGCAACGTATTCATTGAAAAAATTGCACTTACACCATCGTCATGCACAGGTTTTCCATGTAGGGTTTTTGGGCAATATTAACTTCTGCTTGATTTCCAGTGCAGATTTAAGAGATTGCGGTAATCGGGATAAAAGGTATGTGAGTGATATTTAGTTTACTTATGAAGCTCATGTTATATCTTTGTTTATCCAATTTTGCGTTGAATTAGGTTTACAGACTTGCTATGGAGAAATTTGTGATTAATGTTTCTAGTTTTACGCCTACATCTGTAATATGTAGTGAGATCGCTTGGTAATCAATAGTTTACACTTGTAATTAAACTAAGACTTGCTTTTCTCAGAAGAGTGAATGATCCTCGTAGGAATAAACACTAAGTGCTTGGTTCAAAACATCTATGATTTTGATTAGAGCAGAGTCAACATATGGGTGAATTCGTGATAATGAATCCCAGGAGATTGCATACAGAGCATTTCTCACATCTGAAAATTGCTTTGGCGTAATCCTATACAGTAAATGGTTCTGAAACTGTGCAACGCCAAAGTGAAAAAGTGAATTAATTAAAAATAGGATTATGATCCAAATTGCTGATAGGTGCAAAGATGCATAAGAGAGAACAGCGGGAGTAAAGCCCAAAATAAATCACCATCTTTAATGTCGCTCTCCAGACTTTTCAGGCTGGTCTCTTGTCATCTACTACTATTTTTATGTAGATCTCATGCCTTAAAAACCTGGTACGTGCCCAACGCTTGAAAACGCAACTTCTAAGGAACATTGAACAGCAAGTTAACAGTTTAGACCCCGCAATTTCGGATTTACTTTCCCCTACGCCCCTTCTTAAACTTTTTGTTCTGTTTTCGCACCAAGTGATTGCCACTCAGATCTAAGGCATTTATTATGTAAACAACATAATGTTTTAAGTTTCATCTGGAGTTATTGGTGGTTTACCTCCTTTTTTGGTGTGATTGAATACCGGGGACGAACACAGCAGGATAGGAAAGCTCTTCGTATATTGCAATTCGATCATTTAGACCGCAAAGTGTATTTTAAAGAGTATATTACTATGAGTGACATTGTTTATATCAAATTGTTGGGTTGAAGCAGAAAGGGTTATGAATGAATTTTTTTTATCCACAATTGCCTACGCGCAGCATTCCAAACTGGTTACTTTTTCAATGGTTTTTCATCACTTGAAAACTCCAAGCGTGTTTCCCAAACGCATCGGAACAAAACGGCTACGCGTAGAAAAGTGATCCACAAATTAAAACGAAAACTAAGGTTCAAAAAAGTTTTCACATTTTAGTAAAACTCTATATATCCTCATAATGGAAGTGTTATATCCTCACATCCTCATGATGGAAGTGTTTTGTATCAACAGAAATCTCCAGAATGTCTTTGTTTTCACTCAAAATGCGCATACCTTCATGTTGTGGACGTTTATTTAAAACCAATTAATGATCCCTTAACATTCTCCATTTCCACAAAAACACGTGGTCATTGCAGCTAAACTGAGATCTTGGTTCTGGGTATCACAGGAGTCAAGTAATAGTGATCCTTGTGCGCGTTGCTTCGGAACGAACATATATATTTTACTGGTGCTTGTTTTTTATCTTTGCATTTGTCCTATATTTGAACATCAACAGTGACGTGCAGGCTGCGCAGCAAATCTAAAACAGGTTCCAAACATCTAAACACGCATGTTACAAACAAAGGTCTCTGCTAGATTTACACAGCAAACAGTAAATTGTGCAAACAACGTTCCAACCTGAATACAATTTTTACATAACATTCGGATGACAAGAACCCAGGTTATGCCCGTCATTATTTTCCACAGTTGAATTTTTCTGGCAGCAGAAACTGGCCTGGTAATGTTAAGGACGTTAACCGCTTTGTTTCGAAAATATTCTAAATGCAATTAAAAACTGAACATAAATTTGTTCGTATGCACGTTTTGGTTTGAAAGGATAGAAGGACAGAGATGCGTAACTTTTTGTGCATTGGTGTCATCTCTCCTCTGTTTAACACCAAGGTCACAAAAGCGCCAAATCGTTGATTCTAATTGACATTAGCTATTGCAGGAAATATTCGGTGGTCATTACGTCAATATTCATAAAAGGCCTAGAAAGTTACATTTCAAGGCCTACTTAAACCAGCTTAGTCTACTTTCACGGGAATCTCCGTGGGTATATTCTTTGCGAAAAAATGCTACATTGCAAATCGAACATGCTTTCTACATTCGAAGCTTAAAAGTGCAAACTCGTATTGTGCAATGTGTATGCAGTTCGAGGTTTTCCAATCTATCGCACAAAATAGAAGTAAACAAATACTTATCTCACAAGTGTATGAGATATTGCAATGTTTCAAGATGCTACAAATTTTTATTTACAGATACATCGACCGACCAAAATTGTGTAAATCTCGAAAGCTCACCGCAAGAAAAGCATGGAAAAAATATTTAAAAGAAATTTCTGTGATTTCATTCTCACCAACAGAAGGTTAACGGGCAACAGAAAAGAATCCCATTTGTTGGCAACAATTCGAAGTTAGCTTTGCTTCTGACTTCATTTTCAAAACCGTTTTTCAAATCCATTTTAAGATTGTTTGCCACCATTGTTTGTAAGTTATTTACGCAAAAAAGACTCGTTCCAAGCGCAAATCAAAGCAGACGAGGACTGTTGAGAGCACATTTGCCTACATGCTACATTTTCAAATTTACCCATAGGCGGCAATCACCAAAACGATTTTTAATAACACCAAGACCGCCAAGTCGCATGAATTAATAGAAACCAAATTCACTGTGAGTTAACTTTGCATGCCGTTCGAAGCCGACTTTCCTATTTCTTTGTTCACTTTTGTGTTTTGAAATTGATTTTTAAATCTGTTCAAAGATGGTAGAGCATTGCCCGAATAATTTTTATACAAGCTGTTGAAACAGGAAAGGTGCTAAACTGTCCATGCCTCAATATTCCGAGCGAAACGGCATTTTTAGGTGCTATCACGCCCTTTGTTTAATACATTTTCAACATCAAAAATATTGCTTTTGCGTCATTGTGTTAGTGAATCATTGTTGCATGTCAGTGCGTTTATTAATAGCTTTTTTGCAGTGTTATATATTGCGCATTATAACAGTGCTTCGTGATATTTGACAGAATCAAATCCCTTTCAGCCTTAAATTTTTATTCATTTGCCAAATCTGCATGTTGCACTGCTTCTACCGGGGTTGGTAGATACTTCATCAGCGCGATGGCCAGGCAGGCCCGTAGCCAGGTTTTAAGTTTTTTTGGGGAAAATACATTTTTAGGGGGGAAAGATTTTTGTTTTTATTATATGTTTAAAACAACTGTATAAAAAATGTTCTGGGTGCAACAAAAGTTGGGAGCACAAAAAATTGGGGTCACTGCCCGGAATGCCCCTCCGTGGCTACGGCCTGTGGCCAGGCGTACTCTCATAAACGACCAAAGCTTCGTGCTCAAAGCCAAATGTGGTTTTCAGGAAATAAACTGCAGATTAGAAGTTTGATCGATTGATTACATAACAATGATCATTATGCGTCGTTGACTATTTCCGTTCTCCGGGTTTTGAATATTAAACTGGGTAATTTCAACCAGGGGCGCAGCCAGGATTTTTCTAAGGGGGGGGGCTGAAGTTATGGAAGCAAAAGCCTTGAAAAAGAAAAATTGCTTGTGATTAGAATAGTCAAGGAAAG
>JGI24158J21664_10000625_pt1 | contig 34074 bp, 18 predicted proteins | sample Ectturendosymbi3_FD_21664 | JGI IMG/M metagenome (IMG submission 21664)
TCAACTTGCCCAGCACTGCAGGATCCAGTTGTGACGTAATATGAGAAGGTAGGGGCAACACCTTCGGTGCACCCCACTTTCTACGCCTATACAGCTACCGTGGCTACCTGTTCGAGTTCCCCTTCTACCTATTTGGTAAACGGAAGTAGAATATTGATGTTTCATTTCTGCCCACGTTGAAATCATTGATTTCAATGGTAGATCAATGTACTTTGTGTAGGCCAAAGGACAAAAGAACGAAGTCCCTATGGAGTGCTTGCAGAAGAAACGAATATTCAGTGAGGCGTAGACATGAAAACGATACAGCATAGTTTGTAGTATGTTGTGTTCTGGATAACTGTGGCCATTCCTTCGCCACGTTAGGTCTGTTAGATTTTTTCGTGTAGCGCGCGTTGTTTCTTCTTTCGTGTTTTTATTTTACCGCTGATATTTTTTGTTTTTTATTACTCTAGAAAAATATTCTTTCTACTAGTACTTTTTACGGATTTAGAGCGTTCGCTTGTCATTTACCATGATGAAGAGCGAGCTGAAACGTCGGTGCCGTTTAAAATCAGCAGTTCAAAAAAAGAATTTTTAGTTTCACCGAACGTTGTATTTCTGCAATCTTTCGGCGTTCATGAAACGGGATGTGCCCAGGGCATCGCTACTCTTTGCCTCCTCGGTACGGTAGTGTTAACAACAAAACAACACTCGCCACCCATCGAACACGTTAACTGCTTGCTTGTTGCATAACATAATTCATAAAACAAAACGCAAACGCCACAACCAGTAAAAGTTTTGTCCACACACGAGAATTGTGTTTGAAGAAACTTTCAAGTAAATCAAGGATACATTAAACGAAAAGTACAGTCCCGACAATTGTACGGAAGAACTATCAGGCAAATTTGTAAGAATAAAATCGTTACTATGTTGTAGTCAGTAATTAACCGTACAACGTTTGTGTTAGCAGATACTGAATAAGCATAAAAAATGTCATCTGTTAGTGCGTGCCCATATTAAACTTGTCAACAGAGAAGACATCGACGCAGAGGGCACGTCTCCCCATAGGACGTCAATACATTTCCAGGGGCACGCAAGCCCTTACGTCAGTGTTTTTCAACCTTTTTGCTGCAGGGGAACCTTCCGCAAATGTTTGCTTTGCTCGTGGAGCCCTATGCAATGATCCATGTGTCATTATTTTGCATACCGGCCCTCAATAAAAAAATGAATGCTTGGCACATGCAAATTTATTACAACTCGTAAGTATTCATGGTACTGATTCAGTGAAAGATCTGGGCTTGCTTGGCCACAATAAGATGCTCCGAACTGTAGGAGTTATAGTAGTCAATGGCACCCGCAGTGTGTCCCTTGATGTCAGTCGTTTCAGTCACTTTTGGCTAAATTTGAACTGGTCTGAACACAGCCCGGTAACAATTTCTTCACGGACCGGCACCGTGCCGCGACCCGGTGTTTGCCGACCCCTGACTTAAGGGGGGAATGGAAGAGAAAAGGTTGGAACCATTGGCTTAGACTTAACTGGCCCGAATTATAAAACAAAGGAAACGGAAAAAACGGTGAAGCATAACGTAGTGAGACAAAAAAACAAGTCTTCTGTTGCACAGATTTATCCAATTATATCAGCGTACCGAATGAACAACACCAATCACTTCTGACAAAATTAACGGCTCAAACACTCCGCAAGACTAAATTTTGCAATTGCGGTTCACGTGTATGCAAAAGGAAAGCGAGTATGCAGGGCGTGACTATACCAAATGAGCACATAAGTTCACATTAGTTTGTACAAGGAATTAAGAATTGGGCCAACGACACAGATGAAAATAACACGTTTTGTTATATACTTTGAACAACCAAGCAGAAATTTGGCGTAAAGCCCAGACTCGCACAATAATCTGCTGCAGTGCAGGCCACACAAGTAAACTTAGTGAACTGCACAAAACTGAATAGTTATATCCTTGCACCAGGTTTGGGATTTCTACTCAACCATCCCGGCATTTTTCGGGATTGACGAACTTGTTAAAAGTCCACACATAAACCGCAGTAACCGCGTTAATTTCTTATAACATTGACGCACAAACAGAAGCGTATCAAGAGTGCTATCATCATGGCGGATCCTGATTTTATTCGCAAAATAACCAAGAACTGAGAAAGCTGGTCAGCCTCAACTGATGTAGGTTTGGTAGCTCAGAGTGCTTCACTCAAGTTTTCTAGGTTGTTTGGCCTTTTTTGCTAGTCTGGTAACCACGTGACCACATCGAGCCATACCTCATTCACTTCCACTAAAATTCTGATTCAATAGTTGATCACAGCACATTATTATATTTTAAGATATTTATCAAAAATAATTAGATTCTTATCGAAAATAACTAAATCTCGAAATGACTTTCAAAATCATTAGATGTCGTGAAATATCACTAGGAGTGGCAACACTGATCTGAACATATGCAGTAAGTTACTCCACATCTCAGTGAATTGTTACGCAATGGGGTCATTATGACACTAACACCGTTTATGCCCAAGGCAGCTGGCTTGTATTGCAAAGCCGCTCTAATATACAAATAATCCATAAATTCATGCGAAACGGCACCGTCTTGACGTTCATAGATACGTTCCTGAAATCCCGGGATCTCAACCCTACTTTGCACAAAACAAAAAAAGCGGTATGTCAGAGTGTTCAACGGTCAGCTTGGCATTTCAAGAAAAGACGAAAACGTCAGTTGAGTTACAGCAACGCTGATGTGCATGTCGCCAAAGTATTATCAAGGCCCAGAACCAGGGTTGCGGGGTTGAAGTCATAAGCAGTCGGAGGTTTTGGGTGGAGTCGGATTCTTAACAACACTGAGAGTCGGAATCGGATTTTTTTGTCCGATTCCGACTCGGGATGTCCCATTGGATAATTTTTACATCACGCTCAAACTGAGAATTCCTGTTAAAATGGTACAATTTCTTTCGAAACTTTTATTGAAACAGAGTTTTCTTACTGTGTACCACGATTTCCATTGATTTTAACATTAAAACTTCATTCTCTTTATGTTAGGAGTCGGAGTCGGAAATTTTGGAAAGTCGGAGTTGGAGTCGGATATTTTACCTCCGATTCCGCAACCCTGCACAGAGCCACATCGTTTTCGAAATACGCCGCATAGACGTACAGTTCAGAAACAAGTGCAGTGACTCGCGATATTTAAAGCTGGAACTGAAGTGAAAGATCATACAACATGATGTCTTTTAAAACAACGCAATACCTACGCAACGCAGTATAATACTCCACACAAATTGGTAATATTAAATGAAAAGCGCGTAGAAATTTGCAAAAACAGCAGTGGTTTTTAAAGAAATATTTTTATGGTTTGGCTTCTTGTTGCGTCTGATCGGCAGTGTTTTTTGTTTCCTTACGTAGATATCTTTGTCTTTACCTTCCGCCAACCCATCGGCAAGCATCCGTCTGCTTTACATTATATGCACCCATCACTCCAGCAGAAGCATGGTGTTAAATCAAGGGCTAAGTTCGTCTCCGGTCACAGCCCAACACACCGACATCGACGCCTTTCTTTTTTATGTCCGCAGCGCTGTCCGTTGCCTTTTCGTCTCAAAAGAACTTTTCGGCGACGAACCTGGAACTTTGTGAGACACTGATTGTTGCTGCACGCCGGTTTCCACGAACTCCATATTCCCAGTTCACAATCGCGCGCTGCATCAGAAGCACAGGCGCATAAATGTACGCGTGCTTGTCATTGGCGAGACTAATAACTGGTTAACTACAGTAATAACTGGCTGCCGGCTGCTGCGTTTGAAGTAAATGTTGTTCCTTCGAGAGATTAACACACATGTTTTTTCGGTAAAGCTCCACAAACCCACGTTTTGGCAGCTATTAAAAAAACTTCGGTATCAATCGTCTTAGAACCGAAATAAATCCATGGCTTTTCTGAGATATGTTTAGGTAGGCTAAAATTGAATTGAGCTGAACATATCAGTATCCCAAGCCCTGTTTGCTTGCGATTCGACGCGCACATTCTTGGCCCAGCTCATCAAAAAGATAAAAAACATTTGGAACTCATGTTGGGGACACACGTTTTGATCGATTGCATTTCTGTCGTGTATTTCAAAAGAACACACAACTTTTTAATACTTCGCTAGTTTGTAGAAAGTTGATGCGCTAAAGTAGTGCTTCTCGAACTGTGGTAATCGTTGCCACACGTCGTACATGAGTTTTTTTCAGCTGGTACGCGAGCAGCTTACGGGCCATACGCAAAGTCACGTGTCAGATAAACAAAGCACAAGGAAGGTTCTCTTATAATTTCTGGATAACAGAGATGAGCACGGATCAGGACTGGATCGGACTGCAATTTTTTTGAAATTGGCGGATCAGGACTATATCGGACTGAGAAAATTTTTGTTGTTCAAATGTGATTATTCTAACCATATCAAAATTTCTAGTTGTGATCCGATTTTACAGATTTGATGCATTTTGGAAATGCCAAAAAACAGTGTTTATTTTGTCTCATGAGGCAAAAGCACTGCTGGAGCTATTTTGCTTTCAACCAGTAGTGTTTGCCTAACGACAAAATAACTCCAGCAATGCATTTACCTCATGGGGCAAAATAGGCACTGCTTAAAAAACATGGTTTTACATGAGCGGATTAGGACTGGATCGCACTGATGATTTTCAAAAAATTTTGGATCAGGACTGGATCGATTCTCAAAGTTTTCAGATCAAGTCTGTACTCGGACTGAAAAATTTCACAGTCCGCTCATTTCTGTTGGATAGGCGCTGGCCCGAAACGCTGTTCCTCATCTAGTGGTTTACCCCTCGATATGGAGGTGTGAGTATGGGTTCTTGGCCATAAAATCCAAGAGCTGGAATCGTCTTGCTGCGTTTGGAGATAATTTCTGATGCGCTGTGAGCGTGGTTCTGTCCTGCATATACCAGCTTGTGGGGAAGAGACTGTTGCAGTCCTCGCATTAGATTGATTTTAGCTAATTCATGTGGGTGTTTTGGTGACTACATTTGAGCAAATCAACATTTTCTGGAACAGGTGGGACGCAGCGACAGTGAAAAATCACCAGGTAGTACGCGATCAGAATAAGTTGAGAAGCACTGCCCTAGAGTATTCGTCGCTTATTAGCGACGACAAGCTAAGCATCTTGCACATATCTGGTAGAGCCAGGATTTGTATGTTAATTTAAATTCTTACGTTTTTTTCAAATTTTATTTTTAAATCTTTTAGAATTAATTTGGAAAGGTAAAAGTTTTTGAATCCATGCTTGTTCGTCCAGAAACACACGCGTTTTTGTGCTACTTAACATTGTGATTAACTGTAAATACGCTTTTTCAGGAAATGGTGCAACTAACACCAGCCTCGCATACCTCGAGAGAAGCTTCCTCTGGGACATCTATTTTCTGTTCTACATATTCGTCTCTGAACCAGATTTGACTCTGAACAGGCATTTGATGGCGAGGGGTCCAGTCGCACACGTTGGCGCAAGGTAACACCTTTTCTGCCGCAGCTGTTTGAACATTCACTCCATGGTTGCCATGACGAAGTGACGCACGAAGTATCTGTACCTGGCTGAGAATCACCGTCACCTGTGATAAACAATGCCTTGGTTTCGACAAATTCTCTGGTGAGAATAACCATCTTGGGATAGAAATTTGAGAAAAACAAGTCTAGCAAGCTGTTCCTGTGTAAAGCAGTATTTCACTCTTCCTCAAATCTTGGGTGAAGACTTCAACATTTACAACAAATCGAAGATTTAGATAGCATGGTGTCCAGTGCGTCATTTTACTGGTTGTTTACTACATCTGAGAAACTACGCGAGTTGGCAACCAAACTGCCCGTTGTTCAATCAGTAACTAAATTTGGAGTTTCTGAGTTTCGTTTGTCATCAGCAAAATCTTTACTTTATAATTTAGATAGATTCTAGCACCAAACTCTGTATCCTCCGTCATAGGCATAGGGGGACAAAAAACTCCGGGATGCTTCAGTGTTTTGCCTGCACAATGTTTTCATGCCCCAAAAGTAGATTTTTCAAAATTACGATTTAACTTCCCCGAGTCGTAAAACACATATCTAATGAAATTTTCACCCATTAACACCAGAAAAGAGTTAAACTGACAACACAAAACATTATTCCACGTTTGAAATGATTTTTTTCCGAAAACAAAATAGTTGGGAAGGCTGTGACCCTACCTGTACCATCGTCTCCTACTTATGCCCTCTGCACCTCAATCTGTCTATAACATCTAACATGATGCAAAAAATTACCGATTGCGCAAGGCAATGAATTGCAGGGTTTGGTTTCCATCAGCACTTCTTCGCAGGTCAATTCATCTGGTGCAAACTTGAGTGCCCTGTGAAAATACAGTACCACCTTTGTTGTAGGCAAAAGCTACTATTGAAAAGACTTAAATTAACACAGGTTTTTGGAAGGGTCAGTATCTTAAAACTTCAAGGGTTTCGGTATTGTACGTCGTTCGATTTCGTAGTTATATCAGTATCAGAGGCTCATAAATGAAGACCGCCAAAGCAAAGCGTTCAAAATCATGCTTGCGTGATCCGTCAGGCAATGCTTCACTAACAGTGTGGATAGAAGGTAGCATTTATCTCTCGATGGTGTAGGCACATGCAAATTTGACAACGGCCTAAATGGTTCCGAATTTGCCGCAACGCTGATGCCAGAAGCTATTTCTCAAATTTCGAGACAGACGACAAGACACATCCACTGCAGTGATTCAGCCATGACCAAAGTCCTCATTATCAAACCGAGTACAGCAGAAATCAAATTGTAGGAGGATCATATAGGTATTTTGCAAAATGAAAAGCACTCTGAAAAACGAAAAAACAACCATCTATTGAAAACCAAAAGAACACTAAATACGGAAATATAAGTTAAGTGGGGTCCGGTTTTACATTTAGCTTGCCGAGGTGGCGGTTTGCATCCATGCCCCCCTTTAAGTTACGCCACTGATTGCACTGCACCAGGAACCGTTGCAATGGTAAGACGCCTGTAAACTACTGTAAAGTTAAATCCGTGTTGCATTTAACCAAAAGGTATTTTTCGAATGTCACTCAACTAGCCTTTTCCTAAATGTGGTTCCATTTCCTCCACAAGATTCGGAACAAGGCATCCATGGACTCCAATCTGCATACATGCATTGTACGGTGTTTGTGACGTCACAGGAGACCATGCACTTGTTCGCTTCCATTTCGAAGGGGTCACAATCCTCGTTGCTTGATGACTCGTTTAAGAACCTCTTCCGTAATGTTTCACCTGGTAAAAGTGATAAAACGTTATAAATAGGACTACAGAATTTCAATTCGAATTTTGGCTATTTCCAGGTTTGATGTGACAGAATATTTGCAAGTGTAGCGACAATATCGCACAGGGTGCACTGCTACGCTTTTTAGATTCGCCTGTGATCATAAAAACCTTAACATCGCTTGTAGGGAGTTCAAGAAACACTCTTGTCGTTACTAGACATTCAACTGTCGGGTATTTACGGATGTTAATCTGCAAAAAATTTTGAGGCTGATTCCCCAAAACTAAATACCTGATAAACATGGACAATCCGAGGCGCAAGCGCCACAAGCTTTATTGGCATTTTGTTTCAGTTCATTATCATTCTCCAATTTCCCTGTGCGTGCAAGCACTAGCTAGTGCACATAACCATTTATTTCCTTAAAAGCACATTTTCAAAATCACCAGCACACATACCCTTTCTGGCCAATTTTTTTGCATTCAATACGTTCAAATCAATGTGAGACAATAGGTTGAGTGAAGAAAAATCGATGAAATCAGCGAAAATGTTAATTCAGATTTAAGAAATGATACTCAAAATTCCTCTCACCAACTCCGCAGGTAGTCGAACACGGCATCCATCTGGTCCAAGACAGGTAATGGCAGTTTCGACTGTCACGAAGCGTAGGACACGGAGGCTTGTGACAATCGGCGTTTTCCATTATGAAACCCTCGCAAATGCCAATGGCATCAGAACCTATATTAAAGAAATAAACAAATCAAATTTTCTCGTTCTGTGTCAGATATCGAAAATCGTATTTATTTGACCTGGTAAGTTATAACTGACAAACGGTTTGCATCAAGGAAAGAAAAACAGCAAATAGGAGGGTGACTGCGTCAGGGCGTTCGGGTTAATATTTGCAAAATTATTTTCTTTTTAAGCAAAACTTTGTTTCTAGCAAATTTTCAACAAATGTCAAGTTTTTTACTCAACAGGTTGTTGAGTGAGTTTTTCCTTACCCAGATACACTGTGCATTACAATGATTGCCAGGAGAAAACAAGCTGATATTTCAGCTATTTGTGAGGTACCATCTTTTCACAAACACGGTAGCTTACCAATTCTTTGCTAACTTGACCGCGTTTAACGAATGCCATCACAGGCAAAGGCGTCGTTGGGCACGTTTCTGAAACTAAGAGCGCCTGACGCAGATGACAGGCAGGGCAGACCCTTCCACCAAGCCAGGGGTCGGTACCTATTTTGACAAAAGAGCCATTCTGCTTCAGTTCCGGCAGATATGACCGGTGGACCGGCGGGGGTGGGGGGGGCGGCGAGGAGCCACAAAACTTGATGCCGTTTTATTTTTCATGCGACTTCATATGAACTTTAAGCTAAATTGTACTAACTTAATTATAGTAGTGATCATAATCAAATGCAAATTTAAATTCCAAGTTTTGTCAAATGCAGAAAGAACCACTTGAAAAGCCAAAAGCCATGTTTGCTACGTTCTTACTTGTGTTTTAAAAATTACGAAATGTGTAGCCTGTGCGAAGAACGAAACGATGTTTTCAGACGTAACTCTGAAACGAAGCTGATTCCAACTAATCTTTGAAACACGATGTACACACCTGCTAAAAATCGCTTCCTGAGTGTAGTTCCTACTCCGCATGTCACAGAACAGGGCATCCACTCCGACCAAGCCGTGTAGGTGCACTCTGCTGCGTTTGACTGAGCATCTGCATCCATGCATGAAGCTGACGTCATACACTTCGTGTTTTCCATTTGAACCTCCTCGCAAGTCACTCCAGGCGTTGATCGCACGAGCATACGTTTACGAAACGACTGACCAGCTCCGCACGCAACCGGACAACTGGCCCATTCTGTCCACGGCGAATAAGAGCAATCGCTTGAGTCCAGTCCTGCAAAGTGCGCTATTAGTAGTGATGAAACCGAGGCTTGGGCAAGTTGTCAGTGCAACTGGAGGTCGCACAATTGTTAGTTCTGTAAAGCGATCGGAAAGGCGAAATTTCAAATTCATTTCTTTGCAAAAGTTTTACTTCAGAGCAGACTTTGCGACAGCTTTTTTTACACACGATTGCTTCCATATGATGGTGATGTTTAACTTGTTTCACATATCATAACGTATTTGATGAGAATGGGGAAGGAATATAACAGTGTTTGTGAGAAATTGCTTTATCGTCGCAGACTGTTGTTTACCTATAAACATCACATCGTTCGTTTTTGCTGAAAGACACACATTTAACAATTTCTCACTACTCATTTTGTATTAATGATTTCTTTATTAATCAGCTCTTAAAGTTTTTATTTAATTTGTGTCCATTGTTGGTGACCAAATGGGGCGGTTCTATAAGGAAAGGTTTATCGATTGCAACATGAGAAATCGTAGTTGCTTGTGAAGAATGAAATAGATTTTGGGTTAAATCCGTAAAAATCTTAATCGTGAAATCGTAAATATCACTGTAAGGAATATTAGCCCGCAAGCAAAAAGGTTAAGTCAGCAAAGAGTATCAGCCCGGTCCATTGTTATCGACCCTTTTTAGCAAGCCCACCGTGAACATAGCGCAGTTGCGCGTAGTTTGGTTGACAATCAGCGGAAAACGATTTAACGCTGTATACGTCTGAAACTTTTGAAAGCGGCCAACGGAAAGAAAAACAGAGTTGTACCAGGATCAGTGATGCATGACATTGAAGTGAGGCATTGACTGTTCTGCATGAGCGGTTCGGAACAAGCTTCGTCTGGCGGTGAATACGTCAGGAACCTGTCACAAGATACCATGGAATAAGCGGTCCACGAGCAACCTTCACATGCTGGCAATTCAGCGGTTTTTTGTAAGATGTAGACAAGTCTGATACAGATGTGAAGCAGCGAAAAAGATTTTTCATTGACGAAGAGTAGGTTATCATTCCTGTACCGGTCTAAGCCATTAGATGCCGCCATGTTTGAACTGTTTCTCTAAGGTAGCTATCAACTATGTAGGCAGTCCATAGATAAACATCATGGACCTTTGTGAAATTCACTTCCAATCGCAGGAACGTCGCAGCAGATGAACCTTATTATGTTATCTCCAGTCGACACTCTTAATAAACAACCAACGCATACAAACTTGCATTTATCGCATGAATAGCATTCACTAGTTACATGATAACACAGTCTACAAATTTTGTCAAAAGCAATAATTGTTCAAACCTCTTTCTCAGAGTCGTTCCGAAACCGCAAGAAACAGAGCAAGGCATCCATCGTGACCACGATGAATATTCGCACCTGCTGCTTGCACTGCACGGTGTAAGATTACACGAAGACATCTCTGCAAAGTACACCAGACGTACGGACTTTTTTAGCAATGTTCGATGCAAGCATGCATTAGCAGTACACCCAGTTGGGGAAAATCCAGATTTTGAAAGTGTTTACTAAAAAGCCAGAACTTCAAGGTCTTTACCGAAACGTAACATGAGCGAATTCAAATGTCGCACTTGTGAACAACTCTTGCAAAGGCCAGTGAACCTAATTGAATTGCAGAAATTTTTGTAAACGAGAGGATTTTTCCAGAACGTTCTGAATATTTTATCCAAGTGCAATACGGAAAAAATTAAGCTAAAAGATTTATGCAAGAAAAATGCTTTTTAAAAAGTTTCAAACCCTGCCTAGCAAATATGCGATAAAGCTGTAAGTAAACATGGCTCTACTCCTATTGCAGTTGACGATCGTACTGACGATGTAGTTTATACCACACACAGGGTTTTTTAAATATGTTTTAGGGACCCGATTCGAGTCCCTAAAATTAAAAATCGGGTCCCTAGAATCAGAGAAATCGGGTCCTTACAGGTCCATACCGCGGATACCTAACATTTTCCTTAAAAAAAACCTGCCATACATATTGTGATGGCAAAGGCAGTGACAAAGAGTTTTATCCCTTTCTTAACGCAAACTGTCAGTAACAATATTACCTCATAAATCGAATACTGCCATCAGTTCTATCTCAGAATTCAAAATAGTTCTAGCCACCATTTTTCTCCAGTATTTTGTACCTTTCAATGGTTCGTGGCAAAACGTCTCTTCAGATGGCCATTTGAGAACACGTGACCGAACCTTGGTTTCTTGTCCGCACGTGGCGATGCATTGTGACCATGATGTCCAGTCTGAAAAACAGAGACGGTTTTATCAGGTTAAAACCAGCAGCAAAAATCGTTCTTTCTTTTTCAACTCCTAAACAAAATAAAGAACTTTAAGTGCCACTCGCAACGTAAAAATAAAAATAAGTTGNGGCTGCAGCCAAAANAATATAAACCTTACGAAGGTCTGATAATGTGAGTGAGCTAGACACGCATTTGTTTTCAGATAATGTGAGCTAGACACGCATTTGTTTTCAGTGGTAACAGTTTACCAGTAAAAAGATTCCCACGCAGAAATCTAACGTTTCAAATTGCTTATCCGTTTTTTTGTACGACAAAATCTTTCTTGCACTAATGTTAAACATTTGCTGCTATGTCGTTCGTGCCCAACGAAGAAAGAGCTTCAACAACATTCTAGTGGTAGGTCTTAGAACTGGACTCACTCAATTTTTACGGCTGTGTAATTGAAAACAAAGCAGGTGCAGCGTCTCTTTTATAATTGGACTTGGTTTTATAGCACGACGGGCAGTGACCGCAGCTGGATTTGTCTTCCGATCATAAATCCCGGTGCTAAATTCTTTGACTCCAAGTCTATTTAAGTCCCATTCAATGTCTGCATTTGGTTCTGTCGTTTTTGAGGTGCCTCTGTTCTCGACAATAAGTTTCACTTCAGACCCCCATGCAGAGCTATCGCTGTGGTATGACATTAGGGCCCTTGATTGTTAAGTTGGTGTGAAATCGAAATTTCATCAGATCTAAATGGATGCTATAAAATTATTTGAGTCAATATGACACACGCAACACGTTTTTTTTTCATTTCAGCTTCTTTCTCTTTTGAAAACTGACTTAAATACCCTATAAATGCCTCTGAACACCACACGATGGGAATTGTCAATAGATCAAACGTAGTTTTCACGGAAAGTTTTCGCAACTCGGAAGGAAGAAATAATGAAATGTTGAACTCTTTTAGGTACAATTTTGTGAACGCTTAAAACAATGTTATTTTGAATTTCACAAGTTTACTCAAAAATCCACTTAAAAATCTCTCAAATGCATTCACAGTTTGGAAACATTCCTTTTCTTTCTTTAAATAAATTGCACCATTCCAAACAGGGCGCTTATGTTTTTTCGAGTTACGCAAGGCATGTCACTCGTAATTCTCAAGTACATGCTTGGCTGGCCTCACTGTATAGCAAACGTCCTATAAATTTATAACGCCATATGGCATGTTGAAGGACCTCAAGAAATGAGCGGAGTGTCTCGCAAGTTTTCAAACTAAATTTCCGGATGACAAGACCCTGTTCAAGAAGACGCATAGTTTTGTTCCGCTGTTGGTGAGGTTCTCTGTAATTTATCAATATATGCTAAAATTAAAATTAAACTTTTTGGCAGAAAATCGTTATCTGTTTTGCGCAACAACAGCACTTCGTCTTGAAGAGTTGCACGCTAAACTCTGAGCCAGCGTGGTCCAATTACTTTTGACCTACGGTCCATTTTACAAAAACGTGACAACTCGCGGGCCACTTCCAACAAAATGATGTATAAAACAACAGATTCACAACATTTAAAACTGAAAAACGGAAAATAAGTGAGTGTGTCTTTCAAATTATTACACAGTTGCAAATAGCAATTTATTACAAATCTCTATTAGTGGGATGCCTGTGGTCGAGGCTTCTCTGACACTATCGTTCCTTTATCAATACTAGTGTTAGTGGTGCAAGTCGGAGACTATCGTCCAGTGTTTCGGCTGCCATTCGACTTCTGTTTTTAGATTCGATGTACTCCATCGTAGAAAATGTACTCTCACACACGTATATGCTTCCAAAAATCAGTGCATTTTTACTGCGAAATCTTTCAGTTTGAGAAATCTTTCTTTGCTGTCTTATTTCCAGTAGCTCTCTGCAGTCTCTAACACCGTTAGCATTGTATATTGCTATTATAAGTGCTATAGGTGTTCTAATTAAAATCACCTATTGCAGGAATGGGCATTAAATTTGGCTCGAGGGCCACTTTAAGAACACCGTGTGTAGCTGATAGATAAGCAGGTTTATTTGGTGGTACCTCGTTCATTAAACCAGATGTACTCTTCAAGACAACGAACGCCGGGGCAGCAAAAAAACACCGAGATTATCCAGAAAGGTACCCTGGTGGCGGGCCGTATCTTCCAATTTGATCGTAAAGTAAATGAATAAAACGAAGTGGTACAAAGAAAAGGTATTGTTCTTGTGCAAATGCACTTTATCCAGCGCAAGCAATTCAGTGAGACAAATGTAACCTCATACGCTTTTCAACAAATTTCAGATTATAAGATTTTTCCTGAATGCTTTTGGCGGGCCACTGAAAACACTGTGGCGGGCCGTATGTGGTCCTTGGACCTTTAGTTGGACCACACTGCTCTCAGCTCTTTTTTCCGATTAGGGTCCCGGGGTAATTTATGGTTTGCAAATTCCAAATTGTCATTTATGTGCCGGCAATAACAAGACAAAGCAGAGTTAAATCAGTTAAATCTAAGTCAGCTCGGCAAACATTTCACAGCTTACAAACTTAGACGCCGCACAGCAAAAATTTTGTTGAATGCTCACCGGAATAGAAACACGCCGTGACGTCGCTGTTGCGCTCGCACGCTTCACTGCCTTTGCAGATTTCCTTCTGCATTGTTTCTTCGCAAGCAGCTGAACCACTTCTGAATTTGACCATTCTGTTCCTTTTTTTGATTCCCCAACCGCAAGTGACGCCGCAAGCAGACCAGCCGGACCACTCGCCATACATGCAAGAAGTCGTGTCTATCGCACTGACCGATGACTCGTCGACGTCCACATCGACTGTTTCTGGCACTGGTTCGCTTTCACCGCATTGATCATCCTGGGTGAGGCGTTTTAAGTTCGATGTCAAAATCAAATTCAGTTTTCGAAACTCAGAAGTTATGACAAAAGCAAGCACTTGGCTCCGGAAAGAAAATGAAACAGGTCAGGATAAAAATCGCTGTATCTGTTCTGTACAGATAGAGATTGCTTCAGCTTATGAAAAAAGTGACATTACTGTTTGGCAGACCAAAACTCAGCTTGCTTGCAGACTGTTTTTCAATGGACTCCAACTGCGGGATGTATGTTTCTGAATATAACCACCTGGATCAGCTTGTTAGCGATGAGCACATAACATTAAAAAAACTTTCGAACGCGGAGACGACAACTGCTTTTAACCCGAGGTGCCTTCGAAGAACGAGGCGTGCAAGTGGCTGTGCACTGCATCACGTACAGCACAGAAGCTCTGGAATGACGAATGAGAGCTGGAAGGAACTCAGTGCTTCAGCTGAGCTTGGCTACTGATGTTAACAACGATGCTTTGTCTCAGAACGTTATGCCGACATGTAGAAAAATTCCTCGAGTTCAGTGAACTAGAAACAGCACCTCTAACTTGCGCACGGGACTGCGGCAGAAAACGACAAAAATTGCATTTGCAATGAAAATTTCAAGTAAATTTGAGTGCGTTGCTCTGTTGGGTCAAAGTTACGCAGTCTCGTCAAACAACTCTTCATGCACAACCAGTTTTTTTACGTTTGATCTTGCTGACCGCAAAGAGATTTAGAAACCGCAACTATTTTATCTGAATACCGAGATGGTCGTAAAGCAAGGTTTTAGTGTATTTTGATGGTGGTAGTAAAGCGAGTTTCTGCTGTAGTTTGAGACACCGTTGGAAAAAATTGAGAGACCTTTTCGGTCTCTGTGCACAACTACCTTCTCTTGCGACGTCTGGTAATCGTGACTATGAAGCTGAAAGAAGTGTCGTGCATGCCATTCGCTATGCCATATAATCGTCGTAACCGGTAGTGTACTCAACAAGAAACATACCGCTAATGCGATTCTGCGAATAACAACTCTTGCAACCGGTGGAATATCTCCTCCTTCTGGGTTGTAAAATGGTGATTCTGGGTGGTCCGATGTCGTCAGAGGCCGGATCTTTTCATGGGGAATAGTTGGCGAGTTGGGAGACATGTAGCTCACGCCACTGTCCGTGCCGGCGTCCCACGGAGTTAAATTATATCTAAAGTTTGTCCATGAAAAACAACTGACGTTAAAACAAAACTTCGTTTGAAAAGCAACTGCAATTTGCGCTGGTCTTTAGAACAAGCGACTGTTTCAGCTGTGATGCATTTTTTAACGCAGCATTTGAACCAATTAGCAACAACCTATTCTATCGAGGAATCCAAATCCAGCGACACACCAAATCTCAAGTTTACCAAGGAAATTTTGAGGTATTACAGTAATTATTGCAGGAAATAGTTTCTATACAAATCGAGACGACTTGAAACTGATGTAATTTGCGGACAGATCAACACTTTTTCAAAGGAGTAAATGGACTGCTGCAACTGATGATATTTGGCCTGGCCGCAGGTGTAAAACCCAACAGGATGGAAATTACGACTTCGATCAGACATCATTCAGCAGCCCGAAAACAACGTACGTTCTTTCTCCAGCCCAGCCGCAAACTTCGGTACACATTGACTGCTTGGCTATTCCGACGTTCCAATCAGGACTTGGGCCCAGCATGGTCAACAGGGACACGAGAGGCCGATCAGCATCCACCTGAAACGTGTCAGATGGCGGAGACCGTCTGCAGCAAAACGAAAAATATGTCTTGCATGTATCACAACGCGGACGCTTTACTTGTGGATGGATCTTCACCTTTGGTAACACAAGGTTATAGCGCCGCATATAACCTTGTGCTACAAAAGGTGAAGATCGATCTTTTGCTTTTGGTTTGATGGATGCTACGAATAGAGAAGATAGGGTTTCGCTGCTAGCGGTCACGTGTTTGAGAAAAAAACAAATTTCGAACAGTGATCGTACAGTAACTAAAGCAAATCACAGAGTATCTAAAATCCACGAACGAGACAACTACTAACGAAGAATCCAAGCTTTGTCAAACTTTCCGGCAGTGCAGTCAGGCCCGTAGCCACGGAGGGCATTCGGGGTAATGCCCCCCAAATTTTTTGTGCCCCTCCAAATTTTGTTGTTCCCAGAAAATTTTTATTAAAATATAAAATAAAAACAAAAATCTTGATCCACTAAAAATGTTTTTGCCCCGCGCAAACCTTAAAACCTGGTTACGGCCTAAGTGCAGTTATCCTATTTTTCCTTTTTGATCACAACGGTTTTACGGAATCAATAAGCTGCTTGTGAGGAACAAACAACTCACATGTTTCGTGGTTCGTACGCCGGCCACTGAGCTTTGGTCTTAAGTACGGACAGAACATCGTCTCCTTGAGCCCTGATTTCGGTTTCCACGTCGTTCGGCCAGCCCCATTCAGCCACTTTCTGCACGCCATCGCTCGCATACCCACCGTACTCCCATATGACGTAGTTGGGGCTGTGTGATGCACCGACCACATTCGACCAATGAGTAGAGTAAGCTAAATGAAAAATTAAGAGAAACAGCATAACGTCACTCTCCTCGTTTTGTCGAAACACTCAACTCTATCCAACGAAACGTTTATTGATCATCATGAGCTCATCGACTGCAGGAAATGCAAGAATGCTGTTTTGTCATTCCGCCAATAGCAACCAGTCTCGCTTTGGTTCCGCATAGCAGCCGCAGACGAGTGGTGAAAGAAATTTCTGCGTGTTTTTCATGCTACGTGAGGCAATAACAAGTTTTATGTAATAAATTACAAAGTAACACAAAATAAACAGGCTAGCAATTTAAAATAAAAACCTTCCTCCAAGTTCTGGTTCTCCACTGTGAAGTTGAACTTTAGAATGAAGCCTGTTTGAAAATTCATTTTTTCGATGTTTAAACTTAAGTCTACGCCTAACGCGATCATGGAAAAATGCAGTCTGAACCTAGCCACATGAAATGAATGTTTCCAGGAGTCATTCCAGCATGAATGCTGAGCGAAAAGCAAGTTTAATTTTCTGTTCACTCACGTGGGTAGTCTCTTGGATGAGATCGCGGCGACCACAGGCCATAGAAAGTCATTCTGTACATTGCACTGCCGCAAGCACAACACTCTGTCGTGTCGCTGGCATGCGCTGCCGAGCTTCTCTCGCACAGAGTGACTGTGAGTCTCCCTGAATCCTTGAACCAAATGGAACCTGCACGTTGCATTTCGTTTAGATTAGAAGATGCAAACCAAGCAAAATAATAGGTATGTTGTGACTTGTGAGGGTGACGTTACAAGAAAAAAGCTTCTCAGATTTTCAGATTCATTTTGCCAAAATATATAAAAACAACGTTGAAACAAGGCCAGACCTGTCACTTTAAAAGTAATGATCAGGTGCTTGGTCTAAGCTTGTAAATTATTAGTTTTAAGAAAACCCTTGCAAAGATGAAGTTGGAATAGCAAAAGTTTAGTCAAAATAAACTGACGGAGAAGCAGAATGTCCGACCAGTGCATAAATCCAAGCGGTCGATACGAAACTAGTTTTGGTGCGTAAGACAAGCGGGAGGAGTGGGGTAAGAGTGGCTATCTGCTCTCCACAACAACAAAACTTGCTAAAAATTCGGCAAAAATCCAGAAATTTTCTTGTACTTATATAATAAACCTTTTGTAATGTCGCAACACAACATCTTTTTTGACCTTAAAACATCTAATATTTTAATTACTTGCACATGAATCCAATTACTGAGAATGAAAACCTTTGTTNAAACATCTTATATAGATAATAAGGTGCTTATGTATCATTATGAGTTTGAGTTACCTCTGTTGAAACAGTGATCACTTGTATTGTTCATTAGTGGTTCGTTGTACAGGCCATGGATATTTCTTTGAACAATCTACCTTTCTCAGACGAAGATATAAAATGATTCCTTTTCTCAAATGTTTCCATCTACCTGCGGCTGTGACTGGTGTACGGGGCCCAATTAGAAACATTTTCGATGGCTCCCAAGTCGACGCCAATTTGCTCCACTATCTGTGTGGTCATAAATGTTAGTATATCAAGGCCATTATAAACTTGTCGTTTGCATGAAATGAAAAGCGATTGATATGGGAGCTTAAAATGCGAACCAAGTTCTAGACAAGCAATATGAAGACACATTATTCGTACGAGTTTGTACACAGTATGTATGCCTGCAAGAAGCAAAAGCATTCACGCCACTTTTTAAAGATACCTGATTGCAATGTCGTTTGGTTTTATGAAAAGATATGGCAAAAGCCCTAATGCTATTGCGCGTGATGCTTGTGATGAACACATCCTGCATGCTTTCTGTTCATGTACAGAGGACAAATTGACAGATGAGACAGAGACGAATGTAGTTGCTTTTTAAATTGTGCCAACTATTGAAAAAAAATTACGTCGTGCAACTTGTGTACTCCTGGAGCATCCCTAGAAAAGTCAAACATGCATTTTCTAACGACCTTTCTTGTTGTTAGACTTTACATTTTCTAAGGCGCAAACATCCAAACGTCATCACTTGCCAGTGTTATTATTGTACTTGCCAAATTATATCTAATCGAATAGGCAGGTAGAGCCAAGCATGACTATCGAAGCATATGTAGTGCAAAAGGACACAAGTGAGTTTGTAAAATGATCATAAAAACTCATAGATGTTTTGGGTAAAAGTTGAATTGTTGCAACGTATTCTTCGCGCTGTGATGAGCCGAACGCAGATACGCTCTTGAGTGGAACCTATTGAGCTTGGAGCCAAATCGGGTGCAGAACGTCCAGTCAGGTTGATGCCCGATCAAGATTTTGTTAAACCACCTGCGTGAGCATTAATGACACATTTTTCGAGCAAAATCGTACCTTTTTGCACCACACTGGCAGATATATTCACGCAACCAAAGCCGGTTGAAGGAGCAATCCATCGGATCAACACTTTAGTCTTCTTTCCAGTATGGACGTGAGTAATGACGTTGGGACAGAGTGACATTGTTTGCGAGATGTGAGGATTGGTAGACTACAAAATAAAAAAGAGCGTATGACAGAGCATGGCATGCCACCAGGTTTTCTAGAGTGTTTCTTAGTTTTACTGAAAAGTTGTAGCAAGGGTCAAACTTCTGTTACGAATTTTTGCCAAGGATTTATTTAGTTAAATCAGTGTTTTTCAACCTTTTTGCTGTAGCGGAACCTTCCGCAAATGTTTATGTTGCTCATGGAACCCTACGCAATGATCCATGTGTTCATCCTACTTTCTGTAATAACCCAGATGGGTAGAAATGCAGCATCTATGTTTCGGCGGAACCCCTGGCAACCACTCGGGGAACTCTGAAGTTCCATGGAACCCCGGCTGGAAAACACTGAGCTAAATCACGGAATGGTGACTTTTTCCTAGTTACGGGCCGCTTCAGCCGAAAAATCCCTTCCTTTGTCTGTTGATTCACCATCGTAACTTGACTTAACATATTAAATCAACGTCACTACATCGAAAATAGAACGATTAGCTGGAAAGGTTACATTGAGCTGCTACATTATCTGCTGTCTTGGCCATAGTTTGTATGCGTAACTAAAGAAAGAGGCACAAAATGACAGCAGAAATTATAAATTAACACACACAGCACGTTTGCGACAATTTAAATATAGGCGACACTAATACGATGATTAAAAAGTAAGATCCGCAGCGATGTGATGCACCGAATTGATATGGCATGACAACTCGTAGGGTGCTCCTTATTATGGGTGCGCCATCACCAGGTTTCCGAATGTACTACTATTGTGTGTCTTTTCCAGGGTCAAAAGGTTTTGCTACATTAGTGCAGTCTTGAATCATAACTGCAGTTGACAGATATGTGACGTATAGTTTAATGCCACCTGTCCGGGTTCGACGATTCGTTCTTCCATTGCATCCGTTAGCAGCGTTTTTCCATTTCTACTCGTGTAAAACGCGCTATAACTTTGTCGCTTTTTCTATTATTCATTAGTGATCTTTAGGGCTCGAAAGTGTATAGCCCAAATTCTGCCATTCGAAACAGTGGGCTTTCTGATACAACGTAAAGACCGAAAGTGAGAGTTGAGGGAAACCACATAGTTCGGTATATAATTAACACACTACGCCTTTAGTTTTGCAGTTGAAGTTAGTGCGCACGCTGATTAGTGTCTACGTTAAACCAGTTCGGTGTCTCATTTGAAGTTGGTTGCAACTGCGTCTTAGTTGCGGGTTGGTTTGCTGCAAATATTTATGCGATTGTGTGTTCAGCTAATTGTTAATTTTTTTTAACTGCGCTGGCAGAATTTTTAGTTTCATTGCTGTTGTGTTTCAGAAACCGTATTGGGCGATCGATCACTGCTGAAGTTTGCTTAATTGGTGACAAGTGTTTTTGTTGACCATCTTCCGCTCCGTAGGCAATTTCTGTGGGGAATAGGAGGCTGCAGGTCTGTTGATGCACGGAAATTGTGAGGCGTTGGTGAAAGGTTGTCGAATATGTGTTGCAAACCCACTGACTGCAAGCCACCTCACAGGTCGTAAAATATGNCAGGCGTCACAACACTTAACTGTGTCAAGTGATTACGAAAAAGTTGAGTTGCAGTTGAACTACAAGAACTATGCAAGCCCGTCATAAATTTAAGGTTAAGGCTGAGATCGTTTGATTTTCCATAACTCACGTATTGGACACAATAACTCAACCAGTGGTTCACGAAAATGGTGATGGATGTCTCAAAAAACAATTGGTTTCAATATCAGCAAAATATCGATCATCATTGGTTGTTGTGTTATTTTTCTTATACGATTTTGCAAGACTTCCATATTTCACGTTGTTTCAAGCTCACGTCTTATTTCGACAGACTCAGGGGCGTTCCGAAGGGGTAAGAAGGAACAGTGCCCCGGGGGTCAAACCAGGGGGGCCGAAAATTTCTAATAATGTCGTAAGTACTTTCTTCAATACAATACATTTGCTCCCGAAATACCTTAATTTTGGCGAACTTGTTTGGAAAAATTACCCTGGCGCGCGCCATCTAATCTCGGTACGCCCCTGGACAGACTACTATGAACTATCAAGGTTGGTTTCCACAAGGACATCGCAACTACCCTGCAGGAGTCAGGCCGAGCGACACTGCGCATCCTCGTGTCGCCGAAAATTGGATTAGACCTCAACGGCCGACGACTTGGTTTGCACTGTTGTGCTACGCTCGTCTCACCATGTCGTTGGAGCCTGTGGTCAATTCTATTAAAGTGGATCGATGTCTGGGAGGTACGAAGCGGTTTTCTACACTACAATTTACAGCTATTTACAAAAACTGGAAGAGTTCTAACTGTGAATTTTTCGAACGTGAAATCGTTGCACACAAACTGTTTTTTCGACGCGATTTGCTAAGGTTGTAAATTGATACAACAGGCCAAGACGATTGTTGACTTGTCTTTTCAAACCTTGATTTGCGTTTATGAAAAACATCGTAAATTTAAATGGCAGCACAATAAAACCCAAGTGAAGTAGCAGTGCATGAAGCAAAATGTGCGCACCGTTTTGCGTTCGCATTCTTGACAAAACAAGAACAAAAATGTTGCGATTCAGTCGCACGACGAACCGGAGGAAGTTAGAAGAGGAAGGTTCTCAGTCGCCATTCAGCGCATTTGAGGGACTGCAAGCCAGCTGTAAAACCGTTTTTAACCTTCTTCCATTTAATAAAACTAACATCGAACAACGCACATCAAAAGCAGTTTTAAACACTTGAATTCGAACACTCACCACAAACCTCCCGGCGGGAACTGAGGCGTCTCTCGCGTTAACCGCCTTCACGGCGAAACCACGGAAGTAACTGGGCAAGGTGCTTTGAAGATTCACTGTGATATTATGAAGCTTTGTTTACTATTCCGTCCTGATGTATGACTTAAAACGTTATTGCAAGCAATACAAATTATTCCAGCTTCGCTATGCGCTTGGCTTTTTATTGACAACCTCCGCAATATCGATATACGTAAGTGTAGCACAAAAAACACTACCTCGAAAGTATAGCCATAGACTATAAGATATTGTAAACAGGATCAAAACTTATTGACCAGAGTAACCGAAAACTTTTTATGGTATCTTTTTGTTACTTCACCAGATAAATAACTAGCTATGCCTCCGACCGGATGCTATTCTTGATCAATTTCGAGGTATCACTATGGCAAGCCAAAGCTGTTCAAAAAAGTGCATATTTTCTTCCATGCAACAGTTTACCAACTTGTTGAATATCCATTCGCTACACCCAAAATACCGCGTTTTTTTTTGACACTGCATCTCACCCATTTGCGCCAAACCCTTTTACCACTTGAAGGCCACAAATTTGAATGTTTAACGTTAGGACTAGGCGATCCAAAGTCTTATGCAACAAAACGCCCAAATCATGTTTGTCATTCTTTTTCCCAAAAACTTAAATGTAAAAATTGTAAACATCGAGATTTTAAGAATCATGCACGCAGATGTTTCAATCAAATTACCCATTCGATTTTCATAAATATTCGTATTGCTAATTAATTATCTATAACAAGGTCTCCACACTTTTTTGTCAGAGGTACACATAAACTATCACACAACAGTTCGAGGGCTGGACATCTTGCATAATGAGATTATTTTGGGATATGTTACATTCTTTCAAATCAATAAATTGTTTGTAAATATTTATTTTTCATTATTGACGAAACGTCTTCGCGGGCCGCATCTGGCCCGCGGGATGTAGTTTGGAGACCCCTTACCTATAACATCACAGAAATTGGGCTTTGAATTTAGACATAGTAATATGATCAATGATTACCTTGCCGACCAATCAAGAAGTAAAACCACGTTATTCCTCTGAAAGTATGAGCACATACAAGCAACATAACACTGCTACTGCATAGTAATTTTTAGCGAAAAACAAACTAGTTCAGAAACTATTATCCTGTGTTACTTAAAATATTCGTTTTGGGGGAGTTTGTACAATTCGATTGACGTCACAACATTCATTCCAAACCTGCAGAAAATGTCAACCTTGGGGGAGCAGTTTTAGAAAACCCTGCTCGTAATATTAACAGTTGCATTCGCCTCATGAAAAAATGAGGTATGCAAAATATTACCTTCCTATTACAGTTAAATTTCCATGTCACCCAGCCTGGAATTTTCAGGGTTGGTTATTGTTGTAAAAATTCTTCTCTTTCCTGTTTTTTGTTATGTTTCTAACAATCAGCTGTGTGACGTCATTTTTGTTTGTTCTGACACTGACCACATTGCCACAAAACATGAGTGTGCTCGAGTCCATAGACGTATCCAGGGGAGATCATGGGGGCTATGCCCCCAAAAATTTTAACATATCTTGTCATTTTGTGCTTTGCAAGGTGGTGTAAAAACTGTGTTGGTCGCTTAAAGTCAAAAGATTTGCTCCCCAAAAAGTTTTGAGCTGGTTACGTCACCGCTCGAGTCCGCCGCAAGGCGACGACTGGTCAAGAACGGAAATTCGAGCAGTAATTTTATCATAGCATCCTACGGTAATTACGGTATGCGTTGTGTCGCACTACTTCAGTCAATTTCCAGAACTATTTACTGGTTTCTTTGCGAACTCAGTGACTCCAACGATGCATGTTACAAGCTGGTGATCAGCACAGCATCACCGACACACATTTTGAATACTTCAATCGACAGACTCGTAATTTTTGCATTTAAGAATGGTTCCACTACGCATAGTTCAAGTTGTTTGACAAGCAATTACAAAACAAGTCAAGCTACAATATAGCAAGCATACATTCTGCTAAAACTTGATTAATAATATTGTCGCAAGCATGGGTTGCTTACCAACTTGGCGTTCAGGGGTACCTAACAGTTGAAGCAAACGAAACACAACTAACAGGCACTTTATATGTTTTGGGGATAGCCAGCTAAAGCAAGCACATAACCTTACCGACGTATTCTCGTTCTGGGTCGTACGTTTCAGGCTCTCCTTCTATGCGAATTCTGAAACCATTATCTCCAGGGCGCGGCCGAGAGGACCGCAATGGGGGGTCACCGGAGCATGAGAAATGGCTGTGGGTGACTGTCAGGGCTCGAGCACTGTGAGTTCTGCTTCGTGATGCGAGAGCGAGCGGACTAGCAAGAACAAGTGCAAGGAATCCAGCCCACGAAATGAACAGCTGTGCTTTTAGGCGGCTATGCGGCATTTCTTTCAACACCAGCAAGCCCTGACCAATTTGCACAGAGAACTTAGGCAAACGATATCACATCGCTACTTCGCAGACTAGGTAAAGCACATCAATGGAAAACGTTTCTGGTCCCTGGCCTGAAAATGAAACCGAAACAATGAACGAAACCCAAGCTACAAAAATTCAAATAGCTGACGATTGTCTTCAAATGTTGAGAGCAGCCATGGGAAATGGCCTAACCGTTTTCGAGTTTTGACAAAAAAACGCTAGTGAAATTACTTATGCTATACTTTTAAGAATATTACTGATACTTTTCCTTCAATAATATTACTTTTACTTATTACTTATACTGGCAAATATTACTTATACTTTTCCTTTAATAATATTACTTTTACTTATTACTTATACTTGTAAATATTACTTATACTTTTACTTATACACTTATAATTTTAAGAAAACGCGAGTGATGTCGCTTATACTTTTACTTTAACTTATAAGAATAACAAAATGTTCTACGGCAACAACACGGTAAAAAGCTAGCAAGACCATAACTCTTGTAAAGAATCCAAAGATTGTTACAGATAAGATTCGTATTGTTCGTGTCTGGCCAAATTCCATTGCGAAAATTGATCAAAAGAAGTGATTTTGTGAGGCTATTGCAAACACGAAAATAAACACAAGAATGCACGTTTCATGTTCAGCATGTTTAACGAAGTTAAATTCACGCAGTTCACTGCGCGCTTTCGCATTAGTTTTATTCTTGAAGAAGATTTGCGTGGTTCGGAAAAGCGTTTGTGTTTTCAGCACATCTGCGACATCAACAAAATGGAATGCAGTCAGGAAGCAAACAAAGTATGATCAACGTTTCGCTGTTAAAACACACTGTTGTAGTTGAAGCCTTCCGCATAAGCATGTCAGAAAAGTAAGTACTTAGAAATGATTTTCCGATCTATCGTTCGTTTTGAATGTCAGCACAACGCTAAGGCGTCTCTCAAGCACGTTAAATTACGCATTTAGCAAAACAAGTTTATTTCTGCAATCAACATCATTTCGCTCAAGGGCCTCAAACTCAAATTACTCTGAGGGCCAAATGTGGGATTATAAAGTAACCTTAGGGCCGCATTACGACGCTGACGCAACAATGGCGGTATATCTGAACTTTGTTAGAAATGGCTTTATCTTATAAACAGCTTTGTGTAGAACTTTATATTACAGTATCTTATTACCTGCAAAAGCTATCACGAGTTACAGGCAAATCATTTCTAGTCGTTTTTACGTTCATTTGAAAAGAACATGTTCACTCGCTAGCCAAGCACTTTCAAACATCCGTGAATAAACTAAATAACGTTATTTGAAAATTCCCAAAAAGCATCGCGGGACGCACAAAACGCACTCGCTGGCCGCGTGTTTGAGACCCCTGATTCAGCTCAAAGGAGGCACGGTGCAGGTGGAATCACTCATTGCCCGGCTTAACCCACGATCGATACTCCATACGACAGGAAGCTGTCAAAAAGATTGCACCGCTGCTTTCACAAGGAAAGCATCGACGCCGTCTTAATTATTCATGGATTTGAAGTGAAAACGGTGGTCAAAATGGTAAAGAAGCCTAAGCGACTACACTTCTACGTAAACACGTTTATTGATCGCAAATAACAGAACACTGGCGTTGATAGGATAATGATGTTTTATCATTTTTATGCCACAGAAATGAAGCATGAAGGCAGCGTCTGTTTGAGATTCTGTCACAACGGTTCACTTCAGGTTTGTTTTGAAGCGATGCATCACCCAATGAGAAATTGTGAAAACAATGCGGTTATGTCACTTTCCATCACAGCGGTAACATCACACGAAAATTGTTTTCTTTNATCAGATTTAAACGCTGCTGTTTACCGTCACTTGGCAGCTTAGATTTGCACTTCCATTCCACCGTAAATTCCCGTGCTTTTGGGTTTTCGAGTTNGAGGTTATGCGAGAGTTGGCCAAAAAAAAAAATTTTTCAAAAGGCGTAAACTTGAGATAAACCGGCGTTCGAAACGCTTATATTCCAATCACAAAACTAGAAAAGGAGTTGAAACTTGGAAGCGGGCGGAACTCATCTTACTGGCTTTCGCCCTATCTTTTTTCCGTTTGCTTTTGTCTTGCTAACTTCTTCTTCAAAGCGTATACCTCTATCGTGTTTGCTGCCGCTTCATTTGTACGTTCATCCAGCCAGGCCATTTAAACAAACCATTGTAGAGATCACATATAATTGTTCATTTCCCACCCCTTCCTGGGCGCTGGAGAAGTAAGCGATGCGCAACGTCTTCAAGCTGTACTTCCTTAACCAAAGCGTTCCGCCGAAGCTTCAGTGCCACGCGGCAAAGCAAACCCGTGCAAACGCACAAAACTCACTCTCGGTGTTTGCGTGCAGTTCAACACTTGGTCTTCCGCACCAGGTCGAACCACCGAGCACTGGGCGCCGCACTGGGAAATCTCGAAAATCGACGGGTGGCTCTGATGCGGCATTAAACAGCGCTGCTCTCAGTTGGTCGGCGACAGTGAGGTTCCTCAAACAGAACGCTCTTGTAATTTGACTATTGGTGCGTTGCGCGCAGACGCACAACCAGTCTTTTGCCGCAGTTTAACAATACAGCAATACGTGTTATGCCCCCAAATGGCTAAAAAAGTTAATGCACGTTGGAAAAACAGGCGGTCATTGATGTATGCCTTTTCTCAGACATATCAGTAGCTCTTTTTGCAAGAATATTAATAAACTCTTGTGAAGCACAAAATTTCTAGCAACTGTTTTCAAAATCGGACGCAGGAAAATGTAAATGCTCTTGCTATTTTGCAGATACGTGTTAGTAACCACCTACGTTTCTGCTTTAAAATGTTTTATCAAAACTTTGCGTTATTGATTTTTTCCCATGATCAATTCTTTTTCCGAAAAGCCACTATTAAACAAAAAATTTTAACCAGAAATGTTCCGGCAAGTGTTTCACATGTGGTTCTCTTGAAAGGTGGTTCTCTCTCTACTAACTACCTCAGCAGAGCAGTTCGTCGATTGTTCACCTGGCTGGTTCCTCATTCTGGTTGTTATATTGTCAATAATTTATAACTAACAAGCGCGGTGTCCGTTTCGTTTAACCCTGCATTACGCTTCGGGCGAAGCGCGCGTTGTTTTAATAACTTTTTAATTGTCCAGATGTGTTCCAAGTTAAACATCCCTTCAACTTCCTTTCGTTTTACTGTCGTAATTTATAATCCGGCATCGTGTTCTGAACACCTGGTTCTTACTATCCGTGGTGAAAATATTAATGATCGTTTGAATGTTACTTGAACATTTCAGCTGAATTGAAACTTAACGTTTGGTCTTCTTACCAGATGATCAGCGGGAAGGTTGCATAATAATCAGCTTACCATTTTTATCTCGGTAACTCTTGCCCTAATATGTGCCGCAAGGGAAGAAACTTTGAGAGCTTAATAATAATAAGCGGATATTGCCAAATTGTGCAAATGGGGAGCGCCAACGACGTCAGATGCCAGTCTGCCACCAAAATGCGGGATTGATAAATGGCACTTAGAAAGGAAGAACATTTACGTTACACACCAGTTTAAAACAACTTACAACGAATATGGCCAGTGACTGCTTTTGAATTTCACGCCGTCAGAGCATCGCAAGCTCAGGAAGGTTGTAAGGATGAATTATCCTGAAGCGCATATGCTGAAATCAGTGACTGTTCGGGAAAGCATCGAGAGAAAAAAAACTTGTACCACAGTTTGTATTTAGAATAAATCCAAGCTTCGCAGTTGAAATCGAAACGCTAAATAGCAACAGTGATAGACGAATTGGGTCAAACAAACATACAAGGGTGAGTTCTCCCCGAGATACGCTTCTGGTTGGCTGGAGGCGTTTTATGCTGCTTGTCTGCAGTAGCAATTAAAATCAGAAGTGGGAAGGAAAAAAATGTGTATCGAAAGGAAACCTTTCCCAGCAAAAATCAGATACTATAAGATCTTACAGGAGTAAATAATTCACCTACTAAGTAGGCATCATGAGCTCTTATTCGAGTAGAATCAAAGGAAAAAGAAATATTTCTGATTTAACAACACATTTGTCATTTGGACAAAAGCCTCTTGCATGTTGACATATTGATTTAAAAAAGAACGGCGACATTTACATACAATCAAGATACTGCGGATGCAAAGTCGAGATCATGTTTCCGTGCGCAAGACACAAATCATTTTGCAATGGATTACCAAACTTATTTCAGTGTTGCCATTTGTGCAATAATTCACAAGTTCAGTTCAGGTACAGCCACTATTTAAGTTGTGGCAGGGGTCAAGTGTGTCCTCTAGGCGAAAAGTGACGCAGGGTTTTGACTTTTTCACATCACGCGGCTCATAAAAGTGTTGTGAGAGCAAATTTTCCGTCTAGCTCTGGCGCCTTTCTGGTTTCGAACACCTACTTATTGCTTTCATAGAGTGAGATCATTGATTCAGAAGAGCCCACTCCTGGATTTCATAAATATTGCATTTTTCATTATGTTCACTTTTAACCTTCAGCAACTGCACATAACTGCACGAAATTTAAGAAAACTGTATCGTTTTTTCTTCATAATCAAACAAAACTGCATGGATGCCTCCCTAATTGCTCACACTAAATTACATTTTCAAACGTAATTTATTTTACTTCAGCGTAATTTATTTTACTATTTTACTGCTCTCAGAGCGATGAACCGAGCAAACACTGGTTTTCACGCAGTAAAAGTGACAAGGTGTAGCTCAGATGTAACAAAAACAGCAGCCGTTCTTTGGAAGCATTTTATTTCCGCAGATGGATGAATGTTCCGGTGTGAACTTAACAAGGTTGCAAAACTTGAGTTTTTGAAGACGTTGAGCGTAATCTTACATTTCATGAGAGAGGATGAGAGAGGGTTGCAAAAATTTTCAAGACTATCAGCGCCTCTGATGATGTGATCACTATTCTGTCAGAACATCATTGCTGACTTGGCTCTCTGCCACATTTTTGCCTGACTTTCTATTGCATGTGGGTTATTGTGGAGTTATATTGTAATAAAGATCTACCCTGCTAACAATGAGATACCGACGCCTGATCTTTAAAACAATATAATTAGCCATACGGCAAACAACGTGAGTGGCGAGACAGCTAGACGGCTCTAGCTTCAGACTTAGAGTTAATTGTTTTGAAAACATCTCCAACCGCTGTAGAAAATCTTCGGCTTAAAACGCAGAGTGCAGCTAGCTGACATAACTCATTGATTAGGATTGCCTGGTTTTACCGTCGCCTTCAGTCGTAGGACTATAGTTCTTAACGTTTTGGTTTGCTGGAGTGAAATTTGGAAGTCTTTTTCGTGCATGTGATAAAGCGGTTGAGAGAGGGTTGCATCGACAACATACTACTACGTGAACGTTATCACTAAACGATATTTTTTGCTTGTTCTTAATTTTTTTGATCAACAATATTTTGAAAACCGTGTGAGTGTTTTAGAAAATATAACGGCAAGTGCAGTGATAAAGCATAGTTGCAATCATAAGCGATATTATCATGATGTACCTGCTATGTTAAGCAGGGGCTCATTAACGTTGTATGAGGGCCCTGGCTGAAACTCAGAAAGGGGCTCTTTCTTACATACATAACTGTTTACCAACTTAGGGATTGGGGGCTCCTCAAATGTTGGGGGCCCCTGGCTGTAGCCCAGTCAGCCCCCCCTTCCCCTTTAATCCGCTATTGATGTTAAGCCTTTTAAAACCAGCCTCGTCTTCTTAAAAAACGCTTAGTAGTGTTTGAGAGAATTTCTACTTGTTTCACATTTTAGCGTTACCCTGTTACATAATCACCCTCGTCGAATGTGCGATTGTTTGCATTCTGTTTACGATTTATGATGCAGGCCAGGTGCCCAGTTTAATGCTTCGCAAGAAGCCTTCTGGGTCAACTCTTTTTGATGTAGCTGCCGTATGTCAGGGAAAAACAACGATTTTGCGTGGACGTCGGCTTGCTGATGGTAATGAGTTGATTCATGCATTTATGTGGCTCAAATCACGAAGTAACACGAAGCAGGAACTTTAGTGTAAAACCGGCACCACATTATAAATCGCGCAGCGTTTGAAGTTATAATCGGTTTCAAAAGAAAATCTGACCGAATCACAAAAAATTAAGGACTATGTGGGTTAGAAATAATGTGTTAAAGGTTAGTCCAAAAACTTAATTGGCAAGGTTTATTTGCTTGACTGTATCTGACCAGGGTCTTTTTAAGGTGTAACCTGGCTGTTAGCAAACACATTTTGAGAGACCGCAGATATTTTATCTAAGCACCAAGATGATCGCAAAGCAAGGTTTTAGTGTATTTTGATGGTGGTAGTAAACCGAGTTTTTACTGTATTTTGAGGGACCGTTGAAAAACTTTGGGAGATCGTTTTGGGCCCTCAAAGCACTTAAAAACACTGCATCTGACTATCACAAAGTGCCTTGAATCAAAAAGCTTACTCTTTCATCAAGCTACAGCTTCAACATACAGCGATTTACAACTTTCTAGAGGTGAACCACCGATGATGGCAACTGATCGCCCTTCTGCGTTTCTTGTGAGAAAAAACAAACGCTGAATCCGAACGACTGCAATGGAAACTTTCACGGGGCAGCGACTTCCAACATAGGCGAGATATAGCGCTTCGTGCAACGCAAGCGACGAAACAGTCTCGCAGAAGATTTGCGCACTAAGCTCCGAAATTTAGTTACTACGCTAGCTTTGCGTGTGAAACACATCGGCTTTCTTTGTTTCTTCCTTTTCAGATATGCAGATTGTTTCCTTGCAGTTGAAATTAGCCACTACAGTATCTTTCAGCACATTAACTTTAGAGGCTGGGTTATGTAGTGCCTTCACACGATATCTGTTATATTTTACCAGATTTATTCGTTTGTTGTTTTGGTGCTGGGGTAGATGTATCAAACAAACCTTTATTTAGCCCAGCAGAAAAAGCGTTTGGAAAAAACGCGAAAAGATTTTTGAATAGTAACATGCAAATTATGACTGTATCAAAGGTATTTTTTATTGCAAGAAAAGTTGGTCTGAAAAATATCAGCGTTTTAAGAATTTATCCAATGGAGAAATTTATATTAAAAGCTACCGTCAGCAGGTTTTGAAAAAACTGTCGGTTTGTAAAGTCTCTGTGGTCTTCACCGCAAGTTGTCGATATTCATATTGTACAAAGACAATCGCAATGTAGGGGCGCTGGCTGCCCCCAAACCTCTACATACAGAAAAATTCACCAGAAAACACGTTTTGGCAGATTGTTTTCTGCAATTCATTAAGTCAACTCTACAGCTCTGCAAGATCTTCCAGGAAATCAATAAACATTTGTGTAGACACAAGCACATGTTTGGTCTCAGGTTACTGACAAAATTTATACGAAACTAGTGCTGATTTGAATTTCCGATATTGCGCTTTTGCAATGTACGTACAGAGATACAGCGTGATGTTATCAGCAGACGTTCTCCTTTTGGTGAAAAATTGTGTATTTAGTGACTAAAGGCAGTTTTGTTTAATTGGCAAGAAAAAAACGGAACTATTTTGGAACCTGAAAACAACGTTTTTCTGTAAAGAGAATTAAGTCAGTTGCCCATGATCTGAAGGAAACCCTGTCGCACTTTCAAAACAATAACCTCCTGTGATATTGAAAACCTCACGAACCGTTGCTGCTATTGGCCTCGGATGAAACTTTTCTGTACAATACTTCACTTAAAAAACTGGCTAGCGCAGTACCTCTAACTCGAAGCCTCTTTTTCAAAACATTATATTGAAATTGAAATCATTATATGTCATCAGCACAGGACAAGTCCGTACCTGAATAACAACGCAATCTACGCTGGGACGAGAGCAAGCAAAGCGTGATACGTGCCTCACATTCAAACAGCCGCAGCGCGTTATGATGAATGATTAACTACAAGGCTTGTTTACTCAAATCCCGTGGGCAAAAGAAGACTTCTATGGATCCTTTTTCTTTTCTCTCGAGACGTCTTTCATCTTCGTAGACTTCCGCAAAGCTAAGGCGAACCCAAGCGTCAGTCGAGATAAAAGAACACCACGCGAACCCAAAAATCCAAGTGGATCAAACCGATCAAACTCGTAGTCACACGCGCTTGTTGATGCCGCGTTCAGGCTGATCAGTGCGAAAGCAATCGGCCAAAGCGAACAGTTTTTTGCAGAGAACACATGGTCAGCCCACAAAGCTGAATGAAGCTCGTTTTAACGATATGCGTCACTGCGCAGACGCATTCAACCTCCTGACAAAGTTAGGAGCGAAAATCTACATGTAGAACGTGTAGCGTGCAACTAATTCTGTACACAACACTGTCTCAAAACAACGGACGGACTGAAACACAGACGCCGAAAAGGGACAAAACGTTGGGAAAATCGTCGAAACCGATAAAAAAACGTTACAAACCTGGAAAAACTGTGGAAAACCGTTACCAAACATATGCCTTCTCCAGCCCTCTGTTGAAATCCACTCAAATATTCCAAAACCGCACAGTGTGCCAATTGCAAGATCTGCGCAATAACAACCCTGTTTCATAATATCATGAACGGTTGTGCCACCACATAAGATACGTGAACTCATTGGCATGCTTGCTAACTATGAAATCACTGCCTTGTTAAGAGACTGAGCAAATTGCTTTCAAATATTTTTAAAGCTTTGCTTGCTTGCACGATTCCACGCAAAAAGGTATTCGGAATGAAGTTGTCATTGAACGCAACCTGACGCCACAAAACAATCTGTTTTCAGAAAAATGAACATCGAAGCAGCACCCACCAAGAACTGCCTACACCACTGCACGAACAACACGAGATCCAACGTGTTACCACCATCTGGAAAGTGATGATCGGCTGTCCCTCATAACAAAAAACAGGGCAACAATTTGGAAAAAAATCGTGGCAACGCCGCTTCTTTCAGAGCAGTTCCTTACATGTTACCGGCTGAACAGAACAGCGTTTCACCCATTACCAAATGCAGTCTCCGCTCAGCATGCACGAAGAGCGGAGACGGACCGGAACGGCTTGGTAAATGTCGCTTGTTCTATCGTCGCCATAGCGCACAAGCGCATCTGCATTCTGCGAATAGAGAATCGTAAAATGAGTGCAATCAGCTCAATTTTTACGGCATGAAAATGCGCTTAAAATCGATTGTAGGCTAAAGCCACGCGATAACAGTAGATGGCTAATCTTTCACAATTGCTGTCTGATCGAGCTATTGCACTACAGTAGGTGGCAAGGTGAGGATTGACATACGTAAATATGAGTTCGAACGAGACGTTCCATAGTTTTTTTTGCAATATCGCGGTTACATCAGCAGTTTCTACTGGTTAGTACCAGTTAATGATGTTGTAGAGCAGCGCTTCATAAACATTTCTGGGTCACGGATCCTTAGTACATCCTAATAAAAGTTACGTACACCTCAAGAAAAAACGCTGCAATAAGAAATACGGTCACACTCAAAACCACTAGTGTTTCTGTATGCTTTCGAGGAATCAGTCGACTGCCATCTGAATGGAGTAAATTCAGAATGGAGTAAATTCAAATAGAATGGGATAAATATTCTATTTGAATAAGGACTGAGGATGCGTAATTTTACGTGAAATCGATTTCCTATTAAAAATTTGCTGATCGATTCCTTGCTTACACCCATC